>JGI24708J26588_10001061_pt1 | contig 21777 bp, 20 predicted proteins | sample BioPla1DNA2_FD_26588 | JGI IMG/M metagenome (IMG submission 26588) | reverse complement strand
GTGGGCTATTGCCAGCCCTCTCCCTGCCAGCAAAAACTGCCCGGCAAGAGCTGCCAATAGCCCAGCAAACCCCAATTCCTCTCCTAATATGGTAAGAGGAAGATCGGTATATACTGCTGGGATCAAGTGGGCGTATCCCTTGCCCAATCCTAGACCAAACCAGCCTCCGTTGGCCAGGGCGAACATGCTCTGGACTATTTGATACCCCGGGCCCAAAGCCGATGTCCATGGATCAAGCCAAATATCGAATCTCGTTCTGACATGGGGAAAAGCTGCCAGAGCCAAAGAGCCACCTATGCAGCCTAAAATTCCGGGCAAGACAAGGTAGCCCATCTGTCCTGTTGCTGCAAAGCCTATACACATGAAAAGCGAGTAATACAGCAGGGCTGATCCTAGATCCTTTTGCACCACTAAGACAAATACAAAAAGTACGAGCATGATCAAGAGGGGAACCAGATATCTTGGTTCAGGAATATCCACCGGGCCCACTCTAGCTGTGGGGTGTGCAAACAACTCGGCGTTCTCGCTAAAGATGGCGGCCAGAAAAACACCCAATAGCAGCCGCACCAATTCACCGGGCTGAAACTGTCCACCACCCACGGCCAGCCATAGCCGGGCTCCCCCTTGCTCTTTGCCAAACAAAGCGGTGAAGAGAAGCAGAGCAAAGCCCACTACTCCTGCAAGATAGCGGTATTCTGCCAGCGTAGTCCACCGACGGGGCAAGGCTGCCCAAGGAATGAGACCTAATCCGAGGAGAATCCATCTCAGCTGGCGCAAAGCCAGAGGCAGTGATTTCCTGGTAAGGATGATCAGGCTCAGCGCACAAAGATATCCGCACAGCGGCAAGAGGGCCTCATCCCCACTGAAGCCAGTAAGGCAAAGCAAACAATGCAGACCCAATAGACCCAGCCCTAAGGCACCTCCCAACCGAGTCCCCCAATACCAGGGCCGATCCGTTGGCCACGAGGCGAGACATATCCCCAAGGAAGCTATCACGGTCACAATTAGAAGATGGGTACCTTCTCGCCTTCTAGCTCGCCACCTACTCCAGGGGGCAATCAACCAACTCCCACCAGGTCGCAAGGTGCGCCTCTTCATAGGACGTCACCCTTTCAATGCATCTGTAAAGCCCAGTCGATTAGATAATGGCAATCAAAACAGTAATATTATCATACCCTCCCCGCCCATTGGCCAAGTTGATAAGCTCCTCCGCTGCAATCTGCGGGTCCGCATGCTTTCTCACAATCGCTTCCATCTCCTCGGCTAAGACTAGAGAGTGAAGACCATCGGTGCAAAGCAAGAGACCACTGCCGGTTTGAAAAGGTGCCTTTTGTATATCAAAGGTGACTTTCGGCGCAGTACCTAAAGAACGGGTCAAAACATTGCGATGGGGGTGGATTAGTGCTTCCGCCTCAGTCAATGCACCTTCCCGTAACAACTCCCCTACAACAGAGTGATCTTGAGTCACTTGTTGGAAACCCTCGTGATCAAACAAGTAAACCCGGCTGTCCCCTATGTGTGCTACATACACTTGACCAGATGCTATCCAAGCCACGGACAACGTGGTGCCCATACCCACCATATTGGGGTCTCCTTGGGCCAAGTGAAATACCTTCTCATTTGCCTCGGTCAAAGCCTGATTCAATGATTCCTCTGGTTCTAAGGGATCGAAGGGCCAGCCTGCTATGGTCTTAACCGCAACCGAGCTGGCCACTTCGCCAGCTTGATGGCCTCCCATACCGTCGGCCACGGCTAGAATAGAATCCTGTACAAGATAGGCATCTTCGTTTACCGCCCTCATCTGTCCGATATGAGTCTTAGCACCGACCCGCATCGCCGTCACCCTTTTCCCACAAGAGAATTGGGGGCCGTGTGGAAGATCACCACTGCGTTGCCCATAGTAATTACCGCTGCCTGGCTCAGCTTCTGTGGCATGATCACAGGTGCCCCATTTACATATGTACTGTTTCTGCTGCCCAAATCCTCTAGCCAGTATTCTTCTCCCACAAGATAGACGCGGGCATGAGTAGTTGAGACGAAGGGATCTTCCAAGACCAAATCGTTGCTAGCTTCCCTCCCCAGCCGTGTTTCTTTGCCGACAAGAACTACCTTCGGTGGATGAAAAGTCCCCGACGATGGTACCTTAACCAAAAACGCTTGTGGTTGGCGCTTTGTCCCGTTATTCTGCTCCCAGTGCAATGACATTATGATCATGCGTAGAAACATAAAGAGCAGGCCTAAAAGCGCCGCATGTAGCGGCCACCACAGCCATTTTTCCATGTTATTTCACCACTCGAAACTGCAGCCGAGTGTTCCCTAGCTGAAGCAAATCTCCATCTTCCAGCAAAGCCTTTTTCACCAGATTGCCATTGACCCTAAGACCATTAGTGCTGTGACTATCCTCAATCCAATGCTTGCCCTGCGTCAGGCGAATCACAGCATGATAGCGGGAGACACTGGGATCCTGCAGCTGAATGTGTTGATCCGGCCCTCTGCCCAAAGAAACTGGTTCTGCACCCAATCCCCAATGCTCCCCGCGATGGGGGCCATTTAGAGCCACCACTTGGGCTGGCTCTTCGCTTTCATACGTGGCTTCCGGCAGTTTATATACCTGGGTGCCATCGGCACTGCCACCTTCTTCTTTATCTATCAACACTTGCACATTATCTCTAGCCTCCCCCAGACTCTGCGGGGCATCCCATTCTCGGAATTCTCCTTCGGCTCGCAAAGCACCAGGTGGCAGACTATCCTCCACGCGAAATTCTATCTGAACAGGGGCTGCGAATCTTACACTATGGCGGCGAGCTCTGCTGCTTAAGTACTCCACCAGATCGCTGGTGATCGTGATGCAAAGCGGCCTGAGTTTCTCCCAATCTTTGGAGCTGAGAAAAACAACAAACTGATTAGGGACGTACACGTCTACTGTGCTAACCCTACGATCAGCTAGCATGATCTTCGCCAAATGCTTGCCGATCTCCACAGGCTGAATACAACGCTGCCCACTGGAGCCCGCACAGCGCCGCAAAAACCCTTCTATTGAGGCTTCAATCTTACCAAGAAGCTTCATGGTCAACTCCTTCCCATTCGCCCTTGAGCTGGCCACAGGCGGCCTCGATGTCTTCACCCCGTTCCTTGCGGATACTCACAGTCAATCCATCCCGCTGGAGCATCGCCTGGAACTTCTCTATCTCAGCGGGCCGAGGCCTTTGGTGCAGCCCTGCCCTGATAGGATTGATGGGGATGAGATTGATGTGACAAAGAAGGCCTTTTAGCAAGCGGGCCAATGCCGCGGCATCTTCCATCTTGTCGTTAAAACCCGCCATCAAGGCATATTCAACAGTCACCCGTCTACCAGTCATGGCCACATATCCACGCAAAGCCACCATGAGCTCATCAAGGCCATATACTCTGTTGATAGGCATGATTCTACTGCGTTTCTCATCATCGGCCGCATGCAAAGAGACTGCCAAAGTAAGGCCAAGTTTCTCCCTCCCCAGCCGTTGAATGCCCGGTATCAAGCCACACGTAGATACTGTGAGCTGACGTATGCCGATATTGAATCCCCAAGGTGCATTGATGATTTGTATGGCCTTGAGTAAAGCACCATAGTTGGCCAAAGGCTCACCCATCCCCATGAAGACGACATTGCTAGGCACCTCTCCCACATCTAATGCTATCTGCAATATCTGATCTAGTATTTCCCCAGCAGTGAGGTTGCGGTAGAAACCCTTGGCACCTGTAGCACAAAAAGTGCAGCCCATCTTGCAACCTACTTGAGATGAGACACAGACAGTTCTTCGATCTTCTTCCGGAATGAAGACGGCTTCAATGAGTTCACTATCGTGGAGGGACAATAGATATTTCCTTGTCCCGTCCTGAGAAACCCTGATTGTCTCGATCTTGCAGGGGTGCAATATCATCTCCTGCTTGAGTCGTTCCCGTACCCGTATGGATATATTAGTCATTTCATCAAAGGAAGCAACGGGCGTCTTGTAGAGCCACCCTGCCAGTTGATCTCCTCTATAAGATGGCTCATTCCACCTCTGCATGAAATTCTGCAATTCCTGTAAAGTTAGTCCTACTAGGCTGAAAGGCATGGGTCTCATGTCAGCTACCTCACTTCTCTTATAGTATGACGAAAACAATGGTAAACTATGCCAATATAACTATCATACATCACGGCAACCTCCACAGTTATGCAATGCTTCTTGGGTAGAATAGAAAAGCAAATCAAAGGAGGTACATGAAGAGTGAAAAAGAGCAAGGTCTACTTCCTCACAGCTTATATTGAATACCTTTTTGATGAAGGAATCAAATCTGAAGAGTACTATCTTGGAGATGCCAGTCGTTTCTTACGTTTTCTCTTGTCCAGGGTTGAGGATGGAGATATCGCGGCCTTTGTCGGAGGGTCTTCGCCGGGATATCAAAGGCGATTGCGCAAGACCCTAAGGAAATTCTTTATCTTTGCGCAGAGAGAACTAGATATCACCAATGAAGTCCTAGAACGCATATGATACACAAAGGATATACACTCCATTGATACTGCCGCCGGCGCAAACCAGCAAAGCTGAGGGAGAACCGAGTAAATGGCGAAATCCCGGTGGTGCAAGTAGTTTGACACGGATGAGACCTCTAGGGTATAATTACTGTTGTTGAGCTTCGATCTCCGGGGTATGGCGCAGTTTGGTAGCGCGCTTCGTTCGGGACGAAGAGGCCCTCGGTTCGAATCCGAGTACCCCGACCACAGCAAACACGGCAGATACGTACGTCTGCCGTGTTTGCTTTATGGTGCTCCTTTGTTGCTATGTATGTGGATTCCGCCAGAAGCTAACTAATCAGCCGTGTCTTATACCGCAACTGGTCAGCTAGTTTGGCAATTATGAGAGAGTTGGTTGGAAATCTACCCTTGCTGATCCTGCCTGTTAGCTCTTCTAGAAACTCCCGATTGCCATCTTCCCAAGCAGTAATCACCGCGTTACGGATGGCCGCTTCTACCCCCCCCGGCGTAGTACTATACTTCTCCGCCAATCGTGGGTAGAGCTCTTTGGTCAAGGAACCGCCTAGAAGGCCTTCTTCCTCCATGACTATCAATACGGCATCCCTCAAGTAGTTATATCCCTTAAAGTGAGCGGGAATGCCTATTCTGTGCAGCAACTCCGTAACTAGGACCTCCCGATTGGCAGCAGCCCGCGCCATGGCCCTAGATCCCTGCATTGCTTCGGCTTCCGCATCTCTGCCGATCGATATATCCGGCGCGTCCCCAGTAAACTGGCGAATTCGATCGGCCAACACCTTCAAGTCAAAAGGCTTAACCACGAAATAATCTGCGCCCAAGTCAGTGAAACGCCGTATGATATCTTCTCTGCCGAAAGCAGTCAAAACAATAATTTTGGGACGATGCTCCAATCGCATCTGGGCCAGCCGTTCCATCACGCCGAGCCCATCTAGATGGGGCATAGTGATATCTAGTAGCACTATGTCTGGTTGCTCTTGTTCGATCTGCACCAATGTCTCCTCACCGTCATGGGCAATTCCGACAACTTCCATGCCTTCCTGGCGATTCAAAAACGTCTCCAAAGTCTCACAGAGCCCCACATTGTTGTCCGCGACAAGGATTTTAATCATTCTTTAGACCTCCCGCCACCCGCTTGTGTAAAATGCAGTTCTTTCTAGAATTCGACGGACTTCTCTGTCAGTTATTCCACAAACATTCAGATATTCCTGCGAACCGCGGTAAATTCATCCAGTTCTGCCACTCAATGCCCTAGACTTTGCCAAAACAGCGGAGGCGGGTCTGCATTTTCCACTAGAAAATAGTCCATACTACGCTTAAGCTTGTCTAGCCATGGCTGGGTGGGATGCTTCGGTCGCATTCCGGTGAGGTTGCGTAGAAAAGGCCGGTCACTTCGCCGAACCGGCCCCGCCAACTAGACGGCTAGATGGTCACCATCGGCGGCAGCAGGATGCCTTCCTTCTGCCGCTCCTTGTTTTTCTTAAGAACTTCGCTCCAGAACCGCAATGAAGAACCCGTCGGTACCATATTGGTGAGGCAAAAGCTGCAGTCCTTGGGTGTGTTCATAACCGGGGGGTACTTGTTTGGGCAACCACTCATTGGCTTGGATGAGGCGCAGATCGGGATGATTTGCTTGCACCCATAGCACATTGTCTTCATTTTCTGCCCTGTTAATGGTGCAAGTGCTGTATACCAGCCTACCGCCAGGAGCTAGGCACCGGTAAGCATTCTTTAACAGCTGCCGCTGCAGTCGGACTAACGAGCCTACCTCTTCTTCGCTAATGCGCCAACGAATATCGGGCTTTCGACGCACCACTCCCCAACCGGAACAGGGAGCATCCAAAAGCACGCCATCAGCCTTGCCGAAATATTCCTCGGAAAGATGGGCAATATCGGCTTGGGCCGTCTTCACATTGGTAGCTCCCAACCTCCTAGCTGTGCTGGTCACCACTTTGAGCTTTCCTGGATGAATGTCGAAGGCTATGATCTGTCCTGCATTTTCCATCAAGGCCGCCAAGTGTAATGTCTTTCCCCCTAAGCCGGCACACAGATCATAAACTAAGCCTCTTCCTTGGGGCGATACTGCATGGGCCACCAGCATGGCGGCCTCATCCTGGAAAGCGAAATGACCCGCCTCAAAGATGGAGCTATCGGCAATACCAGAGGAATCGCTAACCCGAATAGCCTCTGGAGCAAGCAGGCCCTTACTCACAGAAAACCCTTGGGATTCTAGACCTCGAAATAGGTCTTTCTGGGTAGTTTTTAGTGTGTTGGTTCTGATGTGGGTGGAAGGTGAAAGATTATTGGCGGCACACAGCTTTTCGGTCTTGTCGAAGCCCAATTGCTCAATCCACGTCTTTACCAGCCAGAGAGGATGGGAGTGAAGCAGACTAATCGCTTCTTCCTTTTTGAGTTTCTTGGCCGCCGCAACGTAATCAGCTCTATCAGGCTCTCGCAATACAGCTCGGAGGATGCCGTTGACTAGGCTCACAGTGCCTTTGTGGCCAGAGATCTTTGCCAACTCCACCGCTTCGTTACATGCCACAGCGGGGGGGATGCTGTCCAAAAACATCATCTGATATAAAGCCATGCGTAAGTTGTTGCGTAAAGGTACAGACATCTTCTGCAGCGCATAGCGGGAGAACTGGGTCAATACCCAATCTAAGGTAAAGCGACGACGCAAAGTGCCATAAACCAATTCCGTGGCTAGACGTCGATCTCTCCGATCTAGGCTTGAGCGCTGCAGTTCCCTATCTAGAGCAATATGAACATAAGCTCCCCGTGTCTCTATAGCACAAAGCACCCGTAAAGCAACATGTCTGGCGCCAATAGTCCTTTTCTCCCCCAATAGACCGCCCCCTAAGAAAAAACCCAGGCTAAGCCTGGGTATACCTTAATTTCTTTCGCTTCTGGCACCCCTTAGCAACAACAATCGAACGAGTTGAGAGGCTGCCATGGCCACGGCCGCTACATAGGTTAAGGCAGCAGCACTTAGCACCTTACGGGCCTTGGGTTTCTCCATAGCTGTCAGATAACCACCGTCTTCCAGCATTACGAGGGCTCGACGACTGGCGTTAAATTCAACGGGCAAAGTGATAAGTTGAAAGGCCAGCGCTGCCAAGAAGAGCCAGATGCCTACATTCATCAAGGTATTCGAGGCCATAATCAGGCCAATGAAAAACAGAGGGAAAGCCATTTGAGAGCCGATGCTGGCCACAGGGAACAGATTGTTACGGATCCCCAGAGGGATATAGTTCTGGTCATGCTGAACAGCATGGCCCGTCTCGTGGGCCGCAACTCCTAGGGCCGCCACTGACGTACTTTGATAAACCTGCGGAGAAAGCCGCATCCTTCTGGTACGGGGATCATAGTGATCCGACAGTGTGCCCGCAGTGATTTCTACTGGCACATCGTAAAGCCCATTGGCATCAAGCAACCGCCTGGCCACCTCGGCACCGGTCATGCCAACTTGAGAGCGCTCGTGCAGATAGCGTCTAAAGGTCGACTGAACCTTTGCCTGTGCATAGATCGCCAATAGCAGTGCCGGGATAAGCAGAACATAGGTGGGATCAAAATAGTAAGGCAAAAACATGACAGACTACCTCCTTCTTCACCCTTCCAAGTGCAAAAGCCACTATTTGCCCCATTAACCACTATACCCTAATTCTCAACAGTCTGTCCAGCTATTGGTACAGATTCTCTCCACTGCCACCTCGCTTCTCGAAGAGAAAATCCACTATAGCCGCCTCTACTTCTTCTAAGTCGACCCGGGTATTGAAGCAGGGTCCATTCGGTCTTTCGTTGGCAATTCCCTTCACTGCGATGGGGCGACTATCTTGTAAACCGCTGACCAGATCTCTTTCACAAGCGATAGCCACCACTACTTTGGGTCGAATATCTTGGATCAACTGACGGGCCTTAGTCCCTCCGGTAGCTATGGCTGCATGGACTTCGTATTTGTCAGCTAGACTCAGCAAATCCCCTACCGGACATCGGCCACAGCGTCGGCATTGGTTGATATCGTGGGTAACCTTGCGAACACAAGCAGCCTCCTGCAGACACACTGGTGCAAGGATTAGCAGCTCATTTGCTTCCACCTTCGTCCGACCTTGGCTCACTAGCTGATTATTCACCTGAACAAAAGAAGCTCTGATCCGATCTTTCTCGAGTCCAAGCAGACTCCCAACGCGCAGGGCCAGAGGTAGGAAGGCATAGGCAACCTGTTCCCGGGCCCTGCTCAAGATAGATATATTATGACCACTTATCAAAGATATCACCAGGCTCAGAGTGCCACCGAGGGCATAGAGCACAAAGCCTATGGCCAACACCATCATAAGAACCCATAATGCTCGCCCCAAGGGAGCGCCAGTGCGAAATAGATACCATACCAACGCTACCACCAGGGTCAGAAGGAGCAGACTGATGATGATTAAGCCTAGAAATAGCCGTTTCCTTCCATTGGCTTTCATGGGTTAAGGCCCCCTAGGACCTCGCCGTTTTCAACGCGATACCCGTTGGCATAATCCCTGCCCCCCATCCGAGGTCGGTTGGCAGGCTGCACAACATCAAGGGAAACAATTTCTCCTTGCGATGCAGCTACCAGAATGCCCGCATCGGTGACGCCTAAAATAGTGCCCGGTGCTTCACAGGTGTTGCCCGCAGTCAAAGACATCTCCCATACCTTAAGCAGCTGGCCTCGGTGATAGGTATAGGCTCCTGGCCAAGGATTAACACCTCTAACTAAATTGGCCAGATCTTCAGCCCGCATTTCCCAGTTCAGCTCACCGGATGCCTTGGTGAGTTTGGGCGCAAAAGAAGCCTTTGCGTCATCTTGGCGCTGTGGCTTCAGATCTTTGGCCTTGAGCCTTTCTAGTGTCTCGATGAGGAGACTGGCACCGACTATAGCAAGCTCTTGCTCTAGAGTCTCTGCTGTATCCTCCGGTGCAATCTTTACTGATTCTTGCAGCAAGATATCTCCAGTATCACAGCCTTCATCGATGAGCATTGTGGTTATCCCGGTCTTGTCGCACCCATCAATGATTGCCCTTTGTATAGGAGATGCTCCCCGGTAGGCAGGTAGAAGGGAAGCATGGACATTTATGCAACCATGGGGTGGCATATGAATAATGGCCGGTGGAATCAGTTGACCGAAGGCCACTACCACTATTGCATCGGGACAAAGCTCCTTGAGCTCTTGAATGAACCCAAGATCAGATACCTTCTTCGGCTGCAAAATCGGTATGCCAGCTTCTAAAGCGATCTTCTTAACTGGTGAATAACTCACCTTCTGGCCTCGTCCCCGCGCCCTATCGGGCTGGGTAACTACGGCCTGAATCTCCAATCCTTGGGCGATTAGCGCCTTGAGACTCGGAACTGCAAACTCTGGGGTGCCCATAAATACCAGCCGCATGCTCTCACCTCCCTACGTTTTCTACTCTCCAGACTCTTCTGCTGCTACTTCTATGGCACGGTCAATGAAGAGTACTCCCTCTAGATGATCGATCTCATGCTGTAGTGCTCGGGCAAGCAGATCATCAGCCACAATTCGCGTGGCTTTACCGGCCTCATTCAGTCCTGCTACTACCACATGCGCAGCACGCTCTACATACCCAAAGACACCAGGAATACTTAGGCAGCCCTCGACATCGATTTCTTGGCCAGAGCTCTCGTCAATCTCGGGATTGATCAAAGCAATAGGCCCGTCGCCGATGTCCACAACGATAATCCGTTGGGGTATACCCACTTGGGGAGCGGCCAGGCCTACGCCGTCTGCAGCGTACATAGTCTCCATCATGTCCTTGATCAATCTCCGTATCTTTTTGGTCACCCGGGTCACAGGCTGAGCCTTTTGCCTAAGCACAGGCTCTCCTTCTTTGACAATGTCCATAATCGCCATGTGTCCCATCCTCTCTAGTAAAATTCCCGCTGCCTGGCAGTGTTATCAGTGCAATCATAGCAAAGAGCAAGGGTTAGCGTCAACACTGATAGACGAGTCGTCAGTGGTGGCCAAAGGCGCCTCCACGTATTCCCCTAGTACGAATCGGACGGCATCCTCTTCACCCTTCAGCAGTGTATGCCACCGGTAACGATTTCTCACCAACGAAAGAGGCGCCGGCGAAGGGCCAAGCACTACCATCTTATTCTCCAGATTAGCCATCTTGGTTTGCATGTGCAGCCTCTCTGTGACTAGCTGAGCCATTTTGATCACATCCGCTTCCACTGGCCCCGTCACAAGCAGCCGAGCAAGGAAGCTATATGGAGGATAAGCCAAGGTCCGGCGAAATGCCAGCTCCTTCCTGTAAAAACTCTCGTAGTCTTGTTGCGCGGCGGCTTCAATGCTGTAGTGCTCTGGTGTATATGTCTGGATGATCACTTCACCCTCCTTATCTCCCCGACCGGCCCTACCACCAACCTGAGTAAGCAGCTGAAAAGTCCGCTCTCCAGCCCGAAAATCGGGGATATTTAGGGCAGTATCGGCGGTGATCACACCGACTAGTGTGACACCGGGAAAATCGAGGCCTTTGGCAATCATCTGAGTACCCAAGAGAACATCAGCCTCACCACGCCCAAAGCGGTTTAATATAGAGGCATGGGCGCCTTTACGCCGTGTTGTGTCGAAATCCATCCGCACTAATCTCATGCGGGGAAATTCTCGTCTGAGTNCTTCCTCCACTCGCTGGGTTCCCACCCCAAAGCGGTGCAAGTAGTGCCCGCGGCACTGGGGACAGAGTCTGGGTAGTGGCATAGAAAACCCACAATAATGGCACTGAACACTCTTATCTGCTTCGTGATATGTTAAAGACACGCGGCAATTCTTGCATTGCAGAACAAACCCACACTCCCTGCACAGTACACAGGTAGCATAGCCCCGGCGATTAAGCAAAATGATCATCTGCTCGCCCCGCAAGAGGCGTTCGTAGATCGCCTCTTTTAATCGGCGACTAAGAATAGACCGGTTGCCGCTCTGCAGCTCATGCCTCATGTCAACGATCTTTACCTGGGGCAAGGGTCGCTTCTCTATGCGCTGTGGCAGCACCAACTGACGATACGCACCCTGTGCTGCCAAATAGGTGGATTCGATGGCAGGTGTGGCAGTACCTAAGATGGCCACCGCTCCATGTCTCTTTGCTCGCCAAAGCGCCACATCCCTAGCGTGGTACCGAGGCATCTCTTCTTGCTTATAGCTTTGCTCGTGCTCTTCATCGATGACCACTAGACCTAACCTAGTAAAAGGAGCGAAAACGGCTGAGCGAGCGCCAACAACTATGTCTGCATCGCCACTACGAATGCGCCGCCATTCATCAAACCGTTCGCCTATGCTCAAGGCACTGTGCAAAATTGCCACCCTGTCGCCGAACCGGGCCTTAAACCTCCTTACCGTCTGAGGGGTAAGAGAAATCTCGGGTACCAGCACAATAGCCTGTTTTCCCATGGCCAGCACCGTTGAGATGGCTTGCAGATAGACCTCGGTCTTGCCGCTACCTGTCACTCCCCGAAGCAAAAACACACAGTGTTCGCCCTGGTCTAGAAAAGCGTTGATTTCACTAAGGGCCAAGGCTTGGTCTTGGTTAAGTTTCAAAGCTGTACTTCTCTTTGGATCCACCTGATAAGGATCCCGATAAACCTCTTGCCATCGCCGTATGATTAGGTTCTTCTGTTCCAGGGCCCGCAATGTACCGGAGGATGTGTCGGCATAGGCTGTCAAATCAGTGGCAGATACAGGCCCTTCTTTCCTTAGAAGAACTGCCAGTACTGCCGCCTGTTTAGGTGCTCTGCGCCTATTGGTTTCGATCCAGCTGAGAGCCTCTTCTTTCGAAGCGTTCAATGTGCAAACCTGGATGCGTTTGGGTCTGATTGCAGGACTAGTCCAGCGAGTTCTGATTTCCCCATATCCCTTATCAACTAAAGCCATGATGCTGCCCATGGTACATGCCACTTCGGCCATAATGGCTTCACAGGAAGCATCGCCTCCTACATCTATCATATACCGAAGGATAGCTCCTTGTTTCGGTGCCCGAGCCTCGATTCTGTGAGCAGTCTCCAACGCTTCAGTTGTGCCAATGGATAGGACCAGGTGCTTTTCACTCTTGATGTGTATGCCCGGTGGCAAGATGCAGCGCAAGGCATCGATTAGCCGACTATACGTCTCTTCGGAAAGCCATAGGGCCAGATCGATCATTTCTCTGGTTAAGAGTGGCTCTTCATCGAGGATCCGGAGAATAGGTTTGACTTCATCTATGGGGCTCTCATCAACGATACGGATCACGTAGCCGACCACAGTTAAAGAACCGAAGGGAACAATGACCCTGTGGCCAGGCTGCAGGCTGCCATATAGTTGTGGTGGTACATAATAGTGAAATGGCCGATCCACGGCTCGGCTCTGTACATCAACGATAACTTCCGCGTATGACCCCATAAGCAAAACCTCCCAGGTTAGCACTGATTAGGGGAAGAACCCAACTCTAATCAAATCATAGCCCACGAAAAAGCCCCTAGCCTTGGCGGCCGGGGCCTGGGTTCTACTGGGCTTTCCGCTTCTCCCTGGAAGGTATAATCTTGCATTCCCCTATCTCCCAAAGGGCGATGGTCACCGGCTTCGTGGTGTTTGCATCAACAAGTTGGGAAGCGCCATCCAAGAGCTGGCGGGCCCGCCGAGCTGTACTGACCACCAAAGTATAACGGCTATCGACCCTCTCCAAGAGCTCTTCAATTGGCGGTTGGTTCATCATATGCTTGCATCACTCCCTATTTCTCCCCACTATGTCCTCTAGCAGCTCGAAATATTCACTGTGTTTTACACGGCAGCGTTCTGCAGTGATAATCGCCTCGAGTTTGGCAGCGCTCTTGGCGATCTTGTCGTTCAAAATGACATAATCATAATCTATACCGGCCTTTAACTCTTCCAGGGCTTTGCCCAACCTTTGCCGAATCGCCTCGTCGCTATCTGTGGAACGACCCCGTAAGCGGTTCTCCAGTTCAGCCATGGTTGGCGGCAGAAGAAATACAAAAACAGCCTCAGGCATTTTATCCTTGACTTGCCGCGCTCCTTCGATATCAATATCCATNACTACAACATGACCCTGCTCCAGGCACTCTTCAATATANGCTAAGGGTGTTCCGTAAGAGTGACCACAAAACTCAGCCCACTCCAGAAACTCTCCTGCTCTTACCCGCCGCTGAAACTCCTCTTCAGTTAGAAAGAAATAATCTACACCATCCTGCTCTGATTTGCGGCGTGGGCGAGTCGTGGCCGACACTGAATACTGCAAATCCGAGCAGCGATCCATGGTGGCATCTAGTACAGTATTTTTACCGGCCCCTGAAGGGCCGGAAAGAATCACTAGGAACCCGCGTTTCAAAGGCAGTCCCTCCAAAAAAGGCACATACGTTAGTCAGTCGATTCTGCAGCAGCCTCCTTGGCCGAGAGTCGATGGGCAACAGTCTCCGGCTGAACAGCAGATAGTATCACATGGTCGCTATCTGTGATAATGACTGCTCGGGTACGTCGACCATATGTAGCATCAACCAACATGCCCTTCTCCCGAGCCTCCTGGATTATCCGTTTGATCGGTGCTGATTCTGGACTGACAATGGCTATGATTCGGTTAGCAGCAACAATGTTGCCAAACCCTATATTAGCAAGTTTAATACTCAAATCATCGGTCCCCCCAACTGGTCTACCCAAACTTCTCCATCAGCGCCTCTANCTGGCGCTTGCCAAGACCTTGCACCCGCCGATTCTCGTGGATACCGATTTCCTTCATGATGCGTCTACTAGTTACTTTACCAACTTGGGGCAGGGATTGCAAGAGATATGAGACCCGCATGCGGCCAATCACTTCGTTATCTGAATTTGCCAATACTTCCCGTAGAGTCATCTCACCTGACTTCAGCCTTACCCGGATCTTGGCCCGCTGACTTCTCATCTCCTGAGCTTTTGCCAGCGCCTGCAGTTTCTCCCCGGGCGTAAGCTTCGGTAGTGCCAACTCTTTCACCCCCTATTCACATTGTGTCATTCCACGTTTTGTATCTGTTCTCGGAGCTTTTCTATGTTGCTCTTGGCTTCCACCACCCACCCAGCTATGGTCACATTGGTGGTTTTGGAGCCAACTGTATTAACTTCACGATTCATCTCCTGTAGGAGAAAATCGAGTTTCCGGCCCACCGGCTCATTTTCTTCCAGGGTAGTCCTAAATGCCGTAATATGACTCTTAAGTCGCACCAACTCCTCATCGATGCTGGCGCGCTCGGCCAGGATCGCTACTTCCATAGCTATACGATTGGGGTCTATCTTGACATCGCCAAGCAGCTCTTGAATTCGGCTCTCCAATCGTTCCCGATATTCAATAGGCACAGTACCGGCCAAAGCCGCAACTTCGCATAGGCTGTTGGCCAAAGCGTCGAGATACCGTCTTAGCACTACGGCCAATCTTCGTCCTTCTGAAGCCCGCATCTCTACCAGCGCTTGAACCGCAGCTTTTGTAGCAGCCCTAGCCAGTTCACTGATGAGATCTCGATGGGCTTCCTCAATAGCCGCAGGCTCTAATACTCCTGGCAAGGATAGAAGGTAGTCCATTCGATTCGCTAGCTCTAGATTCAGATGCTCCGAGATAAGTGAAACCGCCTCATCGTATCCCTGTAGTAGTCCCCAATCTATCTTCACCGTTCTAGGATCTTCGCGGAAATCCTCTATGGCTACGGAAACTTCTACCCTGCCGCGGCGCACATTCTGTGCCAATACTTCTCGTATTGTATCCTCTAGAAATGCATATTCCCGGGGCAGGTGGATGGCATAATCACTGTATCGATGGTTCACAGAGCGCATCTCCACCGTCACGACAATCTCATTGCCTGCTTGTCCAGCCCCATAACCAGTCATGCTAGATATGCTCATTTCGTCAAAATCACTTCTCTCTTGGTCACTCGCATAACCTTGTGTTCTTGTTTACAAGCTACTTTCTTCCCGTCGGCGAGAACTCCTGCCCAGTCAAAATGAAACCCGCATCCAAGCCAGCCTACGGCGAATGCGCTGAGCTACCGATAGGACAACGTCGGCAAAAACGGCACACCAGCCTGTAAAAAAGGTAACCAAAGCCCATTGCCCAAAGGACAAAGGTACAGTCTTGAAGACCGACTGAAAAACAGGGGTGTACACAACAGCCAGGTGCATTATGGTAGAAATAACAACGGCCCCCACCAACCACGGATTGCTTAAGATGCCAATCTCCCACACACGATGGCTCTCCGACCGACACTGAAAGACAAACAACAGCTGAGACAGAACCAGTGTGGTAAATGCCATCGTCCTAGCCACATCTAGCGTACCGCTGCCCAGAAATAGCTCGAGTACAAAAACCGCCAATGTGGAAAGACCTATTAATCCGCCTTGGGCAGCTATCCGCAGGTGTAAACCGCGGGCAAAGATCCCTTCCTGAAAAGGTCTAGGCTGCCTAGTCATGATGTCTGCATCTCCGGGATCGACCCCAAGGGCAATTGCCGGCAGCCCATCGGTAACTAAATTCATCCATAGTATTTGGATGGGCAGAAGCGGAAGCGGCAGGCCCACTATCGCTGCAAGCAACATGGTAAGCACTTCCCCCACATTGCACCCCAAAAGATAGCGGATGAACTTGCGGATATTGTCATAGATTATACGTCCTTCTTCAATGGCAGCAACTATGGTGGCAAAGTTATCATCGATCAAGACGATATCTGAAGCTTCTTTGGTTACATCAGTTCCCGTTTTGCCCATTGCAATACCTATGTCTGCTTCCTTGACAGCAGGAGCATCATTGACTCCATCTCCTGTCATCCCTACTATCTCCCTAATGCTCCTTAAAGCTCGCACGATTCGCACTTTGTGATCCGGTTGGACCCGGGCAAAAACATCGGTATGACGCACTGCTTCCTGCAGCTCTTCATCGGTCATTTGGTCAATGTCAGCACCAGTCAATGCTTGACCCGCCCTGCCTAGTAAACCGAGTTCCCGAGCGATTGCCACTGCTGTGTTGGCGTGATCTCCGGTAACCATGATGGTGCGAATTCCAGCCCGGCGAGCCAAAGCTATGGCCCTCACCGCTTCCGGTCTAGGAGGATCGATCATACCTATCAAACCCAAGAAGGTCAAATCTCGTTCCACCTCAGTCTCCCGCAGCGTGCGGCGGACTCTGGCATCTAAAGCGTAAGGCCTCTCGGCAATCCCTAAGACCCTTAAGGCAGAGCTAGACATAGATTCGTAGTGTTGGCGGATTTTCTGCCTATCGGCACCACTTAAAGGTACAACCATGCCGTTTTTCCGAATACGGGTGCAAAACCCAAGAATAGCATCGGGGGCACCCTTTGTCCAGGCCATGACACCCTCATCCAAAGATCTAGTAATAACTGTCATCCGTTTCCGACGGGAATCAAAAGGCAGTTCAGCCACAAAGCGATGGATAGAGCTAAGGCCTTCCCGACATATGTCCATTTTGGCTGCAGCTACCAAGAGGGCACCCTCTGTCGGATCGCCCACTAGGTTTAGCTGGATCGACTGTATGGTTTTCGGATCACCCTTGCTGCGGAGTCTACGCCAGACACCTCTTACCCCGCTTTCTCTTGTCTCTGCAGGATAGATGCGAGCATTGTTGCAGATAGTGCTGGCTATTAGTACCCTCCTTAAATCGGCTTCTGCTCCAGCTTTTTGACGGAGACTTTCAGCCGTAATCTCCCCTTCAAAACTATACCCGGCGCCCGTCACTCGATAGGTCTCATCGGCTACTCTAATCTCCCGAACCGTCATCAGATTCTGGGTGAGGGTACCTGTCTTATCTGAACAGATGACTGTGGCACACCCGAGGGTCTCCACTGCAGGCAGATGGCGAACAATAGCATTTCGACGGCTCATCCGCTGTACTCCAATAGCAAGAGCGACAGTCACTACCGCAGGCAACCCCTCTGGTATAGCAGCAACAGCCAGGCTCACACCGGTAAGGAACATGCGGTAGACAGGAAAACCCCTCAAAACGCCGGCCACGAACACAAAGCATACGACCAAAAGACACCCCAAGACCAGCCATTGGCCGAGCTCCTGCAGCCGGCGCTGTAAGGGGGTAGTCTCCAAGGTAGCGCTATGAATCATACCTGCTATCTTGCCAATTTCGGTATCCATGCCGGTAGCTGTTACCACAAAGCGACCTTTACCTCTGGTGACTGTAGTACCCATAAATACACTGTTTTTTCTATCACCCAAGGGCAGGGTATGGGAAGCTATAAGGTCCTCCTGTTTTTCTACCGCATGGGATTCACCGGTCAAAGCAGCCTCTTCGATCTCGAGAAGATTTGCTTCCAGCAGACGGCCATCAGCTGGGATGCGCTGCCCACTAGCCAAAAACACTATATCTCCGGGCACCAAATCTGCTGCCTCAATGACCTTCTCCCGCCCGTCCCTCAGCACTACACAAGTGGGGGCAGCTAAAGNTTGTAAGGCTTCTAGGGAGCGCTCCGCTTTGTATTCTTGAACAAAGCCTAACACTGCGTTACATAAGATAATNGCTAGAATGGCCAAGGCATCGGCTGTCTCTCCCAACAGAGCCGAGATCAAAGTTGCGCCAATTAATACCATCACCATAAAGTCTTGGAACTGACGCAAGAAGCCCATGATTAGTGAGGGCCGCGGTGGGTCCTTTAGTAGGTTGGCTCCATGCTCCCTAAGTCTATTGCTAGCTTCCTGTTGCGAAAGGCCCCGACTCGGGTCGACTGCCAATCGCTTTAGAAGCGCACTCACGGGTTCCTGATAGTATTCCAGCACAGACATCCTATCTATATCCCCCTCTGCTTAGGGCTCAGAGTATCCTAGTAGAGGCTAGTTACAAATCCTCGGACTGGCTCTGTGCCAAGCACTTCCTGTCCATAATCCATATTCTCAAGGCAAGCGAAAGATTCTCCTGAGATATATGGTAGAGACCGCCAAAAAAAAGAAGCCCACAAAGGACTTCTTCCGGGGAAACACTTGATCTCGTAAGGATGCTGCTGCGCTTTCAGCTATATATTGTTCTTTGACGATGGATCTGATGATGGTTCTACCCTATCTTGGAGCATCTGTTCTAATCTGCGCAACTCCTGCTGGGCGCCAGGATGTCCACTCTGCAGCTGCAGGACTCTGTCGAACTCATGGAAAGCTTCACTATAGGCTTCTTTCTGCAAATATAAAAGGCCCCACTGATAGTGGATCTCCGGCTCCCTCGGATTGTATCTGTTGGCCTCGGTTAATACCTGCAAAGCACCGTCGATATCACCTGTCTCCTTGAGTAAACCAGCAAGACGCAGAGCGGTATCGACATGATCAGGAGCCGCATCCAAGACTTCCCGATAGTACTCCATGGCACTTGTCTGATCTTGAGCCTCTTCAGCTAAGACCCCCAAGCCGTAGCAGGGAATGGCCACCANCTCTTCATCTTCTCGCGCCTTAAGATAATGATTTTTCGCTCTTTCGTAGTCTCCCTGGCTTCTATAGACGTCACCTATTAGACCATGGACATAGGGGGAGTCACCGTCTATGCGCAAAACATCATGGTAGGCTTGGAGAGCCCCATTCGCCTCTCCCCTATCGTGATAGGCCACTCCCAAAGCAATCCGTGCGTCTGTATTGGTAGGATCTAACTCACATGCTCGTCGGAGCTCCCCTACGGCCATCTCTGTGAAACCCAAAGCATAGTAAACCAACCCATTGGCCAGATGTACCTCAGTCAGATCCCTATCTGCACCCGAGACGGGACTCAAAGTCAATGCCAACATGAGTATACCAGCCACAGCAACTAAACCGAATCGCCTCACTCACAACACCTCTAAAGCGCCTTACCCAAATACATACATCGGGCTATGGCTATTTATCGAACTTCGATGGTCTCTGCGCCCAACCCTGCCTCTTGGGGGGCTTTCCTGTAATTCGCCATAGGGTAGACGACTTCCTCCAACCTTTATGCTATACTTATAGGGAAAATCTGCTCGTTTATAAGGATGGGGTTAGTGATGGCTCTCGACGGAATCGCTCTATCAGCAGTTACAGAGGAAATGCAACAACTTGTAAACTCCCGAGTTACCAAGATATACCAGCCAGAAAGACGGGATGTAGTTCTGCACTGTCGGCAACCTGGGGTTAGCTTACCGGTTGTGTTGTCTGCAGACACCCACAATGCCAGGGCCTGTTTAGCGACTAGCGTGCCCAAAAATCCACCCTACCCGCCATCCTTCTGTATGTTGCTCCGCAAGTACTTGGAAGGCGGTCGAATTGTTCGGGTAGTACAGCCGGATCTGGAGCGCATCCTAGAAGTAACCATAGAGAACATTGCCGAACATGGTGGTCTAGCCGAGTTCCGTCTCATCGCAGAGATGATGGGTCGTCACAGCAATATTGTCCTCGTAGACGGCTCCAACACCATTCTTGATGCCATTGTACGTGTTGATAGTCGAATTAACCGCTATCGTGAGATCCTGCCCGGAATTCCTTATCTAGCGCCACCGACGCAAGACAAGATCTCCCCGGTGGGGTTAGAATGGCAGCGATTTGCAAGTCGTATNGCACCTGCCCACGATAATGCACGGCTATGGAGATTGCTGCTAGATAATATCCAAGGCATAGGACCTCAGACCGCCAAAGAATTGGTGCACCGAGCGGGCTATAAGATTCAGGCCCTCAGGGGTGACGTGGATGNACNGGGCCTCGAGCGCCTCTTTGCAGTGGTAGAGNAATTGGGTGAGACTGTTATTCAAAAAGCTTTTGCTCCTCAGCTGATCCTCGATTCGGAAGGCAATCCCCACGAGACATCCGCGATACCCATTACCCATCTTGATAAGCCTAGTCAAAGGTTCAAGTCCATGTCCGAGGCTCTAGAGTTATGTTACGATACTAAGATAACACAGCACAAAANCTCTAGTGCAAGACATAACCTGAACAAGGTAATCGAAGGGCATTTGGGCCGCGTTGCTAGGAAAAGACAAGCTCAACAAAGGGCTCTGGAGCAAGCGGAAGCAGCAGATACTTACCGTATCTTGGGAGAACTGCTTACAGCTAATCTATATCGAGTGGAAAAAGGAATGACCACCATCACTGTCCCCAACTTCTATGACGAAAACCAGGCTGAAATGGACATACCACTGGATCCTAGGCTGACTCCTTCTGGCAATGCCCAGGAATATTTCCGTCGCTATAATCGGGCCAAGAAAACAAAGATAGCCGGCTTATACCAACTACGCCGCTCCCTAGCGGAAGAGCAATACCTAGAGCAGGTGCAAGCTACCCTTGAGCTTGCTGCGGATCTGGACGAACTCTCGGAGATAAGAAGAGAACTGATTAATGAAGGCTACGTGAAGTCCGTCAAGCAAGAGACTCGTAAGAAACAAGCTCCCGTCTTGTCCCAGCCCCATGGATTCCGGTCCCGCGATGGTTTCGATATTTTTGTCGGGAGAAACAACAGGCAGAACGATTATGTCACTTTCAAAGTTGCTCGACCCGACGATATCTGGCTCCATGTGAAAGATATTCCCGGTTCCCATGTGGTGATCAAGGCTCAAGGCAAAGAAGTACCGGAGATGACACTGCTGGATGCAGCACTTCTCGCCGCCTACTTTAGCAAAGCCCGCAATGGTGAAAACGTACCGGTAGATTATACCCAGCGCAAGCACGTCCGCAAACCCAAAGGTGCTAAGCCCGGTATGGTGATCTATGACCATCAGACAACGCTGTTCGTATCTCCTGACCCTGCNAAGATCATGGCTATCAAAAAACAGGCATTCTCGAAGAGCGAGTAGGCGCTCTCNGTACGGCAAACACCTTGTCCATGACGCGACAAAGCCTCACCTTCTACAGGTGAGGCTTTGCTGATTAACAGAAAATGGGCGAGTTCTCCGAGCCAAGGAGGTTACCTTCTAGCTTCCGGCCATCTACACCCACCCTCTGTCTTTATGTAGGTTATGCCCACGTAGAGCAATCCCTACTGAAAGCGCCAGCAGGTCATGACCTGAAGAGATTGACGTTTGCACATTGTATTCTCCTTACGCTCGTCCTTTCCTGCCTTCTTTCCGTTAATTTATCGTAAAAACGTCATTTCCAATACAATTAGTGGCGGAAATGCCTCCTGCCGGTGAAAATCATGGCTATTCCAGCCTCGTATTGACGTTTGCACATTGTATTCTCCTTAAGCTCGTCCTTTCCTGCCTTCTTTCCGTTAATTTATCGTAAAAACGTCATCTCCAATACAATTAGTGGCGGAAATGCCTCCTGCCGGTGA
>JGI24708J26588_10001060_pt1 | contig 21821 bp, 18 predicted proteins | sample BioPla1DNA2_FD_26588 | JGI IMG/M metagenome (IMG submission 26588) | reverse complement strand
ACGCCGACGCCAACACCAACACCAACACCAACGCCGACGCCAACACCAACACCAATACCACAAATTATTTTTTAATGAAGATATTAATTATTTAGGAGGAGTTTAAATATGAAGAAAGCAAAAAGTATTTTGATCATTTTAATTATGGTTAGCTGTATTTTAATTCCTACACAATCGTGGGGAAATACCATTAATGTTATTGTAGATGGTGATAAGCTTGAAGAACATGTGACTGCAAGAGTTATTAATGGAGTTACATATATCTCTATGGAGATACTATGTGAAGCATTAGATGCTGAAATAGTAGACCTAAGCACTAGAGCAAAAGAAGTATATTTAATAAAGAGGAACAAAGTTGATAGAGAAATGGAAATAGTAAGAAGGAATAAGTCTGTCAAGGTTAATGGTATAACTAAAATTATTAATTTTGAACCATTAGGCAGTGTTGTTTTCCCAAATTCAGATGAGGTAGAAATTGTAGTTCCTCTTACCTTTGTAGTTGAACAACTTGGAGGAGAAGTTGTTTGGGATGCTGCCACGAACACTGCTATTGTAACCAGCTATAAACCTATAACTTTTACAGATGAAAATTTAGAATTAGAAATACGTTCACTAATAAATATCCCAGAAGGAGATATATTTAAAAGTGATGTTGAATCTGTTCATGAGTTAATAATACCGGGAAAAGATATTTCTGAAATAGAAGGACTTCAGTACTTTAAGAATTTAAGGCGACTTGTTGTATCAGACAATAATATAAAAGATATATCACCCCTAATTAGCCTTGAAAACTTATCTGTTCTTTTATTAAAAGGTAATCCTATAGATGAATACTTGTCTGTTGTTCATATATACGATCAATTAATAGAAAGGGATTTTGATATAAAAGTTAGCTTTAATGATGAAAATTTAAAATCTGCTATAAGAAGAGCATCAGGTAGGATAACTGGTGACATTATGATTGAAGATGTAATGAAAATAACCAGTCTTGATATTAGCGGTGAAGAAGTAGCTGACATTACAGGCATTGAATATATTAGAAATCTTAAAGAATTAAATTTGTCGGACAATAAGATAAGAAATATAGAACCATTAAAATATTTAAATAATTTAGAAGTATTAAATCTTTCTTCAAATAGAATTTCAAATGTTGAGCCACTGAGTTATTTAACAAAACTAAATGACTTGGATTTAAGAGATAATAGAATAAAAAAGATAGAGGATTTAGGTGAATTGCCCAATCTTTCAAAGCTAAATATTAGTGGTAACAATATTGAGGACTATGAGTTTTTAGCTTTGTATTACCCTGATTTAGAAGACACAGACTTTGATATTAAATTCGAACAGAGATTTTATATAGATAGTCATTTTTATTATGTAAATGATGTAAAAAAAGAAATGGACACTGTTCCTATTATTAAAGAAGGAAGAACTTTTCTTCCTATAAGATATGTTGCAGAAGAAATTGACGCTAAAGTTGATTGGAATCAAGAAGAAAAATCAATTACCATATCCCTTGATGATAAAGAAATTAGATTGTGGATTAACAGAGATATTGCATTTGTAAATAATAATTTAATTGAGATAGAAATAGCGCCTTTTATTTCTGATGGAAGAACATTGTTGCCAGTTAGGTTTGTCACAGAAAGCTTAGGACTAGGTGTTAAGTGGGATGGTAGTAAAAAAGAAGTTACAGTGTATTTAGAAAATGAATTTTAATATAAAAATATTTTTAGATACATTTAAATATTTCTAAGGCTCCATTTTCACAAAAATGGAGCCTTTTTAGGTATAATTGTATATGTTTTTGTTTAATTTTGGAGTATTTTGCCAAAAAAATATACAAATTGACGTTGTGTTAATTTAGCAAATAATATATACTATAAAAAAGGTTATTTTTTTATTATTTGGGGAAGTTGCAATTTAATTTATATATAGAATAAAACAAAAAACAATTATATTATAGAAATTTTAATTAAAGATTATGGGGAGAAAGCTATTAATTACAGAAAGATGGGGGGAGAAGGTTCTATTTGTGTATTTTAATACTGTAAATAGAACAACAACATGAGTGTATCATTTATGGTCTATCCCATATTATTTTTTCCATTAATAACAATGATAACATCAATAATAATTTTGTTATTTTTTGTTACAAAAGATAGAAAAAGTACAACTGAATATAAATATATTGGTTTACAAATTTTATTTTTTATCTGGTCGGCAGGCAAGATTTTAATTTATGTTGCATCAAATAGGGATTTTAAATGGATTGCCGTAATAATTTATTACATTAGTACGTGTTTTATAGGTGCATACTGGCTGTTTTATTGTTTTGAATACATTAAAGCTAAATTGAAGAAAAGTACAATATTTTTAATTTTTCTTATACCTTTTGTGTTATATATGCTTGTATTAACAAATCCAATACATAATTTGTTCTTTTATAAATTTGAATTAGAAAAAGTAACCTACGGACCTTTTTATATAATAAATATAATTTTACTTTTCACATATATATCCACCGGTTTTTGTATATTAATAAGAAAATATTTAAAACAAGATGATTATATGAAAAAAAAGATCAAAGTTCTTATTATATCTGCTGCATTACCAGTAATAGTAAGTTTGGTTGAAACAATCTACAGTTTTTTATTCAATACTGAAAATACATATTTGATTTTAACTTCTTTAAGTTTATCAATATCAATGTTATTTTATGCTGTTGCAGCTTGGAAGTATAAATTTTTAAACATAATTCCTAATAAATATATTGGGATAATAGATAACATGAGAGATTGCGTTGTTGTTGTTGATTGTGATGACAAAATTATAAGCTATAATAAATCTTTTTCAAATAATATATTAACGCCACTTGGCATAAAGAAAAAAAGCAGTTTAGATGATTTTATTAAAAAGATTTATGATGTTATGGAAAAACCAGAAGATATTAAATATATAAAAAGGATTATTAAAAGTCAAGTGGATAGTGAAAATAAATTTAAACTAACTTTGTGTAATCCCAAAAAAAAGAGCTATATTGTACGAGTAAAAATAATTTATGGACAAAATATGAATATAATTGGGAGAGTTTTGGACTTTAATGAAATTACTGATTACATAGAACTTGTTAACGATCTGAAAAACAAAAACCATCAATTAATAGAAAAAAATAAAAAAGTAACTGTTTTAAATAAAAAGCTAAAAGAATATATTTTAACTGCTGAGGAATTGGCAATTATGAAAGAGAGAAACCGTATTTCAAGAGATTTTTATACTTCTTTAGGTTACTCGCTGAATTTGCAGCTTACTTATATAGAGGTTGTTTTAATTGAGTTAAGGAAAAAAAATGAAGATGCCAAAAAGAAACTAGAAGAAGCAATTAAAATAACTAGAGAAAATATGAAGAAAATAAGAGAATCTTTGTCTACAATTGTTTCAGATAAAATATTTGAAAATAATCTTATTGATAATTTGAAGAAAACAGTAGATGATTTTAAATATTTAGGCATAAGGATAAATCTTATTGTTCGTGGGGAACCATTGATTGACTATGGAGACTACTGTATGCATATATATAAAGTTTGCCAGGAAGTATTATCAAATTCTTTAAGACATGGAAATGCAAAAATAATTGATATTTTTGTTGTGTTTGAAAATACATTTAAAATAACAATAAAAGATAATGGAAAGGGATGTACTAAAATAGAAAAACAAAAGGGTTTAAATGACGTAGAAGAAAGAATTAGAGAGCTTCAAGGCAAAATTAATTATAAATACTGCAAATATAAAGGTTTTGGAGTTTATATTGAGGTTCCGAGAAAAAACATTAAAAACGCAAGTAATAACTCTATTGCAGAATATATTAATGTAGTTTAATAGCAGTTTTAAATTTAAGGGGTATATGATATGAGAGTTACAATAGATTTAAGAATATTACTAAATTGTATATTTGCAATTTTGACGTTGTTTTCCGTCTTTTTCTATACTTTAAAAGGAAGAAAATCAAATCTTCTACATAGCTTTTTGTATTGCAAATTATTGATATTTATATGGTTATTAGGTGGAATAATTGATACTGTTGCTATTAATATAAAAAGTACAAGCTTAAGGTGGAATGGCTCTGCAATACAGTTTTTAGGAGTTTGTTTTATTAGTTTGTGCTGGCTTATATTTTCAATGAATTATGCTAAAATGAAATTTGCAAAAAACCAAAAAAGCATATTACTAATATCCATACCATTTATAATAATTTATCTATTAATGATAACAAACAGTTTTCATGGACTTTTTTATAAAGATTTTAAATATGATGATGTCTATTATGGTATTGTATATATATTTCATACTATACTTTCATGTATATATTTTATTGCAGGTACAATTATACTAATAAGGTTTTCCATAATAAATTTAAAAGTTAATAAAGGACAAGCTTTTTTAGTGATTTTTGCTGCTTTTTTTCCTTTGATAGTGTCATTTGTATCGATAATTAACAATAACGTTATAATTGATTTTACACCTGTATCTTTTTTAATCTCATTGATTATTTTATCTTTTACTTCTATAAAATACAGACTTTTAAATATAACGCCTATAGCAGCTAAAGAAATAGTGAGAACTACAGATGTCCCTTTTGTCATTATTGATAACTATAATAAAATAGTTGACTATAACCATTTTTTTATAACAAATATATTAGGTGGACTGTTAATAGAAAAAGATACAAAAATTAAAGAAATTATAGAAATGGCAGAAAATAAATTTAAAAATAAAAAAGATTTTATTAAAAAAATACATGACACTATACATATACTGGAGATTAAAGAAGATGACAGATTGACTTTAAAAGGATTTGACCAAAAATCTTATGATGTAAATATAAGTTGCTCTATTGAAAAAGGAAGTTGTATTGAACTTAGAACTATAACTTTTAATGATATAACTATATACGACAGTATTACAAAAAAACTTGTGGACAAAAAAAAAGAATTGGTTGCTATGAATGAAGAAGTAATGTCAATAAATGAACAGTTGAGCCAACATGCCATTGCTTTAGAAGAGCTTGCTATTAGTAAGGAAAAAAACAGACTTGCAAAAGATGTCCATGATACACTAGGATGTTCAATGATTATGATTTTAACATTAATGGAGGAAAGTAAAAGAATATTTTCAGAAAAACCTCATGTTGCAGAAAAAAAACTACATGATGCAATTGATGTTACCAGAAAGGGGCTTAAAGAAATACGCCGTTCAGTTATTGGCCTTGCTCCAGAAAAGTTAGAGTCTGAAAACGTTATAAATGCAATAAATGAATTGGTGGAAGAATTCAGGAACGCAGGTATGAAAATTGACTTTAGTTCTGATTGGTATGGAGATTATAAAAACCCATTATATTCAGATATTTTATATAAGACTTGCCAGGAAGCACTAACCAATTCCTTAAAGCATGGCTGTGCAAAAAAAGTTGTAATTATTTTAAAACTGATTAATAAGTGCATAACACTTTTTATAATTGATGACGGGAGAGGGTGTAGAAATGTAAGAAAGAGAATAGGACTATCAAGTATGGAAGAAAGAATCAGCAAGTTAAATGGTTTAATAAAATACGGTTCTGGTGGAGAGAGGGGATTTAGTATTTTTATTAAAATTCCTTTGGAGGTGGTTTAATGATTAAATTGATACTAGCAGAAGATCAGATTATTGTAAGAGAGGGTATAAAAAGACTTTTACAAGAAGACGAAGAGATAGATATAGTAGGATGTGCAGGGAATGGAAGTGAGGCTTTAGAACTTTGTGATGCATTTAATCCTGAAATTGTACTTATGGATATTAACATGCCAGTTTGTGATGGAGTGGAGGGAACAAAACTTATTAAGCAGAAACATCCATCTATAAAAATATTAATTTTAACTATGTATAACGATGATGACAATATATGTCGAGCTATGGAAAATGGTGCAGATGGATATGTTTTAAAGGGTATTAAGCCTGAAGATCTTATAGGTACGATAAAAAAATTAGTTAATGGATTAAATGTTGTAGATGAAAGTGTTCTTACTACAATAATGGAAAAATATAAATGCAGTAAAAAAAATCAAAAAGTAAGTGATATGATAAAAAAATCTGAAAAAAATATGTTAAATAATTTATTAAATGATACTGAAAAAGAAATTATAAAATATATTGTATATTCAAAAAACAACCGTGAAATAGCAGATCTTCTTCATTTAAGTGAAGGTAGAGTACGAAACATTATTACTCGTATATTTAAAAAACTTAATGTAAAAGACAGAACTCAACTAGCAGTTTATGCTGTTAAAAAAGATATCATATAATAATAGTTTTTTGTAAAAAGAGTATCCAGGTGACAATGCTCCTCAAAAAAAGAGGAGCATTGTCACTTTTTTAAGTAAATAAAGTGAGAGATTGCTGAAGAATAGTGACAACAGGGTACTTTAAATGCTGCTGAAAAAAATATAAAATGTTTTTATACTATATAATGAACATTACCTTAATTGTAATGAAAAGGGAGTCTAGATTGAAAGGATGCATGATTTTCTTGAACTACTATGTTATCGAAGAAGATGTTAATTCAAAGTACAGATTATATACGGAAGAAATAAACATAGGGCAGGAAGAAAAAAAAGCTATGATGCTTGGAAAAGTCGAGCTAATACCAACTAACCCCCTTGAAATCATGTTAAAACATAAGTTTGAAGAAGAAATGTCAGATTATCTAAGTACAAACTTTACATTTGTTTCCGAAAAATTGAAAAATGTATTAAAAGCACATACAACAGCGTTGTTTTATAGAGCGGCTTTTCTAATATTTAAAGAAAAAAAATATCTATATTATTATATATCGCCAAAAAAATACTATTGTATTGATTACGATGTAACTAAATATGAAAAAGATGAGGAAATGCCTGGGGGAATAAGAATTGTTGATGGATTTTCCATAAAAAAAGAAATGCTTACAAACGTGCATATATTTAGAGTTGGTGGATTATCAAACAGAAAAATTGTAATAACAGAGTATTTAAAAAACATTTTTGAGTTAAATGGCATTAAAGGCATAAATTATATAAATGTTAAGGATTATAGAGATATAAATACAAATATAAACGTTATTGACTATAGAGATATAAATTCAAGTATAAAAATGAGATAAAAAAGATAATGGTCTAGAATGTGAAAGTTAATAATATTTTGTGGGAGGATTTTGCTATGGCATTTAAAGTGGATATTGACGGATTTAAGCTTGAAAAGTGTATTGTATCACTACATTTAGATGTGGACACTCCAAATGATTCTGATGCAAGATTTACTCATGCAGGCAATTCTATGGAAATTGTAGGCAGAATAGATACTAATGAGCCTACTTGTGAGATGTATCGCTGGTCTCTTTTGCCCGCTCAGGATGGTAAAGCATACAGAAAGATTAAAGTAACCATTATGAAAGAAAATGAAACCATTAGGGAAGTTTCTTTTACAAAAGCATTTGTTGTAGACTATTGTGAAACTTATTCCTCAGAAAGTGGGGATGGTATATTTACCCTTCGTATAAAACAAAAAAAAGATTTAAATGAAGATATAACAGTAGATGGATTTTAAAAAAACTTAGAAAATATTGTAATATTATAATTTGAGGGGGTTCAAAATGGAAATTATTTACCAAACAAACAGAAGTATGCTGTTTGAAGAAATCAATCCTGAAAAGCTTGATTTACTGACATTAGTTGGAGATGTAAAGGGGATAGATAGTCTAGATGATGAAAAAATTAAAGAAATTAATGAACATCTTTTGGTTAAGAGTTTTGATGAGTTTCTAGAAAAATTTAGCCCGGTGGTATACTCCTTTTACAATGTAGCAGGAGAAGGAGAAGGAAAGGGAAAGGTTGCTTATACTTTAAAAAAACCTGAAAACATTCCTGATGATTACATATCTGAAATTCGCCTTGACCATAATAATGATTTTTTAAAAATGCTATTTACATTAATAGATACAAAAAGAAGCCAGGGTATCATTAATGTTGATTTTAAATTTGACAAGGTATTAGATATGATATCTCCTAAAAAGGTGATGGATGATATTAGACAAGCCCGAAAAGAAATTCATTATTTATATGAAAAATATGAAGAACTAGATGATAATGATCCTAAAAAACTAGACTTAGGAGATAAGTTAAATTACAAATTTGATGAAGCCAGAAATAATTACAATAATGTAATGGCAATGCTTCCTTTAGCTATTGAAGATATAAAAACAAGGCTTCTTTTAGGACATACAGAAGAGAGTGAAGGCTCAAAACCTGTACAGATAGGCAGACTGACAATAGATGAGGATGGAGATTTAAAGATAATAGAAGCTCCAAAGGAAGATGAAAATGCACTAATGATTACAGACAAAAGTAATAGTACAAGTCTTGCAACTATATTTGAAGAAGACTATGATGATGTTTCAGAATCACCTTCAGATTATGTAAGAAGCTTAGTTGTCAGAACTTTTTGTCCCTTGCCTTCAGTGACAACAGAAGTGGACGTGGATAGGGAAATACAAAACTATAAAACATATCTTGAGTTTTATACTCAGGCAAAAGATGATTTTGTAAAGACAGCAAAACCTCTTATTGAAAAAATATTAGGAGTAAAAATGTATTTTGACCAATACAATAGCAAAAACAGAGGAATGCGTCCTACACTTCTTATTACAAATAACAAACTTGATATGTTAGTAAAGAGTGGCAATATAAACAGACTAGAAACATATCTTAGCACAGTAAATGATAAAAATGACTTTTCCAATACAGTATGGTTTGGAATTGTACCAGCTATTGAAATAGAGTCTGCTGGAAAACCAAAAGTATCCAAGCGTATATTTATGGGTAATAAAGAAGTAAAAAAAGAAGGCAATACAATGGAGTCACTTACTAGCCTTCTACAGGTTATGTCAAAATATAAAGTACAAATATTTTTCAATTTTCAGGCAAATGAGGAGACCACTTTTAATAGTGTCGCGACTACAGGTGTTGAGAAGTACGTTGACAAATGTCAGATGCTTACCCGTCAGGAGTACAGCGAATATGCAATTCCCTGTCTGCCTAATTTCACCATTATACCTAAGGATAAATCAGGAGTTGTTATAGATACCTTAATTGAAAAGACAGAAGATGGTGGAGTTAGAGTGTCAAATGCTAAAGAAGATGTGTTAAAACTTTGGATTCAGGGTGTTTATGTAGATGCATCATATGTGGCAGCAGGAATAGTATCTGCTTATCAGTGTCCTGAGTATCTAAAAGAACATTTTAAAAATGTGAGCAGTAAATTCCCAGGAGTCAGGTTTGACATTGAATCTGGAGATAACAGCCTTAGAATGGTTACAACTATGGCTAAAGAAATAACAGGATTCACTAACAGCATAAAAGAAGAAATTAACAAAAAGAGTTTTGGTTTTGTTTTTTCATCTGAAAATGCCCAAGTTGATGGAAAAGATGTTAAAAGGATAACTGTTTATAAGGCAAGGAGTTTAGCGCTTACTGATGATGGGTTTGATTGTATATATAAAACATTAGTAAGTACATACATAAGGAGAAATTTAGGATTTCAAACAAATGATTATAAGCAGGATAGTATTGAAGCCTTTTTCAGTAATAATCCAAACAGCCAAAAAAGAAAATGGATTAATGAAGGTGGATATATAAATTCAATAATACAAGATGGGGATGACCTAAACTATACAATAGATGAAATAAATAATGAGTGTATTATTGATCTTGCTTTTAATGGAAATGTTAAGAATCTTAAAGTTTCTATATCAAAAAGCACAAGCGCAGCAAGTAAAGCTAAGTAACTGATATTAATACAGAAGTGTTAATATAAATAATTTACACAATTTACATTAAAAAGGAGGGTTTTGCTATGGCATTTGAATTAAAAGCTACACCGGCAGCAAAAGGAGGAGACGGTATATCATTTACATTAAGTGAAAAAGTAATTAAGTCTGTAATGTATAAGACAGATACACCCGACGATGACAATTCAAGATCTAATGATGTGACTTCAATACTTGTTGTAAAAGGTGACTTATTGCAGGATGAAGAAGAAGACACTAAAAAAATGGCCCAGTGGTCATTAGAAAGTAAATTGCCATATAAGAATGTTGTTGTAAAACATACTGCAGGAAGTGTTGTAATAAGAGAATATAAACTTACTTCAGCATTTGTAGTGGACTATATTGAAGAATTTTCTGAAGATAAGGGAGACGGAGCTTTTACACTTATTATTAAACAGAAGAAAGATAAAATAGATGAAGTTGAAATTGAAGGTGGGTACGGAGCATAAGGTTTAAAAATTTACGGTTTAGAAGATTATATTTTTTATAATCTTCTAAACCGTAAGGTATTACTTTGTAATAAACTTAAGAGGAATATGCTATGAAAAAAAAAGAGGCTTTAATACATTTTGAAGAAAATTATTTTAAAAAATATTTAGATGAAAGCTTACTAAATTTAGATGAATATTACGAAATACATAAAGAAAAATTGTCAGAAGCTTTTATAAAGTCATTTATACAAATATGCACTAAGATAAGAGAAAAACAATTAAAAGGCGAAAAGGGAGAAATTGAATTTATTAACTATTCTATATTGCGAACAAATATTATCAATGGGATTTATAAATATTCTATTTTAGCGTATGACAACAAATGGTATTTTGATTTAAATGAGTGTATGGTGGAGTATGATGTAAGCTGGGCCTTTAATTTTTTTAATAATTTTTTAGAATTGCTAAAAGAGAAAAGAAAATATTATCTTAATACAATATTAGAGCCAGATGTTGAAATAATGGCACTTAAAACAGTTGATTTATATAATAAGTCAATTGTAAAACTAGCAAGGGATATTATGCCTGAGGCAATCAAAGTTAAAGAGTATCAGGAAATTGAAAAAGAGGAATCAGTGGAAATTAGAGTAGGGGAATATAAGTCTATTAGTGAAGTGGTATACAATGACGTAAGACAAGAAAAAGATGTAATAGATGAAAAATAAAAAAGAGGAAAATGCATGGAATATTACATAATTTATCAAGATGATAGAATTGATAATTTTGCTGAACCAGTGGGGGTATCAAAGGTTTTTAAAATGGATGACTTACCAGTTCAGTTTTATATAAAAGAAAAAAAAGAGAATGAATATATAGATTTTATTGATAAGCCAGTTCCATTAGCTTCTGAACAGTTAAAAAATGTGTTTGAAATATATGAAAAGAATATATTTTTTAAACCTGTTGTATTAGCGGACAAAAAAAGAATAAAACAAGATTTATACTGGCTTGTAGTTCCGGAAAAGAGAAAATGTCTTTCTTCTGAAACTGAGTTTAAAAAAGATGGAATGATAAAAAGAATTGTTATAGATGAAAAAAAGGTTTTAGAAAGCAGAGTATTTCTAATAGATGATATTAAGGAGAACTTTATAATAGTAAATTTAGATGTGGCTGAAAGCATTTTAAGAAGAGGCCTTATAGGTATAAAGTTTAAAAAAATAGAAACGGAAGCTGTGAAAGGATAAATTGTAATGAAGGATTACTACAAAATACTTGGAGTTAGTCGTGATGAATCTCTAGAAAATATAAAGAAAGCTTACAGAAGACTTGCGAGGAAATATCACCCTGATGTAAATCCTGGAGATAAAAAATCAGAGGAAAAATTTAAAGAGATAAATGAGGCATATAATGCTATTATTAGTGGAAATGCTTCAGAACCTCATAAAGAGGAAGCTAAAAAGTCTAAAAAAACTCAAACTCCAACACAAGCAAAAGATGATTTTGACTTTAATGATGTGGAGAAAACCTTTGAAAGGTTTTTTGGTTTTAATCCTAAATCCAATAAAGTAAATATAAAAACACAAAAGGAAAGCAAAAAAAATCCATTGGATACTTCGGATTTATTTGAAAGATATTTTGGCGTAAAGAAAAAATAGGAAAAATAGATAGCAAGGAGGAACTTATGTATGAAAATAATATCAAAAGCATTAAAGGCTAAAAGAAAGATAAATAAGCATTCTAGACAGGAAGAAAATAATATATCTTCAAATAAAAATTGGATTATTGTTATAGATATTCTTATAACTTTAGTTCTTGCTGCAACTTTATACTATATATTCTTTACAAATGCGGGAGAGGATTTTAAGTATTTGCGATATTTTGGTTTTGTTGCAATAGGTGTTTATGGATGTTTTTTAACAGCAAGAATATTGGCTTTTATCCTAAGTAGGCGTAATACAGATGGTAAAATTTCAAAATTAATTTTATTAGATGAAGATGGGGCAAATGTGAAGACTTGGGCTATTAAAAACAAAGTGTCTTTATTAATAGGAAAAAGCAAAGCTGATAATGTAGTTGATATTGATCTTTCCTGTTCTGAATATGCATCTTTAATTAGCCGACAGCATGCAGTACTAAATTATGCAAAGGAAACCTGGTATATAGAAGATTTAGGTTCATCAAATGGAAGTGGCATTCAACGTGCTAATGGAAAAGAAAAATTTAAACTTGAAAATGACAGACCCTATAAATTAGAGCTGGGAGATACTATTTATATAGCCAACACAAAAATACTTGTAGGTTAATAAATAACTTCAGATAAGTATATGGAGGAATAATAATTATGGCAAAACAAAAACTTATTAGATGTGTAAATGGGCACATGTATAACAGTGAAAAGTATGGAAATAGATGCAACTTTTGTGGCGCCTCTGCATCAGGTTTTAGAGGTAAGCAGGAAGTTGTTGCACCTGTAAGTTCAGAGTATGATGATGATAAAACACGTACAACAGATGATTATGAAGATGGTATAGAGCCAGTTGTAGGATGGCTGGTATGTGTTGAAGGAGAACAAAGAGGTAAAGATTATAAAATAAGAAGAGGCAAAAATTTTATAGGAAGATCAGATGAAATGGATATTGCCATATTAGGTGATATGACAATATCGAGAAAAAATCATGCTGCTATTACATATAACCCTAAGCAAAGAAACTTTTTTTTAATTCCAGGAGATGGAGCAGGACTAGTATACCTTAATAATGAAGTGGTATTTGTTCCAAGTGAAGTGTCTGCATATGATGTTATAGAAATAGGGAAAAGCAAATTAGTTTTTCTCCCTCTATGCGGTATTCATTTCGATTGGGAAAAAGATGATAAAGAGGAATAGTAAAAATGTTACAATTATTTCAAAATTCATATTGGGTTGTTTTTTTGGCTGTAGTTATTATATTTATACTTTTTTTAATAAGATATTTTTTGCTAACCACCAATAGGAAAAAAACACAGGTACTTGTAGGAAATGCACAGATAATTGGAAAAAGACTAGAACAAGAAGATAGTTTTTCTAGCATAGCTACTAAAAACGGTGTTATTGCTTTAGTAGCAGATGGAATGGGTGGATATGAAAATGGAAGGTTAGCAAGCAAAATAGTTGTTGACATATTTATAAATGAGTTTGAAAAATTTGAAAAATTTGCAGGAGTCAATAATTTTTTTGTTAGCACTTTAAAACTGGCAAATAGAAAAGTGCTTGATGCAGCAAAAGGGGTCCGAATGGGAACAACTCTTATTTCAGTTGTAATAAAAGATAAAAAGCTTCACTATTTGTCAGTTGGAGACAGTGCAATTATACTTTTTAGAAATCATCAGTTAATAAATCTTAATGAAAAGCATGTTTTTCAAACGGTTTTAGAACAAAAATATGTTTCTGGAGAGATTTCAGAAGGTCAAATGCTAAACAATCCTATGAAAAAAAGGATTACAAGCTATGTTGGGGCCGAGGTACTAAAATATGTGGATATTAATGAAAAGCCAATACAGCTGAGAAAAGGAGACAAGGTAATTTTATGTACTGATGGTGTAACAAATTCCTTATCAGAGTTGGAATTAGAAAGTGTAATGTTAAAAAAAGTTGATCCCTTTGAAATGTCTGAAATGATTATGGCAATGATTAAGAAAAAAAACATGGTTAGACAGGACAATGCAACAGTTATTATTCTTGAAGTGACTGGTTAGGCACTATGGAGGTAAAAAATGAGAAAAAACAGTAGCGAGTTTATAACAGCATTTACATCAGAGGCAGGAACTTTTCATACAAATAGGGATTTCTATGCTTTTGTTGAATTGGATGACATTGCCTGTTATGTGGTGGCAGATGGTATAGATTCTGATGAAGAAATTAATAGTGCAGAACTAGCTGCAAATTGTATTTTTGAACAGGTGATGGAAAAACCCAGCATGTCTAAAAGCAAACTGAAAAAATACATTATAAATGCTCATAAGTTATTAAATGAAAAAAGCGTGAATGTAAGATTAAAGTCTAGTATAGCTGTAGTGTTAACAGATTACACTAATATGATATGGGCTGTGGTGGGAAATGCTAGAGTGTACCACTTTAGAAAGGGTTCGCTTATTTTTAGAAGCAAAGATCAAAGTGTAGCTCAAATGATGCTAGACTCAAAGAAAATAACAGAAGATGAAATAAATCAGCATGATGAAAGAAATAATCTCATTAATTATTTAGGGCAGCCAAGAGGGTTTAAGCCCTTTGTTTCAAAAAAAATTAAATTGAACGATGATGATGCGCTTATTATGTGCACATCAGGTTTTTGGGAGAAAATAAATAATATAGACTTAGTAGATGCATTTAGAGAAGAAGAAGAACCTTCTAGTATAATTGATAATCTAGAAGAAATTTTTTTATCAAGGCAGAGCAGGGTGATAAATAATTATACCTTAGCCATGGTGCTTGCAAAAAAAGTATTTAAAGAAGAACAAAAACACATAAGAAAAAACCGATTTTTTAAAAAGCTTATAAAGATATTGATACCAGTTCTTATTGCAGGAACAATTGGTTTAATATATATCCAGTATAATAAAGGAAAAGCAAGAAATCAAATTGTGGAATATGTTGAAGAAGGACATAAATATCTAGAAAAAGGGATTTTAGTGGATGCTCAAAATAGTTTTATTGAGGCAGAGAAACTAACAAGGACAGTTAAAGATAAGGAAAAGCAGGAAATATTAAATGAACAAATAGAGGTTTTAAAAGAAATTTTAAAAGGTGATGAATTTTTTAAATCAGGAAACTATGTAGATGCAAGAGAGACCTACAATAATACTAAAAGCACCCTTATATATATTAATAATTTTGACAAAAGTATATTTGAAAAGCTGGTGAATGAAAGAATAGATGAAATAGTTCAGTTTATTAACATACAAGATATTATAAAGTATGCAGATGAATTAATGAAAAATGCAAAAGAGAGTAAAAGTGGAGATATACATGACGCACAGACAAAATACGATGAAGCTTTAGAAAAATATCAAGAGGCTAAAAAACTTGCTGAAGAAATCGGGGATGAAAAAATGATAAGTGAAATAGAGAATAAATCAGAGGAAGCTGAACAAGGAAGCAAAGAGATAAAAGAACATATGGAAAAAAAAGAAAATGAAGGTAAGTTAATTGAAATGGCTGAAAAAGCAGAAAAACAAGGGGATAAATACTTTCAAAAAAAGCAGTATGAAGAAGGAATAGATGAATATAAAGCTTCTGTACAATTTTATGAAAAGATAGAAACTCAAAACGTTGAAATTATTGAAAAAATTGCTGCTATAGAAAGAAAAATTAGAAATGCAGAAAGAGAAATAGAAAAAATTAAGGCTGAAGAAGAACAGAAAAAAGATGAATAATTATAAGGAGGTATGCATATGGGCAGTTATATAGTTCAGGGAGCAAAACTTAGTTGTAGTATGGGGGATAAAGATTCAACTTTTAAAGTACCTATGGATCACAAGATATATATAAATAATAAGCCCCAGGGAAATATTATGGATTTTAAGCCAACTGTAAACATATTACCTTTTGGAAAATGTAAAAGTCTTTTAAATCCAATAGTGGCTGCAGCAACAGCAGCAAACAGTGGTGTACTAAGACCAATGCCGTGCATACCAGCTACAACAATGCCTTGGATAAATGGAAAAATGGATGTGCTAATTGAAAATTTTCCTGCAATGCTAAAAAAGTCAAAAACAATGTGCATGTGGTGTGGTGTTATAAGTATAAAAGATGATGGACAGTAAAATAAGATGTCAGGGGGGGATAGGTATGGCAGGTCAAGTTGTTTCATATGATGAAATTCAATTGATATTACCCTATGAAATTAAATATTTATGTGATTTAAAAATAGTAAAAGAAATAAATGACCACGGAAAAATTTATATAACAGGAGTAATACCTGACGGAAAAAAAGATAGCTGCATACAAAATGCCTCAATTAAAGATATTATTGAAGTTAAGGGAAAAGATGGGAATATTTTATTTAAAGGAGTTATTACCCAGGTTGATGTAAAGACGGTAAGAGATATATATTACGTCTATATTGAAGGCGTTTCCTGTACATATGAGTTGGATGTTAAAAAAACAAAAAAATCTTTTCAAAATAAAGATATGACATACAATGAACTTATAAAAGAAGTGTTGAAAAATTATCCGGGTGCAGACTTTATAGATACTGCAGCTGAGGGAAAGAAAACAGAAAAGTTTATTATTCAGTATGATGAGACTGATTGGGAGTTTTTAAAAAGGATGGCATCTCACTTTAATGTACCTTTAGTACCTGATTTTAATAATGATAAACCAAAGTTTTGGTTTGGAATTCCTAAAGGAGACAGTAAAGGGAATTTAGAGGAGTATCATTATAGCGTAAGTAAGACAATTGGAGTTTATCGGGAATTATCAGAAAATGATATTAAAGAAATAGAAGAAAAAGAATTTACATATTATGAAATCGAGACTGATAAACTACTTTTTATAGGTGATAAAGTACAGTACAAAAACATAAATCTTGTTGTATATAAAATAACTTCAGAAATAATTAAAGGTGTTTTAAAACATCTTTATGTTTTAGCACCTGAAAAAGGACTTAGCCAAAAAACTATATTAAATAATAGAGTCTTTAAAGCTTCAGTAGAAGGTAAGATTATAGATGTTGAAGAGGACAAAGTAAGAATTCATCTTGAAATAGATGATAAGCAAAATAAGGATGAAGCATACTGGTTTTTATATTCAACATTTTATACATCAGAAGGCAGCACAGGGTGGTATTGCATGCCTGAAATTAACGATTCTGTAAAGCTTTATTTTCCTACAAACAAAGAAGAAGAGGGTATAGTTATAAATTCTATTAGGAGAACAAAAAAAGGTGATAAAATAGATGACCCTGATGTTAAATATTTTAGGACTAAATTTAAAAAGGAAAAAATGTATGACAAAGAGCAATTAATGATTTCAGCTAAGGATGATAAGGTCCTAATAAGACTTCATGAAGATAGGGGAATAGAAATTTTCAGCGATAGTGAAGTAAAAATAAAAGCAGATGAAAATATTAAAATAGGGGCAGAAGAAATAGATATGAAGGCTGCTGATGAAGTTACTATGAAGTGCAAGTCAAGCAGCATTAAGATGAACGGCACAACACATATTAGAGGCACATTAGTGAAAGTGAGGTGTTGAGTGTGATAGATATAGGTAATAGCAAAAACAAAAAAGATAACAGGGGTACAGTAAAAAAAAATAATGAAAAAAATAATAAAAAAAATGTTAATGTTAAAAAAGGAACTAATTCTAAAAAACGAACTAATTCTAAAGAAAGTACAGTTAAAAAATCATCAACAGTATCAGCTGGTGACCCTGTTAATGTTGCAACAGGAAGTTTTCTACTAAACTCAACTGACCTAATGTTAGAAGATAGATGTGTTGAGATTAATATAATTAGAAGATACAACTCAAAGGAAGAGAAAACAGGCCTTATGGGAAAAGGCTGGTTCTTTGAATTTGAAAGTAATGTTAAAAAAGAAAATGATGGGATTGCTGTTACATACCCTGATGGTCATATTAAAAGATTTAAAAATTCAGGTTCATCATTTGAAAACATAACAAATAAAGATGAATCAGACACTCCCAAAAGTGACACTGCCACAGGTGGATACATTCTTTCATGCAGGCAGGATAAAAAAACATATTACTACAATAAAGATGGAAAGCTTGTATCAATAAGCGACAAAAATCAAAACACAATTGATGTAAGATACAATCATAAAGGAGAAATAGATTCAATAGTTGCACCTAGCGGCAATAANATCTCGTTTGTATGTAAAACAGGTAGAATAACGGAAATAACTGATTGTATTGGAAGAAAAGTTATTTATAAATATCAAGAAGATAATCTAAAAGAGGTAACTTTTCCTAACGGGGGCACTGTAAAATATACATATGATAATGGGTATATTACTGAAGTGACAGACCAAAATGGGGTTACTTATGTAAAAAATGAATATGATGAAGATGGAAGGGTAGTTAAACAGTATGATTCTGAAGGTAATTTAAGTGAGGTTGAATATGATGATAATAATCAGATAAACACTTTTATTTTTCATAAAACAGGTGTTGTAAGTAAGTATAAATATGATGGTGGATTATTTACAGGCAGATTGTATGGTGATGGGACAAGTGAGACCGTTGAGTATGATGAATGTTGGAATAAATGTAGAGAAACAGACAGAAAGGGAAGGGAAATTAAAAGAATATACAACACCAAAGGAGAGCTTTTAGAAGAAACATATCCTGACAACACCGTTTTAAAAAACACATATGACGAAAACGGAAATCTTATAAAAACACTTACATCTGGTGGAGCAGAAACTCTATATTTTTATGATGAAAAAGGAAATCTTTTAGAAGAACATGTGAAGATAGAAGAAGGCAAATACTCAATTACAAAATACACATATGATTTGTATGGAAGAATACTTACAAGGACGGATGCCGAGGGAAATACCACTGGATTTGAATATGAAGAAAATCATATAAATAAGCCTACAAAGGTAATAGATCCTGAAGGAAATGTATTTGAATACACTTATGATAAAGCAGGAAGAATGACATCTATTAAAACTTCTTATGGAAAAGTCAGTTTTGAGTACAATTCAATAAATAAAAAGACCAAAATAATTGATGCTTTAGGCAATGTTACCCATATGGAATATGACATGATGGGAAACCTTAAGAAAAAGATAATGCCTAAAGGCGAGGAATATACATATCAGTATGATTCTATGGACAGATTAATAAAAACCATTGACCCCATGAACAATGTATTTGCTTTAAAATATGATATCCATGGCAACTTAATAAAAGAGATAAATCCAAACTATTATGATGAAGAAATTGATGATGGAATAGGGATCAAATATCAGTATGACGAAAGTAACAGAAAGATAAAAACTATATATCCAGAGTCAGGAGAATCAAAAATAGTATATGATGCTGTTGGAAATATTATAAAGACAATAGAGGCTGGAAAAGATGAAGCGGGAACTTCATACAGCTATGATGAAATGAACAGGCTAATTAAGATAATAGATCCAGGAGGCAATAATGTTAAAGAGTTTGAATATGATGCAGATGGCAGAATAGTAAAAGATATAAACGGAAAAGGTTATGCCACACTATATAAATATAATTTGGCAGGATGGTTACTTGAAAAGAGAATACCTGTAGAAGAAAAATCAGATACCGTGCTTTATAACATTACCACATACACTTATGATTTAGCAGGAAGAAAGATTGAAGAAAAAATATCTAGAGACTATGTTGATGAAAAAAGCTATGCAAAAAATTGGAATGTAATAAGCTATACTTATGACAAAAACAGCAGAATAGTAAAAATATCAGATTCTATAGGGGCACAAGTAGAATATACATATGACTGTCTTGGTAATAAAACATTTGAAAAAGTTAAGATAAATGATGTAAAGAGTAAAATTATAAGATATAGATATAATAGTTTAGGTTGGCTTGAAAAAACAAGTGAAGAAATAGATGGGGAAGACTTAAAAGAAAATCTTGAAGGGAAGGCAATATCACAGACAGTTTACCAATATGATGAAAATGGAAATATTAAACATTTGACATTGCCTGATGGCAGCGAAACTTATGTAGAATATGACAAATCAGACAGAATTACAAAAGTGATACGAGGTGCTGGAAAAGAAAAAAGAGAAAATACTTATGAGTATGACAAGTCAGGAAATGTTATAAAAGAAACAGATTGTAATGGCAATTCTATAAAATATGAATACGACAGCATGAACAGGCAAATTCGGATAACCGATAAAGAAGGCGGAATTACAAGGCTTTTTTTATGATGATTCAGGAAATGTAATAAAGAGAGTAACACCGAAAAATTACAATCCAGAAATAGATGATGGGCCAGGAACAACATATGTATACGATAATTTAGATAGGCTAATTGAAATAACAAATGCCCTTGGTGTTGTGGTTGAAAAAAATATATATAACAATGCAGGGGAATTGGTTGAAAAAATTGATGGGTCACAAAAAGGAATAGGATACAAGTACGATATAGGTGGAAGAATAACAGAAATACTGACTCCTGGGGCGAAAAAAAGAGGAATACCTACACAAAAGTACACCTATGATGCTCAAGGCAATATAACTGGCATAATGGATGGAGAAGGTAATTGTACAAAATACACTTTAGACCTTTGGGGAAGGATTCAGGAAATTGTAAAAGCAGATGGAAGTATTGAGAAATATACATATGATTATGCAGGAAATATAACAAGTTCAACAGACGGAAATGGCAACACGATACAATATAAGTATAACAGTTTAAATAAAGTATCACAGATAATAGATCAAGCAGGACAAGCTATAACTTATAAATACGATATTAAGGGCAGAGTAGCACGAAAAATAGACAGAAACAAAAGAGTAACTGATTTTCTATATAACATGGACGATAATCTGCTGTTTAGAAAAGACCTTGCAACAGGAGTTGCAGAAAAGTTTAGCTATAATATTGATGGTACACTAAAGGCTGCATCAAGTGGAGGAGTAACTTACAGTTATGAATATACTCCTAGAATGAAAATAAAAAGCAAGAGCGCTAATGGAAAACCCATACTTAAATATAAGTATGATAAAGATAATAATATAGTTGTTTTGAAAGATATAACAGGTAGGCAAACCCAATATAAATATGATATAATTGGAAGAATAGAAGAGGTTTTGGATGGAGGTAAAAAGGAAGCATCCTATGAGTATAATGAAGATGGAACTATAGCCTCTATAAGCTTTTCAAATGGAATAAAGGTACAATACACCTATGATGAAGATAAAAATTTTGCTAGAATACATGCGGTAAATGCCGAAGGAATAGAAATTTTAAATCACAGCTATGTATATGACAATAATGGAAATCAAGTAGAAAAAGTTGAAAATGGAGAAGTAACAAAGTATTTCTACGATAATTTAAACAGACTTTCAAAAGCGGTGTATCCAAGTGCAGAAGAGATATTTACATATGATTTAGCAGGCAATCGTAAAACAAGAATTATAGGAAGTGTAACAACAAGATATGACTATGACAATAGAAACAGACTAATAGAAAAGATAGAAGGTGGAGAACAGACTTCATACCAGTATGATCCACAGGGAAATTTAATAGCAGAAAACAATATGCGTGGTACAACTAAATATACCTACGACTGCTTTAATAGAACTCTAAAGGTAGAAAGCGCCACAGGAGGGTATATAAAGAACAGGTATGACCCGGAAGGATTAAGGTTTGAGGTTAATGAGAATGGTAATTTAAATAGATTTATATTTAGTGGCAGAGATATAGTAGCAGAGTTAGATGGAAATGATAATCTTAAAGCATCAATAGTAAGAGGACATGAATTACTTGCCCAAA
>JGI24708J26588_10001054_pt1 | contig 21886 bp, 24 predicted proteins | sample BioPla1DNA2_FD_26588 | JGI IMG/M metagenome (IMG submission 26588) | reverse complement strand
TTACAGTCTGCTCCCTTTAGCCACTCGGGCATCCCTCCATAAAAAATGGCACCCTCAAGGGGATTTGAACCCCTGCCGCCAGGATGAAAACCTGGTGTCCTNGACCACTAGACGATGAGGGCGCAGTTTCTTGTGACGGGTTTTTCTGCCTTTATATGCTTCTTGCATTGGCTTCATTACCCGCAACAAGTCCAAGTATACCTTATATTCTTCACCAGGTCAAAAAGAAAAATCTCAATTAGCTGAAATTAAGGAGAGAAATTATCAATATTCTNCGATTTTCTCAATAATACTAAAAAAATTATATTGTTTTAAAAGGAAAAATAATTATATAATATTCTGTAATAATAAAGTATTAGAGGATATTATTATAAGAAAATAAAAAGGTGATTTTATGAAAATATTTTTAACAAATGATGATGGTATATATGCTGATGGTATCAGAATTCTTGCTGAAGTTTTACAGGAAGCCGGGCATCAGGTCTTTATTGTTGCTCCTGACCGGGAAAGAAGTGCTACAGGACACTCAATTACTATCCTTGAGCCGATAAGGGCAATAAAGGTAAATATAAACAAGGACATTACTGCCTACAAGGTAAGCGGAACTCCTGCCGATTGTGTTAAATTGGGACTGGAAAAGCTAATAGATTTTACTCCTGATTTGCTGATCTCTGGTATAAATAATGGGTCCAATTTGGCTTTTGATGTCCTGTATTCCGGAACTGTTTCTGCTGCCATAGAGGGTTGGATCATGGGTCTTAATTCTATTGCTATATCCCTGGCCAGAAAGGAAAAGTATAATTTTCAAACTGCAGCTTATTTTTTAGCTGATTTCTTAGAAAAAGAGGACCTCTCAGTCTTTAAAGAAAAGATACTCTTGAATATAAATGTACCAGATCAAGAACAGGAAGATATTAGAGGTGTTAAGATCTGTAAATTAGGGACCAGCCTTTATGAGGAAAGTTTTGTAGAAAGATTAGATCCAGCTGGCAGAAAGTATTATTGGTTAGCTGGAAGTGGTAATAGAAAGGGCCTGGAAAATACAGATATCTGGGCAGTTGAAAATAATTATATAGCTATTACCCCTCTCAAATTGCAATTAGATGACCAGGACCTGATTGATAATTGGCCTGGTAAAGATTTATAAAACTAAAGGAAATAGAAATCATTAATCCCTCTTTTACTTAATATATAATAGTAAAGGGGGGTATTTTTATGTTTGATAATAATAAGGAAAAGTTCATAAATAGTTTTGTAATCTTTAAAGGGGTTATCCTGGGCTTACTTATTATGCTAANTTTAACAGTGATTTTTGCCTTGTTTTCCGGTATCTTATTCAGGCTAGAGGAAGCACAATTAAGTAAAGTATTTCTGGTCAAAAATATTATTTTATTACTTATAATAGGTTTTTATGTTGCTAAAAATGTGGAGAGAAATGGCTGGTTAAATGGTGCTGTGGCAGGACTTATCTTTATGCTGGTCTTAATCCTGTTAGGTTCGATCAGTGTCCCTCTATCATTCACCAATGTAATATTTATGGCTTTTCTGGGCTTGATACTTGGAAGTATAGGGGGTATATTGGGAATTAACCTGTAAGCTTTGTATTATTTAAGGGGGCATATTATTGCTCCTTTAAATTTTTTATTAAAATCAATTAGACAAGCTTTTTTATAGAATTTAAAATAACAGGCCACTTATTTGCTATTTTATAATATAGATATAAACCTAAATTTGTATTAAATTCTAGCTATATTATTATTTAACAAAAAATTATAAGGCTTATTATATAATTGCTGTAAAAAAATAAGCAGTATTAATTAAACTGGACAAGGGAAACTATAAAAGAAATATTAAAATAATAAATTTTATTTTAATATAGTATTAAGGCCAGTTAGAGATGGCAAATTTATTAGCCTGGAAAGAGGTGATAAATAATTGCTAATAATAAAAAGATAGACTTGCTTCCCCATCAGGAATGGACCTTAAGAAGAGTAATTGATGAAATGAATGGACGGGCTATCCTGGCTGATGAGGTTGGTTTAGGGAAGACTATTGAAGCTGGAATGATTTTAAAGGAATACCTGGACAGGGGGCTGGTAAAAAAGTCCTTAATCCTGGTACCGGCTACACTGGGTTTTCAATGGACCAATGAACTGGTCAATAAAGTGGGTCTTAATAATGTCTTTTTCAACAGGAAGGGGAGGGCCTGGGATTATTTTGATCATCAGATTGCTTCCCTGGATCTGGCCAAAAGAGAGGAACATGCCCGTTATCTGAATCAAATAGATTTTGATATGCTGATAGTGGATGAGGCCCATCGCCTCAAAAATAGAAAGACCCTTAATTGGCGTTTTGTGAATGGTTTAAAGAAGAAATATTGCTTATTATTAACAGCTACCCCTATCCAGAATAATCTTGAGGAATTATATAGTTTAATAAAAATCCTCTACCCTGACCTATATCCTGATGTAGAAAGCTTTAAAAAGAAATATGTAGCAGGAAAACACCTGGTAAAAAACAGGCAGATTCTAAAAAAAGAATTGGAAAAAGTTATGATTAGAAATTCTCATGCAGATACCAGTCTTGAATTTCCGGCAAGGATTATTCATAATATACCGGTAAGATTAACAGAAAAAGAGCAAAGATTATATGAGCTGGTTACAGGTTTTGTTAAAAAGGAATATTGGAGGAGACGGGCTGGCAGGATCAGTATTCTGAACCTGATAACCTACCAGAGGGAAATCTGTAGTAGTTCCTTTGCTTTATTAAAAGCACTCTCAAGTGGAAAAGAGTATTTTCCCGTTTTTGAGGAGATACTGGCATTGGCAAAGGAAATCAAGATTAATGCGAAAATGAAAAAAGTATTGGAAATATTAAAAAACCTGGATGGGCAAACAATTATTTTTACCGAATACCGGGCAACCCAGATCTATATTGCCCGATTTCTGGAAAAACAGGGCTATAAAGTTATTCTCTTTAATGGTGGTTTAACAAATAGTGGGAAAGAATATATTAAATATATTTTTCAAAAACAGAAGGATATCCTAATCAGTACAGAAGCAGGTAGCCAGGGCTTAAATCTGCAATTTTGTAATAATCTTATTAATTATGATTTGCCCTGGAATCCAATGAAAATAGAACAGAGAATTGGAAGGATACACAGGCTGGGGCAGACCAGTAATGTTAATATCTATAACCTCTTTACCCTTGATACTATTGAAGAAAAAATCCTGAAATTATTATATGATAAAATAAATCTCTTTAAATCTGTCATGGGAGGTATGGAGAAGATATTAATGGATGGTGAAAGGATGCATAATCTGGAGAAGGATATTTTGAGTATTTTGGTAGAAGCCAATAATGAAGATGAACTAGAGGAAAGGTTTGCCGAGCTGGGTAATAGTTTGCAGGGAGTAAGGGATTATGAAAAAAATCTATGTTAGATATTTCTAGAAATAAAAAAGCTATCTCCAGAAGAGATAGCTTTTAGACTGGTGGGCCCACCAGGACTCGAACCTGGGACCAACCGGTTATGAGCCGGTTGCTCTGACCAACTGAGCTATGGGCCCTTATAGTGACGCATAAACAATTATAATATAAAAAATAATTTTAGTCAAATTAATTTAAATGGGAGTATTTTAAAGAAATACAGGCAAAAAACCCAGTATTAGATTATTATTTTAGAATATTACGGGATATTACAAGAAAAACAACTTGACCAGAAAGGAAGTATTTTATATAATTTATCATNTCTCATGGCTTATATGCAGGGGTGTAGCTCAACTGGTAGAGTAGCGGACTCCAAATCCGTTGGCTGCGGGTTCAAGTCCTGCCACCCCTGCCAAATATGCTAACGTAGCTCAATTGGTAGAGCAGCTGACTTGTAATCAGCAGGTTACCGGTTCAAGTCCGGTCGTTAGCTCCATATTGTAAGAAATAATTGAAACCATCTCCTTACAGGGATGGTTTTTTTTATTCTAATATTTTATTGCAAATTGTAATATACTATTTCTAAAGAATATGATGGGGGAATAGTATGAGACTAAAAACACACCAGAAGCAATCACAAATAAGTGTCCAGGAGGCTCATAGAATCCTGGGCAAAAGCCCAATCCAGATATTTGATGATCAACAATTTGCAGTTTTTATCAAGCTTTGTTCATGATAAGGATTTTAAGTATATAATCAATAAATTAAAAGACTCCTATATTGAGCAGGCAAACCTGGTGGAAAAAGAATTAAAGAGGTTTTCAATTAAAAGCCCGGAACCAAATAAAACGGATGTAGTATCTACAGGGATTACAGAAATAGCCAGTGATAAACAAATCGCCAGGCTTATCCATAATTTAATGAAATTGTTGTTAAGCAAATGTATGAAAATAATCAAAGAGATAGTTTATAATGACAATCTGCGGGAAATATTTATCAGTATTACCAAAGATGAAGTAATGAAATTATATAATTATGTAAAATATCTGAAGCTGAAAGGCTGGATTGAAGATCCACCACTATATCCTAATGTAAAGGGAAAGGAAATAATAGCAGCCAATGAAATCTGGGAATTATGGGATCATTTGTATTATCGGTATCTGCATATTCAGTTAACCAAGATCTATAATAGCTATGTAAGTGACCCGGAGTTTAGCTTGATTTTGACTACAGGAATAACTATTCTGGAGAAACAGAGCAAGGAATTGGAAAAACTCTTAATCAACTATGGGGTAAATTTACCTGATAAACATCCTAAAAATATACCTACTCCTGAATCAAAAGAGAATTTTNATGATAAGTTTATTTTTAATATTATTTTGGATTCCATGATGAATGCCAATACTACTCATGGTTTTGCCTTAATGGAGTTGGTCATAAATGAGAAATTGATGGATTTATTCAAAGAACTTTTGTTTAATGAAATATATTTTATTGATAAATTAATCAGGTATGGTAAGGTTAAAGGATGGATTGCTAAGGTACCCGTTTATAGGGTCAGGAGTTAAAAGGAATTTGACTTTAGTATAATTTCATTATATAATAAAACTTGCTTTGCAGGGGTGTAGCTCAAGTGGTAGAGTAGCGGACTCCAAATCCGTTGGCTGCGGGTTCAAGTCCTGCCACCCCTGCCATTTTTTTATATATTATTCCTCATTAGACATATAGCTGCCCCAATGGCAGTGGAATATTCTGCATACTCAGGAAACTCAAAATTCCCCTCAAAAAGCCTGGCTTTAATCAAGCTCTTTAAAATCCTTTGTCCATAGGGAATATTGGCCAACTGGCCTGTGAAGATTATATTTTTATCTCCCTCCATCCTGGCTGCAAAAATTGAAAGCATACCTATAGTCTGAAAAACCATATTAAAAATCCCGGCTGCNAGGTCTTCTTTAGTTGCATCATCACTGCTCTTGCCAAAATTGGACACAGTTATCCATTTCAGCAGACTCCCAATTTCCTCCTGGGAAATATCTGCTAAGCGCAAATCTACTTTTCCCAGATCACCTTTTTCTGTCATTTCTAATATTTTATTAAAATCAAGGGTATGGAGGATTTCTTTACTTAAACCCATAAGGGTTCCTCCACCAACTCCTGTTCCGCCAAGATGTTTTACTTTGCCATTTTCAACCCTGACAAAGGCTGTACCTGTCCCCATACTGACGACTATTGCCTTATCTGCCTGTACCAGATAGGTACCACCTAAACCGATAGAAGTGAATTCATTTATCTTGACAGTTTCTATACCAAAGAGATTCATATCTATGAAGCTGGAACCAACACCGGTTATAGCAATTTTTTTGATTTTATCTAAAGGTAAATTATGTTTATTGATAAATTTCCCCAGGGCCCCAGAGGCAGAAGCCAGGGGATCACTGGCCTTAACACTTAAGACATCCAATAAAGTATTATCTACAAAGCCTGCTAAATCTGTAGTAGTACCACCAATGTCTATACCCAGAATCACTATCATCACATCCTTTTATAAATTTAGATAGAACTCATAATAAAATTCTATTAAAAGTATTTTTTTCCTGCTTTATTCTTGACAAATTAGGCTTTTTATATTAACATTATATAAAAATAAATATCTATGTAAACAAGGAAGGACCCCAGTAACTCCACTAGCTAAATGCAAGAGTGGGGCGAATTACAGTCTGGAGTTTCAATGTGAGAGCATTGCGGATTCAACCGATATATTGATTAGAGGCATCATATTTTAAATGATATGGTGTAAAGATAAGGTGGTACCACGAGACCTGCTCGTCCTTATTGGGCTGTAGGTCTTTTTTGCATTTATACATTTTTTATCAGTTTTTTAATTTAGGAGGTGTTTTTATGGAAAATGTTTTTGATTACTTGAAAGAAAGGGGATTTATAGCCCAGTCCAGCAATGAGGATGAAGTTAGAGAGATCCTGAATAATAAAAAAATAACCCTCTACTGTGGTTATGATCCTACAGCAGACAGTTTACACATTGGCCATTTTATTACCTTAATGGCTCTCCGCCATCTGCAAAAAGCAGGTCATCGTGTCATTACTTTAATCGGGGGAGGAACAGCCTCAATAGGTGACCCTTCAGGAAAAGATGAAATGAGGAAAATGCTTAGCTTTGAAGAGTTGGAAAGAAATGCGGCAGCTATAAAAGAGCAGATTGCTAAATTTCTGGATTTTTCCGATGGCAAAGCAATCATGGTAAATAATGCTGATTGGTTAAGGGAGTTAGAATATCTACCTTTTCTGAGAGATATAGCTGTTCATTTTTCTGTTAACAGGATGTTGTCTGCTGAGTGTTATAAATCAAGGATGGAAAAAGGCCTCACTTTATTGGAATTTAATTATCTGGTNTTACAATCCTATGATTTCTTACAGTTATATAGGAATTATGATTGTGTTCTTCAGGTTGGTGGGGATGACCAGTGGTCAAATATGTTAGGAGGAATTGATTTAATCAGGAAAAAGGAAAGGGCTACTGTAAATGTATTGACCTTTAATCTCCTGACAACCAGTGAAGGCAAAAAGATGGGTAAAACTGAAAAAGGTGCTTTATTCCTGGATCCTGAAAAGACAACACCATATGATTTTTATCAATATTGGAGAAATATTGATGATGGTGATGTAGAAAAATGCCTGGCTTTATTGACTGATTTGCCCATGGAAGAAGTTAGAAGATTGGGTAGTTTACAGGATGAAGAAATTAATAAGGCCAAAGAAGTCCTGGCCTTTGAAGTTACAAAACTGATCCATGGTGAAGAGGAGGCAAAAAAAGCTGAAAAAGCTGCCAGAGCATTATTTAGTGATAAAGGTTCCCTGGCAGGCTCTATCCCTTCTTCTGAAATAGAAAAAGAAAAATTTGCTGAAGGTTATTATATAGTACGCCTGCTGAAAGATGTGGGCCTGGTTTCTTCAAATAGTGAAGCCCGGCGNTTAATACAACAGGGTGGTATTTATATTAACAATGAGGTCATCAATGATATTGATCTGGATATAAGCCTGGAACATTTTGATGCTGACAATAAACTATTAATAAGAAGAGGCAAGAAAAATTACCACCTGATTAAGCTTATATAATAAAAAATTATATAATATAAAAAGGGNCCTTGTTTTATGGGCCCTTTCCTTGCTATATTTTTGAACTTATAATCTTAATAGTATTTTTGAATGGAAGTGATTTGCATGGCTAATAAATATAGGGATAATAAGATAAAACAGGAACATACCATAATCGAAGACTTACTACCATTACTGGAGGAAATTGCAGAAATACCTTCTGTTAAAAGTATTATACCAGGGAGGATTAACAGGAGAAAAGGCAGTGGTATTCCTCCCTATCTGCAGTTAAAATATGATACCGGGAGTGGTATTAAGTTACTGGCCAAAAATAGTTCATCAGTCCAGGAGGTTTTCCTGGTCACAGATGATGTAGAAAAAACTATTGATTATTTAAAGGAAAAGGATTTTATACGCTAATAGAAGTGAAAAGTTTTTAGTTATTAGACTTGACAATAAAGAATGTGCTGGTATATAATATAGATGCTTAACGGGCTATGGCGCAGCTTGGTAGCGCGCTACACTGGGGGTGTAGAGGTCTCGAGTTCAAATCTCGATAGCCCGACCATATTTTAATGCTGGGGTAAGTCCTCAGCATTTATTTTTATAAGCTAAATATTTTATGAGATGAAAAAGGAGTATTGTTATTTTATGATAAAGGTTGCTCTAGTTTCATTGGGATGTTCCAAAAACCAGGTTGATAGTGAATTAATCCTCGGCCAGGTATCTAGTAATAAGGGGTTTCAGCTTGTTAAAGACCCTTACCAGGCAGATATAATTATAGTAAATACCTGTGGCTTTATTCAGGATACTAAAGAAGAATCAATTCAAACAATACTGGAACTGGCAGCCTTAAAATATAAGGGAAGCCTGAAAGGATTAATAGCAACAGGCTGCTTGACCCAACGCTATCAAGGCCTTATTTTGGAGGAAATGCCAGAGGTAGATGCAATATTGGGGACAGGGACCTTTGGGAAGATAAATGATGTTATCAATGGGGTTTTGGCCGGGAAAAGGTTAAAAGAAATAGGCGGCCCAGCCTATCCTTATAAAGCAAGTGAACCCAGGCTTCTAACTGACTCTCATTTTGCTTATGTTAAGATAGGGGAAGGTTGTAATAACCATTGTAGCTATTGTAGTATTCCTAAAATAAGAGGACCCTATTACAGTAGGACAATTGATGATATCAAAAAAGAGGTTGACTGGCTAACAGGAGTGGGAGTAAAGGAAATTATTCTTATTGCTCAGGATATAACCTCCTATGGCCAGGATATCTATGGAAGAAAAAATTTGCCTGAATTAATCAGAAAAATACTGGAAAATAAAGATTTTCAATGGCTACGGCTTTTATATAGTTATCCAGAATCCTTTCCTCTTGAGCTTCTGGATTTAATGAAAGAGGATAAAAGAATCTGTCCTTATTTGGACCTGCCTATCCAACATTCTTCCAATAGGATTAGAAAACTGATGAACCGCCGTGGGAGCAGAAAAGACCTGCTTAATTTAATTAAAGAAATAAGAACTGCTATTCCTGATGTTGTAATCAGGACCTCATTGATAGTAGGTTTCCCAGGTGAAGAAGAAGAAGATTTTGAGGATTTACTGGATTTTATACAGGAAGTAAAATTTGATAGACTGGGTGTTTTTAAATATTCTAGAGAAGAAGATACAGCAGCTGCAAAATTTGATTTTCAAATTCCTGCAGAAATAAAGGAAGAAAGATTTCAAAGGATAATGGAAAAACAACAGAAGATTGCTGCTAATAATAATCAAAAATATGTAAATAGTAACTTAGAGGTTATAGTTGATGAAATAGATAAAGAATACGCTCTTGGCCGTACGAAATATGATGCTCCAGAAGTTGATAATTTAGTCTATATAATGGATGGTCATAATCTTAAAAAAGGCGATATTGTAAAATGTAGGATTAAAGAGGCCTATGAATATGATTTAATAGGGGAGCTAATAAATGAATAAACAAAAATTGAATTTGCCTAATAAAATAACCCTGCTAAGGATATTACTGGTACCAGTTTTCATCTATTTTCTTTTGCTGGAAAACCCTGATAATACTTTTCTTTATAGACTTATCGCTTTATTGATTTTTATTATTGCTGCCATTACAGATGGGCTAGACGGCTATATAGCAAGAAAACAGAAAGTTATTACTAAATTTGGCAAAATAATCGACCCCCTGGCAGATAAATTATTGGTCTCTTCTGCTCTTATTACTTTTGTAGCATTGAATAAAATTTCAGTCTGGGTTGCTATAATAATTATTGGACGTGAATTTGCAGTAACTGGCTTAAGGGTAGTAGCAGCCAGTGAAGGCCGGGTTATAGCAGCAAGTAATTGGGGAAAATGGAAGACAAATCTGCAAATCTATGCAATCATAGCAGTGATCCTGGATCCGGAGATTCTTCTTTTACCTTTTCATTTAAAAGATTTACTCCTCTGGCTTGCTGTACTGGTAACTATAATCTCAGGAATAGATTATTTCAAAAAAGCAGGCCTGGACCTATTCAGGGAGGATGATAATTAATATTATCCTCTTTTTTTTTCTTCCAGAGATTACAAATGTTATACACTGGAAACATATATTATAACATGATATAATTTACTGGTAGCTTAAGAGAAAGGAGTGTTAATGGTGGAAATAAAGGGCTTAAAAATATATATAGTTATCTTTGTTACCCTGCTTATAGTTGGCCTTTTTTTTGCTGCTCAATATTTACTGGCTCTTTATAGGATTGATAAACCTTTGCGAGACCAACTTGCTGCCCTGGAAGGGATTAGNGGGCTGGAGATTATTGAAAATGCTAAAAGTACTGATATAAGGCTAGAATTAGAGCCTGGTATAGATTTTTATAATTTATATCAAAATGTTGATGGAATTATGGAGAAGATCCTGGGGAATAAAAGGGGTAAGATCATAATTACTAACAATAGTATAAAGGAATTGTCTGCCAGCTACCTTCAAATGCATTATGCTATTTATGAGGGTATTAATACAGGAAGGTTTTTAGAAATGAAAAAAAACATTGATGATATAGCTTTAAGCCTGGAACTGGATAATTACCAGGTCTGGGTGGATAATGAGGCTGTATATCTTCAATTAGATAAAAATAATAATTCTTTTTATAGCAGAATATCCTATCATGACAATAATGTAAAATAAGAAAAGCAAAATATATGTAATAGCAAAAAAAAGAAAGGAGGTTAGCCATGATTAGGGAATTAGGTTTAGGAACTCTACTGGGACTAATAATTATTTTTATTAGCCAGGGATATAATATATTACCTTTTCTTTTTCTCGGAGTTTTGGGTTTTTTTATCTGGCAGATCCTTTCCCAGGAGGGTGCTGGGGGAATAGCTGGTTTAACTTCGAATAAGGATGAAAAGACAATACCTGTCATTGATTTTAAAGACATTGGGGGCCAGGATACAGCCAAAAAAGAGCTAATTGAAGCCCTTGAATTTTTAAAAGATCTACCTGGTGTAAAGAAAATGGGAATCAGAGCAATTAAGGGGATTCTATTAAGTGGACCTCCTGGTACCGGTAAAACCCTACTGGCCAAGGCTGCTGCTCATTATACTGATTCTATCTTTCTGGCAGCTTCAGGAAGTGAATTTATTGAGATGTATGCAGGTTTAGGGGCAAAAAGAGTTAGAAATTTATTTAAAAATGGACGGAATCTGGCCAGGAAAAATAATAAAAAGAGTGTAATAATCTTTATAGATGAGATAGATGTTCTTGGAGGTACCAGAGGCCAGGTAAGNAGTCATATGGAATATGACCAGACCTTAAATCAATTGTTGGTAGAAATGGATGGCTTATCTATGGATGATGAGATACAGATTCTGTTGATGGCGGCAACTAACAGAATAGATGTCCTGGATCCAGCCTTATTAAGGCCAGGTCGTTTTGACCGGATTGTAAATGTTGATCTTCCTGATAAAGAAGGAAGATTAAGCATCCTGAAGATTCATGCTGCCAATAAACCTTTAGGAGACGATGTGGATCTTGCAGAGATAGCTGGAGAGACTTATGGCTTTTCTGGTGCCCATCTGGAAAACCTGACTAATGAGGCAGCTATCTTTGCTTTAAGGGAAAATAGTCCCCTAATAACTAGCAAACATTTTATGGAGGCTATTGACAAGGTAATGATGGGTGAAAAATTAGATAGAAAGCCTGTAAAAGAAGATTTGGAAAGGGTAGCAGTTCATGAGACAGGCCATGCTTTAATTGCTGAGATTATGAACCCTGGTTCTGTTTCCACTATTACTATCAGCCCCCGGGGTAAAGCCCTGGGTTATGTACGGCAAAATCCTGCTGATGATCTTTATTTGCAGACAAAAGGATACCTGGAAAATCAAATTAGTATTGCTATAGCCGGTTCAATTGCTGAAGAAATTCTCCTGGGAAGTAAAAGCACCGGGGCCAGCAATGATTTTAAACAGGCTATACAGCTGGTTAAAATTATAATTGAAGCAGGGATGAGTAGCCTGGGAGTGGTAGATAAGGATAGTATTCCAGATAATATCTTGCATCAGGAAATTACAAAAATTCTAAGACAGATAGAGGAAGAGGTAAAAAAGATAATAATTAAACATCAAGACTTGATAAAAAAGATTACCGAAGAATTGCTTATTCAGGAAAGTTTTTCTGGTAAAGAGTTACGGGAACTTATTGTTAAGGAAAAGGCAGCCTGTAGAGCCTGTTAAATTTTTAACAGGTTCTTTTTTTATAAAAAAATTTATTGTTTAGTAAAGGAATATATAAAAATTCGCTGTAAAAATATGTTATAATAATAATGAAAACAAAATATAGAGATGAGTGAAAAAATGAAAGATGCTATGAAAGACACTATTATAGAAAATTTAGAGCTAGTCCTGGGCGAGGAACTCAAGAAAAAAAATCTAAGTATTTCTGTGGCAGAATCCTGTACAGGTGGACTATTAGGCAGTAGGATTACAGATGTTCCCGGTAGTTCTGCCTATTTTATGGGTGGGATGATTGTTTATAGTAATGAAGCAAAGATTAAACAACTCCAGGTTGCAAAAGATACTATCAGGAAGTATGGGGCAGTAAGTGAAGAAACAGCCAGGGAAATGGCTAAAAACATTAGAGAGCTTTTTCAAACAGATCTGGGTATTGCTATCACAGGTATTGCCGGCCCAGATGGAGGAAGTGCCAGGAAGCCTGTTGGCCTGGTTTATATTGGTCTGGCTTATAAAGAAGACCTGAAGGTTTATGAACTTAAGTTAAAGGGTAATAGGGAAAATAATAAATGGCTGAGTACTGAATATGCTTTATATTTTACATATAAATACATTTTATCAAAAGAGGAATTTTCATAGATTTAAGAGAATACTATATATATTACATTTCAATTCAGTTAATTACTTAAAAAGAGAAAAAAAATATAAGGGGGTAGAGGTTTATGAGAAAAAGACATTTATTTAGTTTAGCTGTTTTTCTCATTCTTGTAGTATTTTTATCTTCACTGGTTAATGCAGAAGGGGACTTGCTTATTGAGGGTATAAATGCCTACTACAATAAAATGTATAATGTTGCTATAGAAAAATTCCAGGATCTCTTAAAAGATGATGAAAATAATATAGATGCTTTATATTATCAAACTTTATCTTATTTGGAATTAGCAGATATAGTGAGAGCTAAAGAAAATATCAATCTGTTGGCTGAAAAAGGCTATTCTTTTGGTATCCTCCACTGGAAATTAGGGGAATTATATCTGAACAAATACCAGACCTATGATAGTCCTTTTTATAATGANGCTAAAAAAGAATTAGAAAAAGCTAAAAGCCTAGGTATTGCTTCAGCTGGCTTACATAGTGATCTGGCCATGGCTTATCAGGGACTGGGTAATCAGGATCTGGCTGCCCGGGAATATGAAATTGCCATCCAAAAGGGGCATGTTGTTTCTGATTATATCAACCTGGCTATAATTTATAAGGAGGCTGGCAAACTGGATGCAGCCCTGGAACTATATACAAAAGCCCTGGAGGAAAATCCAAATAATGTCTCACTTTATTTAAATTTAGGTGATATTTATCTGGAGAAAGAAGAGTATGGATTGGCTATAGATATACTGAATCAGGGTTTGAAATTGAATCCTTCCATGGTCGCCATGAGAACTAATCTGGCCCTGGCCTATTATCATAACCAGGATTATGGCCAGGCTATTGAAGAATTTCGTCAGGTTATCAGGGAAAATCCTAATATATATCAGGCTTATTATTACCTGGCAGAGATATATAATAAGGCAGAAAATAATTATGACCTGGCTATAAACTATTATGAACAGGCTATAAGCTATAACAGGAGTTATGTAAGGGCCTATTTAGCCCTTGGTGATCTCTATCTAAAAAATGAAGAAACCTATAAAGCAATGGCTCAATACCTGAAGGCTCTGGAATATAATCCGGAATATGCAGATGCTCATTTCCGTTTAGCCCTGGCCTATGTTCAGATGGGTATGAGGGAAGCCGCCATAGAGGAGTTGCGGAAAACCCTACACATAGATAATAGCAATAATGAAGCCAGATTATTATTGAATAGGTTACAGGAGGAATAAACTTTAATGCGACTCTTTATTTCCATCAATTTACCCGCTAATCTAAAAGATGCTNTAAGTAATAGGCTTAGTAATTTTAAAAAAGAAACTCTTAATGATATAAGATGGGTGAAAGAAGAAAACTGGCATATTACTTTGAAATTTTTAGGGGAAATAGAGGAAGAGAGAGTAGAAAAGATCAAGGAAAAAATTACCTATGTAGCAAGAAATAACAGGCAGCAATCCATCAGATTTTCCCGGATTGCTGCTTTTCCTTCCTTAGAAAATCCCAGGGTTATATTTATAGGCCTTGATGATACTACTCGTACATTGACTAAGTTATATAGGGATATAGGAGCCCAATTTTCTGAAAAACCCGGTCNATTTACCCCACATTTAACTATAGGGAGGGTAAAAGAGAGGGCTGATAAAAGAAAAATATCTGGCCTGTTAAAGGAATACCAGGAGCTAGATTTTTCCCCTTTTGAATTGAAAATAGAAAAAATCTCTTTAATGAAAAGTGTTTTGCAGAGGAATGGACCAATATATGAAGAGCTTTATTTCATTAATTTAATGGAATCTAGTGATTAGATGCTTGCATTTTGTGAACGAATGTTCTATAATGAATTTAGATAATAATTGGGAGAGGTGAATTTCATTGTCCAGAAGTGAAAAAGAACAGGCCCTGGAAATGGCTATAAAGAGAATTGAAAAACAGTTTGGCCAGGGCTCTATAATGAAGTTGGGAGAAACTACTTCTTTAAACATTGAGACAATACCTACAGGAGCATTAACACTGGATATTGCCTTAGGGGTAGGGGGTGTGCCTCGGGGTCGTATTATTGAGATATATGGTCCGGAGTCTTCAGGTAAAACAACCCTGGCCTTACATATAATAGCCGAGGCCCAGAAAAGGGGAGGAGTTGCTGCCTTTATAGATGCTGAACATGCCCTTGATCCCCGTTATTCTGAAAATCTGGGAGTGGATATTGACAGCCTGCTGATTTCCCAGCCAAATAATGGTGAAGAAGCTCTGGAAATAGCTGAAGCCCTGGTTAGAAGTAATGCCATTGATGTAATCGTAATTGATTCTGTGGCAGCCTTGGTTCCCAAGGCAGAGATTGATGGAGAGATGGGTGATACACATGTAGGATTACAGGCCCGTTTAATGTCACAGGCAATGAGAAAATTGTCTGGTGCTATCAGCAAAACTAAGACAACCTGTATCTTTATTAATCAAATCAGAGAAAAGGTTGGTATTATCTTTGGCAACCCTGAAACTACACCTGGTGGACGGGCTCTGAAGTTTTATTCTTCAGTAAGGTTGGAAATCAGGCGGACCCAGACGATAAAAGATGGTGATGAGTCAGTAGGTGCCCATACAACAGTAAAGGTTGTAAAAAACAAAGTCGCCCCTCCCTTTAAACAGGCTACCTTTGATATTATGTATGGAACAGGTATTTCTGCTTCTGGTTGTGTTCTGGATATGGGCGTAGAAATGGGGATTGTTGATAAAGCTGGTTCCTGGTATTCCTATGGAGATGAAAGACTTGGACAAGGCAGGGAAAATGCCAAGAAGTTCCTGGAAGAAAATTCTGATCTGATGGAAGAAATAGAGCTAAAGATCCGAGAAGGCTTGGGATTAATAGAAGAAGAAAATGAAATTGGTGAAGAAGCATAGTGGATGAGGAATTACAGGAAATTAAAGAAGAAATATTTACCCTATTATCCTATCGATTACGCAGTTCTTACGAACTTAAGCAAAGATTATTACAGAAGGGCTATCGGCAGGAAAAAATAGATGAAGCAATAAACTACCTCCTGGCTGCGGGTTATTTGAATGATGAGGATTTTGCTTATAAATGGATCAAGGATCGTTTAAAACACAAACCCCGGGGTAGAAATCTATTGATCAAGGAACTTAAGAGTAAGGGTATAGGGGATGACATTATAGAAAAAGTTTTGAATGATTTATTAGCTCCTGAAATAGAACTGGAATTAGGTCTTTCCCTGGCTTTAAAATGGTTAAATAGCCGGGAAAAAGATATAAATAAATTAAAAAGATATCTTTATAATAAGGGTTTTCCCTTAAGTCTAATAAATAAAATAGTAAATTCCCTTGAAGAAAAGAGAAGTGTTAATAATCTGTAATATTATTAGCACTTCTTTTTCTTTTGTAACCTAGTTTTCTTGACAGTTTAAAGGAAAAGAGATAAAATAATATCAGGCGTTTTCCCGATTTCAAGATAAGTTGTATATATATTTTACAGTTAAAGATAGGGGGTGAATGGGATTAGTGGAGGTGTTTTGTATGTATTGATTTCTATCCCTATAAGTATCCTTATAGGTTATCTTATTAGGAAATATATAGCTGAAGCCAAAATACAAACTGCAGAAGAAGAAGCAAAAAAGATACTAGAAGATGCCAGCCGTGATGCCGAGTCTAAACAGAGGGAAATAATTCTGGAAGCTAAAGAAACAGCTCATAAAATAAAAGAAGAAGTAGATAAAGAAAATCAAAGAAGGCGTAATGAGTTACAAAGGCTGGAAAATCGCTTAATGCATAAAGAAGAATCTCTGGATAGAAGAACAGAGACTATTGAGAGAAAAGAACANAGTATAAGGGATAAAGAAAATTATCTAAATAACCTTGAAAAAGAAATAATTGCATTAAAGGAAAAGGAAATTAAAACTTTAGAGCAGATTTCTAAATTTACTGAAAATGAAGCCAAAGAGTTCCTCTTTAAAAAGGTTGAAGAAGAACTGGAATATGAATTTGCAAAACTGATCAAAGAAAAAGAAATTAAGCTAAAAGAAGAGGCAGAGAAAAAAGGCCGGGAAATTATTTCACTGGCAATTCAAAAATGTGCTGCTGATCATGTTGCTGAAACAACTATCTCTGTTGTATCATTACCAAATGATGAAATGAAAGGTAGAATTATTGGACGGGAAGGAAGGAATATTAGAACACTGGAGAATTTGACCGGTATTGATTTGATCATCGATGATACTCCAGAGGCAGTGGTTATATCTGGTTTTGACCCTATTAGAAGGGAAGTGGCCAGAATCGCCCTGGAAAAACTTATTTCCGATGGTAGAATCCATCCAGCCCGTATTGAGGAGATGGTTGAAAAAGCCAGAAATGAATTGGAAGCACATATCAAAGAATTAGGAGAACAGGCTACTTTTGATGCAGGAGTACATGGACTGCATAATGAGTTGGTAAAANTACTGGGCAGATTACAATTTAGAACAAGTTATGGGCAAAATGTATTGCAACATTCCCTGGAAGTATCCTATTTGGCTGGAATTATGGCTGCTGAATTAGGAGCAGATGTAACTCTGGCCAAAAGAGGTGGCTTACTTCATGATATAGGAAAAGCTGTGGATCATGAAGTAGAGGGACCACATATAAAGATCGGTGTTGATCTAGCCCGTAAATATGGTGAATCTGAAAAGGTAATCCACTGTATTGAAGCTCACCATGGTGATATTGAGTTTAATTCTATTGAAGCAGTACTTGTCTCCGCTGCTGATGCAATTTCTGCTGCCAGACCTGGAGCCAGAAGGGAAACGCTGGAGTCTTATATCAAGAGACTTGAAGAGTTAGAAAAAATTGCGACTGGCTATAAGGGTGTAGAGAATGCCTATGCAATACAGGCTGGAAGAGAGTTAAGAGTAATTGTAGAATCTGAAGAAATTGATGATATTACTGCCAGCAAAATGGCAAGAGATTTGTCCCGGGATATTGAAAATAATTTAGATTATCCTGGACAGATCAAGGTAGTAGTTATCAGAGAAACCAGATCTGTAGAATATGCAAAATAAACTTGAATACCCGGGCTCCTTTAAGGAGCCCTTTTTAAATATATACAGGCTCTTTTTCTTATACTAAGGGCAAATAAAAGGTATAATAATAGAATACAGTAATATATATTATGAAATAATTACTTGTAAAGTAATAACCAATATAGGTTCTACTTATAGTAATTAAAAGGATTAGTAAGAGTAAGTAGGGATATGAAAGGAAGGTATTTGTGAAAATTTTATTTCTCGGTGATATAGTAGGAAGACCAGGAAGGCATGCAATAAGGGATCTTTTGGCTGATGTAATTGCAGGAAACAATATTGATCTGGTCCTTGCTAATGGAGAGAATGCAGCTGGAGGCTTCGGTATCAGTAAAGCAGTTGCTGAGGAATTGTTTTCCTATGGAATCGCTGCCCTTACTCTGGGTAATCATACCTGGGATAATAAATCAATAATAGAGATTATTGATGAAGAGAAAAGAATAATCAGGCCTTTAAATTATAATAGTGATGTACCTGGCAGGGGTTGGACCCTGCTTAAATGGAAAACCCATAATATCGCTCTTATAAATTTTATTGGTCAAGTATTTATGAATGGTAATAATTCTCCTTTTGATATATTTGACCAATATATTGAAGAAATAAAGAAAAATGTAGAGATAATTATTATTGATTTTCATGGAGAAGCAACAGGAGAAAAATTAGCCTTTGCTCATTATGTTGATGGTAAAGTAAGTGCTGTTCTTGGAACACATACTCATGTACAGACCTCAGATAATAGGATCTTACCCAAAGGGACTGCTTATATTACAGATCTGGGAATGTGTGGAGCCTGTGATTCCATTTTAGGGATGGAAGTAGAAAGTGTTATCAAAAGGTTTAAAACTCAAATACCGGAAAGATATAAAATTAAGAATGATGGTTTTTATAAGCTGGAAGGGGCTATTATTGAGATTGATGAAGAAACCGGATCTACTCAATGTATTAATAAAATCAGGATTTATAATAAATAATTTTTGAATTTTTTTACTAAATATGCAGGAATTTTTTTGCATATGACTAATATAATATATAAGAATAGAATTTATCTATACACAAGGAGGTAATTGACTAACATGGAAGTATTGAAAGTATCAGCAAAATCAAGTCCCAATAAAGTAGCAGGTGCATTAGCAGGGGTATTAAGAGAAAGGGGAAGTGCAGAATTACAGGCTATTGGGGCTGGGGCCTTAAACCAGGGTATAAAAGCAGTAGCAATAGCCAGAGGTTTTGTAGCACCCAGTGGTATTGACTTAATTTGCATACCGGCTTTTACAGACATCGAGATTGATGGCGAGGAAAGGACAGCTATCAAATTAATTGTTGAACCTCGCTAGGCTTATCCATTATTATTTTTATATTTATAAACCATTATATTTTTATAATATTAAAAAAGTTTTAAATGGCCGCAAGGCCATTATTTTTTTAAGAGGTGAATATAATGAATAAATTTATTGGTCATATNGATACATTACTGAATTATGACCAGGATAAATCTTATGATTTTTTCACCAATAATGATAACTTTCACGTGGATCTAGTTAAAATGAAAAAGGCCGGGATTAAATTAGCAGTTTTTGCAGTCTATGTGGAAAGTAAATATAAACCTTTTTGGGCTTTAGAAAGGACTCTGGAATTAATTGATAGATTCCATAATCTAATTGAATCAAGTCAGGAGCTGCAACTAATAAAGGATCTAGAAGATATAGAAAGTCTTCTGGAAAATGATAAAATAGGCGCCTTGCTGGCTATTGAAGGTGGAGAAGGAATTTTTTCAGAATCAGCCTTAAGGATATTATACCGGCTGGATGTCAGGATGATAGCCCTAACCTGGAATCAAAGAAACCAATTAGCAGATGGTATTGGAGAACTGGAAACAAATGGTGGACTTACTACTCTGGGCAAGAAGATTCTAAGTGCTATGGAGGAATTAGGAATCATCCTTGATGTATCACATCTAGCCCCTGCCGGTTTCTGGGATATAGTAAAAATAGCCAAAAAACCTTTTCTGGCCTCCCATTCCAATGTCCTTAATGTCTGTAATAACAAAAGAAATCTGGATGATGAACAATTAAAAGCAATAGCTGAAAATAAAGGATTAATTGGCCTTAATTTTGCACCAGCTTTTTTAGTTAAGGATAAAAAAGCAGATATATCTGATGTAATCANGCATATAGATTATATAAGAGACTTAGTTGGTATTGAAAATATTGTCCTGGGCACAGATTATGATGGGATAGATAATACACCAAAAGGTCTGGAAGACCTGGGCAAATTAGATAACCTAAAAGAGGAATTATTAAGGAGAAATTATAGTCTCCAGGAGATAGAACAAATATTTATTTTAAACTGGTTAAATTTCTTCAGGAGAATTTGGGGATAATTTTGCTTGAATAAAATACTGGGGGAAGTATATAGTGATTAATATTTTATGGTTTCTTTTTATAGTTTTTTCATTTTTAGTAGCTGCCCTTAATGGTAGGATGGAGCAAATCTCCCCGGCAATATTTCAGGCAATTACCGATACAGTAAACCTCTTTCTTGCTTTAATAGGACCAATGGCATTCTGGTTGGGAATAATGAATATTGCCAAAAAATCAAAGTTAACAGACCTGATTGCTAGCTTGCTCCGACCAATCATAAAACTTATTTTTCCTGATATACCTGAAAACGACCCGGCTTCTGGTGCTATTGTGATGAATATTACTGCTAACATCCTGGGTTTAGGTAATGCTGCAACTCCTCTGGGAATTAAAGCCATGCAGGAATTACAGAGATTAAATAATAATTCTANAAAAGCCAGTTTTGCCATGTGTACCCTGTTAGCCATAAATACAGCTGGCTTGACCTTAATACCGGCAACAATTATTAGTCTTAGAGCTGCCAGTGGTTCAGAGGACCCCGGTATAATTCTTTTTACTACTATATTTGCCACTCTTTTTTCTACGATAACGGCCCTTATATTTGATAAATTTTTTAGATTAATATCATCCTGAAGATTTCAAAAGAGGTGGTTTTTTGCCTGAATTAGTTTCCATAATTTCTGCCTGGAGTATCCCACTTATTATCTTTATTATACTTTTTTATGGTTTTTTTAAAAAAGTCAATATCTATGAGACTTTTACGGAAGGAGCCAGGGAAGGGATTTCAACAACTCTAAGTATTTTTCCCTATCTCTTAGCAATGATAATAGCAATTAAGCTTATCCAGGTTTCAGGTCTAATTGACTTATTAGTAAATCTATTTAAACCAATAAGCAAAATCTTAAATATCCCACAAGAAGTTTTCCCTTTAATGTTTTTACGGCCTCTTTCTGGCAGTGGTTCCTTATCCTATACTGCTTTTTTGTTACAGGAATATGGTCCAGATTCCTTTATAGGGAAACTGGCTTCTACTATACAGGGTAGTACAGAAACAACCTTTTATGTCCTGGCAGTATATTTTGGGGCTGTAGGTATAAAAAAATACAGATATTCTCTGCTAGTTGGACTATTGACAGATATAGTAGGCTTTATGGCAGCTATTTTTATTTGCCGTTTATTATTTTTATAAAAATTGTATAATTTTATCTTCCTATATAAAAACTATTATTAAAAATCACTGAGGTGAAGAACTGTGGATCTGATAAAAAAAATGGAAGACCTGTTCTATAATTATACAGAAAAATATGATGAAAACATAAAACTCTTGATAAAGGAAAGAGAAGTAGAGATTAGCATGGAAGAATTAGAAGAAATCCTGGCTGATGCCAAAAATATAACAGTAAAATAATAACTGCTATTTATAGCCATGTACCCGGTACATGGCTTTTTTTTATAAATATTTCCTAGCAGGAATAATCACATTTGCGTCGAAATTATTAGGTAAGTTATAATACTCTTTAAAGGAGCGATCGCAAATGATATTTGATAAAATATGGAACT
>JGI24708J26588_10001048_pt1 | contig 21951 bp, 21 predicted proteins | sample BioPla1DNA2_FD_26588 | JGI IMG/M metagenome (IMG submission 26588) | reverse complement strand
GAATAGGCTGGAGAAGGGTGAGCAGGGCTCAGGAGAAGCCGTGGAACGAGACCTGCGGATGGAGACACTGGTTAGGGTCCTGCGTCGGGAGATTCCTTTGCGTGCCCATGCCCACCGAGCCGATGATATTATGACCGCTTTGCGCATAGCCGACGAGTTCGGAGTGAGAATTGTAATAGAGCATGCTACTGACGGCCGAAAGGTCGCTGAGCAACTGGCTAAGCGGGGCGTACCAGCCATAGTAGGACCTACGATGAGCTCGCGCTCCAAGGTAGAACTTCAGGAACTGAGCTTTACAACACCGGCAGCTCTGACTAAGGCTGGTATCAAAGTAGCTCTTACACTAGACCACCCTGTCATTCCCCTAAAGTATCTTCCGGTAGTGGCAGCTTTGGCGGTCCGAGCTGGGCTACCTGAAGAGGAAGCGTGGAAGGCTATTACTATCAATCCTGCAGAGATATTGGGCGTGGGGAACCTGATTGGGAGTATTGAAGCCAACAAAGAAGCAGATTTGGTGCTTTGGTCCGGCGATCCCCTGGATGTTCGCTCCCGGGCAGAGGTGACTATTATCGCGGGGCAGGTTGTGGGAAAATAACACAGTTACAAGACAATACGCTATACGGACCGCATTGACAGCAATGCGGCACAGTTTACAACAATTTACAACATTATTGCCTATTAAGGCAGGACATTCCCAGTAAGCAGCGAATGTTTATGTTACCATTCCTACTCTAGGGGAGATGTTGGTAGTGATTAATATACTGATCGCCGACGATTACCTGCCTTTTCGCCACGTACTCCGGGATTTTATGGAGACAGCAGATTCCCGGCTGCAAGTAGTAGCGGAGGCTGCCAACGGTCGAGAAGCTTTGAGTCTTCTAAAGAAACACCGAGTCCACATAGCCTTGATAGATATTCGAATGCCACTTATGGATGGTATAGAGCTTACCCGCTGCATCCGTCAGGAGTTTGGTGGAAGAGTGGTGATTATCACTTATACAGGCTTGCGCTCACCAAGGCTAATGGCACAGGCTTTACAGGCTGGAGCGGATCTTCATTTGGTTAAACCCTTCGAGCTATTTGCTTTGAAAAATGCGGTGATTCGTCTAGCGGGATCCGCCAAGAAGGTGCCCAAGGAGACAGCTTCAGTTGGTTGAGTGGTAAGACATGAGGGCAAACCATACAGGGCCGTAGGGCCCTGTTTTTTTCGCAACGCCAGCTAGAGCCAGTAGGAGATACCATCTGGCAGGGAATTCCCGTGCTGTCCCGAATAGAACTTAAGCAAAGGGGCATTCTGGAAAAGAAACCCTGGTAATTGGGAGGCAGAAAATGAGATCACTAACAGTCTGGAGTAACGGGCCCGGGGAGACTCAAGCCCTGGGCTGTATACTCTCCCAGTGGCTAAGTGGGGGAGATGTGATCAGCCTTGTAGGAGATTTGGGGGCAGGGAAGACCATTTTTGTCAAGGGCATTGCTGCCGGTCTGGGGATCAATGACAGTGTCGTGACAAGCCCCACCTTTTCCCTGATCCATGAATATACTGGGAGAGTACCACTTTATCATTTTGATGCATATCGGTTGGAGCGGCAAGAGGAATGGGAAGATCTAGGTTACGAAGAGTACTTTCGCGGGAGCGGAATCTCTGTGGTGGAATGGGGGAATCTTGTGGCCGACTATTTCCCCAAGGAGTATCTCCAAGTAGAGCTCAAGAGAGAGTCGGTGCCCGATGATAGACGACAGATTACTTTCACACCTGTGGGGGACAGATATNGGCAGCTGTTGAGGCAGCTGGAAAAGGAGGTGGAGCATGCGGATTTTGGGGATAGATACATCCATGGCCACCGGAAGTGTTGCCCTCGTTGAAAAGGAGCAGGTTGTGGCTGAATATCTTCTCAATATCCAGGCGACACACTCAGAACGGCTACTGCCGACCTTGAGGAGGGTCTTAAGGGACGCCGGCTGGTTGGGTGACGATCTAGCAGGCATAGCTGTAGCTTTAGGTCCTGGTTCTTTTACAGGACTACGTATTGGAGCTGCCACTGCCAAGGCTTTGGCTTACACTTGGCAGAAGCCGTTGATAGGAGTGACGGTTCTAGAGGGGTTGGCTTTCCAGGTGGGCTTTGCAGCGCAATGGGTCTGCTCACTAGTTGATGCGAGGCATCGAGAGGTCTATGGTTGTCTATATGAAACAGAGGGTTTGCCCGCTGCCGTCACTCGATATTGGGCTGGCCCTGTTGCGGATTTCGTAAAAGAGGTTCTAGATGAAGTAGAAGGCGATGTTTGTTTCGTGGGGGACGGTGCCATAGCCTATGGGGAGATTATTTACGCACTGGCCCAGGAGAGAATGATTGTGCCTACTACTAACAGCATGTGTCTGCGGGCATCTAGTATAGCTATTTTGGGTGGACAGCGCTTGTTGGCTGGCGAAAAGCATGATCCGTTGACTCTTACCCCCTTATATCTGCGCCTGTCAGAGGCAGAACGGAGACTTAAGGCCCAGAGCCAAAGGTCTAGCTAGCTTTCCATGGCCACCACATGCTTTGCACAGAAGGGAGAGCTGAAGGGCGTTGAGTACAGAAGTCTCCAAACAAGGGTATTTACCTGTTGAGATTGAACCGATGCGGGTTCGGGATTTGGATGGAGTTTTAAGCATAGAGAGAGTATCCTTTCCTACCCCTTGGTCCCGCTATGCCTTTCTTTCGGAGCTTTTGGAAAACGATCGTGCGTATTATGCAGTAGCCAGGACCCAAGACCGCATATTAGTCGGTTATATAGGTATGTGGCTGGTTCTCGACGAAGGACATATTACCACCATCGCTGTGCACCCCGCGTATCGAGGGCGGGGGATTGGTCGTCAGCTTCTGGAAGCCGTTGAGATCATCGGCCGAGCCCGCAATATGCACCGCATAACCCTGGAAGTTAGAGTGTCTAACATGGTGGCCCACAATCTATATGTGAGCATGGGCTTTGTCGACGCAGGTATTCGCCCGGGCTATTATCGGGATAATAACGAGGATGCCATTATCATGTGGAAGGAGCTTCTATAGCAAGTGAGTCTTGGTGTTTTACGATGCCGATGCTTTGCAGATCATTGGCAATTGGAAATGGGGAGAGCCATTGACTATAAAGCAGGGGTTTTTGGAGACTAAAGGTCAGGATTCTTTGGTGCTTGGTATAGAGACAAGTTGTGACGAGACAGCAGCTTCAGTTGTTCGGGGGGGACGAGAGGTATTGTCCAATATCATCGCGTCCCAGGTTGATCTGCACCGATTGTACGGTGGTGTTGTGCCGGAGATCGCCTCCCGGAAGCATATTGAATTGATCATGCCCGTTATTGACCTAGCCTTGAAGGAGGCGGGTGCATCACTGCAAAATATTGATGCTATTGCTGTTACCTATGGGCCGGGCTTGGTGGGGGCTTTGTTGGTGGGCTTGAGTGCAGCTAAGGCCATGGCCTTAGCCTTGGAATGTCCCTTGGTGGGCATAAACCATATCGAGGGCCATATCTACGCCAACTTTCTGGAGTATCCAGAACTAGAACCACCTTTGGTGTGCCTGACTGTTTCCGGTGGTCATACGGATCTACTGTATATAGACACCTTCGGCCATTATGATATCTTAGGGAGAACCCGGGATGATGCAGCCGGTGAAGCTTTCGATAAGATCGCCCGGGTCTTGGGGCTAAACTACCCCGGGGGCCCAGAGATTGCGCGATTGGCTCGGTCAGGCGATCCCAAGGCCATCGATTTTCCTAGAGGACTTATTCAGGCAGATACCTATGATTTTTCCTTTTCTGGTTTGAAGACTGCCGCCATAAACTACGTGCACAACATGGAGCAAAGGGGCGAGGATTTGCCCATAGCTGATATTGCAGCCAGTTTGCAGGCAGCTATCGTCGATGTATTGGTGACAAAGACTGTGGCCGCCGCAAAGGCCTATGGCGTTCAAACAGTGCTCCTTTCTGGCGGGGTAGCAGCCAACGAGGCCTTGCGCCGCGAGCTCAGTGCCGTAGCAAATGCTTTGGGGATGAGAGTATACTACCCATCGCCGGTACTTTGCACTGATAATGCTGCTATGATTGCTTGTGCAGGATACTACCGGTATCGCCGAGGGGAACGTTCACCCTGGGATCTTAACGCAGCCCCTAATCTGCGGTTGGGGGAGGTGTAAGCTAATAACTTGCCTTGTGAGCGGAGCTTGTCGTCTTTTTAGAGGAACTATTGTCTTTAATTCGTTAGTATTGCACGAAAAGGTCTAGTTAGAGCATCCTGCTAAGCAGAACACAGGAGCCTCGATGGGGAGGGCTGAAGATGGGTGTCACCCAGGAGCCTGAGCAGTCACAGCGGCCTGCTGACAGGCGAGGCCGTCGGGTAGCCCGTTGGCTCTTATTGGCAATCTTAGCCTTGTTGCTCACGGCTGGTGGTTGGCTGGGCTATCGCTATTGGGAAGAGCTTAGAGTATTGGGCGATGAGAGCATTAACATAATGATCATCGGGATGGACATCCCCCTAGAGGTTGTAACACAGGGGGAGCTACTAGGGGATGAATACCCAGCTACTTTTAGTTACTTTGGTTGCAAAGCCGATGCACTAGTTGTTGCCACTATCCACCCCATTAGCAAATCCGTCCGGTTTTTGGCTTTGCCGGGGGAAGTGGTGGTGAACCTGCCTAATGGTGATCGCGGCCAGTTGAAAGATGTCTTTGCCGCGGGGGGTATTCCAGGGGTGCAAGGAGCTTTAGAGGAGTTGCTAGACGTTCCTGTTCATCATTATGCCTTGGTGGACTATGTTGGCTTTACTCGCTTAGTGGACGCAGTAGGCGGGGTTGAGTTGAGTGTTGACCATCCCATTCGCTACTACGACGACGGTCAACTTGAGTATGAATTAGAGCAGGGCACCCATTGGCTTTGCGGCGAGGAGGCTCTTCGCTACGTGCGGTACCGAGGTGATTTGTCCTCGGAAATGGCTCGATTAGGGCGTCACCAAAAGTTTCTCACAGCCTTGGCCGAACGGCTCTTGGAGAAGGCTACCATTCGTCAACTGCCTTCGTGGGCTAAGTCCATCGATGAACTGGTGGAGACTGATCTATCGTGGGAGAAAGGTCTTAAGCTAGGAGCGATTTTGCTTCGCCAAAAACCGCTGACCTTTGAAGTCGTGCTTCTGCCTGTGAAAAAGGACGATATAGGGTTCCTACCAGACCACCAAGCAATCCAAAAGATGAAGGCGGATCTGTTCTACAATCCTAGCTGGAGTAGGGCAGAGGACTAGGTAAGACACAAAAACTCAATTGGATTGCAGTAATGGGACAAGCATGATATCTTAGTGGTAATATATGGGGATATAGATTTGAAAGAAGTGAGGTGAAGTACTGCCTGACTCTTCTGGGAAGAGCGGGTGGTGATTACGATGAAGCTATTTCTAGATACCGCGAATATCGATGAAATCCGTGAGGTGAACAGTTGGGGCGTTATCTGTGGGGTGACAACCAACCCATCCCTCATCGCCAAAGAGGGTAAAGACTTCAAAGATGTGATCAACACCATCTGCCAGATAGTGGATGGCCCCATCAGTGCGGAAGTGGTCAGCATGGATGTCGAAGGAATGGTCAAAGAGGCCAGGAAGTACTCTAAATGGCATCCCAATGTGGTTATCAAGGTGCCGATGACTATTGAAGGGCTAAAGGCTACGAAGATTATGGCTCGGGAAGGCATAAAAACTAACCTCACCTTGGTATTTTCTCCGGCTCAAGCGCTCTTGTGTGCCAGGGCTGGAGCTACCTATGTCAGCCCCTTTGCGGGTCGGCTGGATGATATTGGCCATGAAGGGATGGCATTAGTTGCTGATATAGCTGATATGTTCGCTATCCATGGTATTGCCACTGAAATAATTGCTGCAAGCATTCGCAGCCCCTTGCATGTGATCGAGGCAGCTCAAGCCGGTGCCGATATTGCCACAGTACCCTATAAAGTCATGGTGCAGATGACGAAACACCCATTAACTGATAGTGGCATTGAGCGTTTTTTGGCCGATTGGGCCAGCGTACCCAAGAAATAGAGGAAATACAGGGAGCGTTGTTAAAGACTGCTCGTAACAAGTGAAACACCCGCCGGTATTAGCGGGTGTTTGCCCTTTGTTGATGGTCTGTTTTCTGCTTTTGGACAACTATTCTTAAGAACGAGACGGCTCCTAAAGGAGGGCCTTGCGGAGAGCCGAAGGCGAATCCGGCGAAAGGTATCCCAAGGGAATATCGAAGATAGTCCGGGCACCTATCTCTCCAGCTTGATGGAGCCGGAAAACGGCTCTGGCGTAGGCAACCAGGACACTGGCAGTAAACTCGGGATTGCTCTCCAAGGCTAAGCGGAATTCTATCTGCTGCTGATGGGCTTGACCTGTGGTGCCGGAGCGGATCACAAATCCGCCGTGGGGCATGCCGGTATGCTTAGACTCAAACTCATCTTCTGTGATAAAATGCACTGTGGTATCATAATCGGCAAAGTACCCGGGCATTTCCTTGATAGTCTTTTCAATGGATTTCGTGTCGGCGCTGTCTTCAGCTACAACGTAGCAGATGCGCAGGTGCTGGTCCCTAGGAATGAGTTCCATGTGGGCACCTTGGCGGATTACCTCCACAGTCTCTGGTACCGGCACCGTATATTGCACAGCCTGTTTGACACCAGGAATCCTGCGGATGGCTACTGAATGTCCTTGGCTGACTCCTTTGCCCCAGAAGGTATAGCTCTTGCCTTCCGGCAAGACCGAGGCAAAAAGCAACCGAGCTAATGAGAAAAGACCAGGGTCCCATCCGATGGAGATTAGGCTGAGCTTGCCCGCCTTTTTGGCAGCTTTGTCTACTGCGATAAAATACTCCGGTATCCTGCTATGGAGATCGAAGCTGTCTACTGTGTTAAAGGAGGCCGCATACAACGGCCCTTGCTCCGGCAAATCTTTCGATGATGCACCGCAGAGGATCATGACATCTATTCGATCTTTGTATGCATCGATACTGGAGATGGGCAGGAGATTGCTCTCTGATCGGATTGTTTGAGGTGAGCGCCGGGTGAAAATTGCCACCAGTTCTAGATCGTGATTTTGCTGTATGGCCTTTTCTACGCCATGGCCTAGGTTACCATAGCCGATGATCCCAATCTTGATGGTGCTCGTCACAATATCACTTCCTTCTTCATACATAGGCTACGGATCCTATTGTATAGAAACACCGGCCAACTGACTACTGCTTTCTTCCATATTGAGTTTGTTGTATAATGGCAGAAACGGTTGACTGAAATTATTGGGGGGAAACCAATGAAAATAGCGGACCGCATGGAAGATCTGGGAACAGAGACCGCTTTCGAAGTGTTGGCAGAGGTAAAACAGTTGGAGGCTCAGGGTAGGGATATAATTAGTTTTGCCATTGGAGAGCCGGACTTTGCTACACCAGATAATATAAAAGAAGCAGGCATTACTGCCATAGCACATGACGAAACCCACTATAGTCCTTCAGCTGGCCGGATGGAGCTTAGGGAGGCTGTAGCGGAGTACATTACCCATACCAGACACATACAAGTGACCCCACAGCAGGTAGTTATTACAGCCGGGGCCAAACCAATAATTTTCTTTACAATCATGGCGACCCTCAATCCGGGGGACGAGGCTATATACCCGACACCGGGGTTTCCCATTTACGAATCGGTTATCCGTTTCATGGGAGCAAAGCCAGTACCTCTGCCCTTGCTGGAAGAGAGGAATTTCGAGTTTGACGTCGATTACCTGCGATCCCTTATCACACCCCGTACCCGACTGATTATCCTGAATTCTCCCCACAATCCTACAGGTGGTGTGCTGTCTACCGCGGCCCTAGAGGCAGTAGCAGAGATGGCTTTAGAGCATGATTTATGGGTGCTTTCCGACGAAGTTTATTCCCGCATAGTATTTGACGGAGAGTTCTTTAGCATTGCCGCCATCCCCGGCATGCAGGAGCGAACTATTTTGCTGGACGGGTTTTCCAAAACATACGCTATGACGGGCTGGCGTCTAGGCTATGGTGTGATGAACGAGAAAATGGCAGTTCATATGGCGCGTCTGGTGACCAACAGTGAGTCCTGTACTGCTACCTTCACACAGCTTGCCGGGGTGGAGGCGCTGCGTGGCCCGCAAGATGCTACTAGGGCCATGGTGGAACAGTTCAAACGACGCCGGGATCTCATTGTTAATGGCCTAAATTCCATCAAGGGGGTCTCCTGCTTCTTTCCCCGGGGTGCTTTCTATGTCTACCCAAATGTAACAGAAGCATGCCGCAATCTTGGTCTGGCAGATTCCAAGGCCTTGCAGCATAAGCTCCTCCATGAGGTCGGAGTAGCTGTTTTGCCCCGGACCTCTTTTGGGCTCAGACAGCCCGGTGAAATCGAAGAGTACATCCGCCTGTCCTATGCAACATCAGAACAAGCTATCGCAGAAGGTTTGGATAGAGTAGCTAGCTTACTTGGTAGAAGCTAGCCAGACTCAAAAAATACAGGAGGGAGAGATAATGATTTTGCAAAAGAACCCGATCAGTCTAGTACATTTCATGGCGTTTCCGGGGCCAGGCAATACCAACTCTGTTCAAAGGGGCGAGGCTCGGGAAGAGTACTTATTGCGCACGATTCAGCAGGTGGTAGACGATCCGTACTTCGGGGGAATAGAGATTACCCGCATCAAGCGCCGTGCTACCCGCCAGAAGGTGGCAAGCATACTAAAGGCCAGTGGCAAACAGGTGATTTTTAGTGCCCAGCCGGTGCAGCTCATTAATGAAGACGGTCTCATTGCACCGGAGGATGTGAGCAGTCGAGACGAGACTCAACGGCAACTGGCCGTGGAACGGATCAAAGCATGTATTGACGAGGCTTTGGAGTTAGAGGCCCGAGCTTTAGGTATGATTAGTGGGACCGACCCGGGGACTGCCAGTGGGCTCAAAGACCGGGAGGAGGCTAAGTTGGCTCTGATCCGATCTCTCGATGAGATCTGTACGTATGCTAGGGAGCGGGCTGAAGCTCTAGATAGGCCACCTTTGGAGATCAGTCTAGAGATGTTTGACCGAGTGGATGCTCCTGGCTGTAAGAATCAGCTAATTGGTCCAACAGAAGATGCCGTATCCGTGGCCCGGCAAGTGAAGGATGTATGTGGACACGGGAATTTCGGCCTACTATATGATCTGAGCCATATGCCCCTGCTTAAGGGGATTTCCCTTGAGCCTGAAACGCCTGCTGTTCTCAAGACCTTGGCCCCTTATTTGAACCATATCCATGTGGGAAGTTGTGTGACAGACAGCAGTGATCCTCTCTACGGCGATAGCCATCCCCGTTTTGATTACTCTGGCAGTGCCGTTGGCGAGGAGGAGTTGGCAGACTTNATTACAGCTTTACTAGAAATCGGTTATACTGGTGGCATCGGTATTGAAGTCATGCCCCAACCCCACGAGGCTAGCACCATTGCCGTGGAAAGTGCCAAGGCTTATCTGACCATTGTTCAGCAGCGGTTGGATGTGAATTATGCTTTGGGCAGCTACTTTTTCCAGACTCGGCGCTTCTTTACTGAAGGCATGATGGATCTGCTCAATGACACTAGGGTCTACCGACCACACTTGGTGGAGGAGGCAGCCCGGGAACGAAAACGCCGGAGTGAACTGACTAAGGAAGGTAGGCTCGTGATTCTGGCGGCAGATCACCCTGCCCGCAATGTAACTAACGTGGGTAGCGCTCCAGTCGCCATGGGTGATCGACTCGATTACCTAGGTAGGATCCTAAGAGTATTGGCTGCTTCAGATATTGATGGTGTCATGGCTACACCGGATATCATTGAGGATCTGTTGCTTGTAGATTACCTTCTTAAGGAGAATGGTAAGAAGGGTCTCCTCGATGAGCGGGTGTTGATCGGTTGTATGAACCGATCTGGGTTAGCCGGCGTAGAATACGAGATGGATGACCGGATGACGGCTTTTACCGCGGAGCGTATGCATCAGCTAGGTATGGATGGGGCCAAGATGATGTTCCGCCTGGATACGGGTCACTATTCCCGCTATTCAGTTCAGACCTTGGCCTACTGTGCTGAGGCTATCAAGGAATGTAATGAGCTGGATCTACCTGTCTTCTTAGAGCCGTTGCCAGTAGTAAAAACGGATTCAGGTTATCAGGTTAAGATGGAAGCCAATGAGCTGATCAAGACCATTGGGATCGGGTCTGCTTTAGGAGATTCTTCCCAGCGGCTTTGGCTAAAAATTCCATATGTGCCTGAATACTACCGTGTCGCCAGAGCCACCACCTTGCCGATCTTGATGCTAGGTGGAGCTTCAAAGGGGACCCCTGTCGATACAATCCAAAACTTCGAGCGAGGCATGGGCGAGGGCTACAACGTACGGGGTGCCATGGTGGGCCGCAATGTCCTTTATCCTGGTAAGGACGATCCCGCGGCGGTAGCNAGTGCAGTATGTGACGTGGTCCATANCTTCGCAACATCCCTGGAGGCGGTACGAGCCTTAAGGAAGCGGAGAGGCCTAGAGATGTCTGCGTTGGAGGGACTCTTGAGTTAGCTGCTATTTGCTGTTGAATCTTGGGCCACCGGGGTGCGGTGGCCCCATTGTGTGATCCATAAAGAGAAATGGTGAGAGAATTGACTAGATGTGTTGATGCATGCCTGATCTCAACGGAGCTGGAGATGGTCCAAGCAGAAGGCACTTTAGCCATTGTCATCGATGTTCTCAGGGCTAGCACTACCATAGTGACAGCTTTGGGCAATGGGGCCTCGGCGATAATTCCACTCGCTACGGTGGAGGAGGCTCGGGCGCGACAAGCCCAGGAGCCGCATTTGCTGCTGGGCGGGGAGCGGAATGCCCACCCGTTGCCAGGCTTTGATTTCGGCAATTCGCCTCTAGACTACACCCCGGAGAAGGTGCAAGGTCGCGAGGTAATTCTCACTACCACCAATGGGACTAGAGCTTTACAAGGCGCCCACCAAGCTGGTGCCAGTGCAATTATCGTTGGGGCTTTGACTAACCGGCAAGCGGTGGTGGATTTTTGCTCTAGTTGGGATGGATCCATCCTGCTTGTCTGTGCAGGCTCCCACGGGCGGTTTTCCTTAGAAGATGCTTTGTGTGCCGGGGCGATTATCGCGGGGTTGGATCCTAAGCTCCGCCTGACCGACGGGGCCCGGACGTGTCGGGCTCTCTATGAGCACTATGGGGCTGAGCAGTTGCCCAGCCAGATTGCCAGTAGTGACCATGGTCTTGGGTTGAAGGGTAAAGGCTATGGGCCTGATGTTGTGTTTGCCACTGCTTTAGATGTCACGTCTTTGGTACCTATCTACCGAGGAGGCGAGATCAGACCCCTGGAAGGTTAAGGCTATCGGCTGAAGTGCCGCACGGGGTGCTGGATGATTAACTTCAATGATTTGGGTCATACTGGAATTGGAGCAGGATACAGCCCTGGTTTAGAGGAAGGCTCGAAATCTGGCGAAAGATGGAGGTAGTGGGAGTATATTGGACGTATAGGGTGCACAGGTCGGATCCCGAGGATTGTAAATGTTTGCATTTAAAACAGAGCTTCTGTAATATAAGTACTGGTATTAGCACTCGCTGTTGACGAGTGCTAATAACATGGAATGTCGGGAAAAGGAGGTCTTTAGGCCAGATGCAGATCAAACCATTAGCTGATCGAGTGGTTGTGAAAGTAGTAGAACAGGAAGAGAAGACCAAGAGCGGCATTGTGTTACCAGATACAGCCAAGGAAAAACCCCAAGAGGGTGAAGTGGTGGCAGTGGGGACCGGTCGCTACGAAAACGGGACATTGATTCCCATGAACGTAAAGAAGGGTGACCGTGTGCTTTTTGCTAAGTACGCCGGCACAGAAGTAAAGCTAGATGGTGAAGAGTATCTCATCATGAGAGAATCCGATGTGCTAGGCATTATTAGCTAGCGTAGCTCCTTTGGATTCAGCTGTGGCTGTGTAAGTGAAGATACTAGAGGAAGGTGAATGCAGGGATGGCAAAGGATCTGCTATATAGTGAACAAGCCCGTCGTAAGTTAGAGAAGGGTGTTAATACCCTGGCTGATGCTGTAAAGATCACCCTTGGTCCCAAGGGACGGAATGTGGTACTTGAGAAGAAGTATGGATCTCCGACTATCACCAATGATGGGGTAACTATTGCCCGAGAGATTGAGTTGGAAGATCCCTTTGAAAATATGGGTGCCCAGCTGGTCAAAGAAGTGGCTACAAAAACTAACGATATAGCCGGAGATGGCACCACTACCGCTACGGTATTGGCCCAAGCGATGATTAGAGAAGGACTTAAGAACGTTGCCGCGGGTGCCAATCCCATGGAACTCAAAAAGGGCATCGATAACGCTGTGGATACAGCGGTAGATTACATTAAGAGCATGGCCAAGCAGGTCGAGACCAGAGGTGCTATCGCTCAGGTAGCAGCTATCTCGGCAGACAGTCAAGAGATTGGCGAGCTCATTGCCGAAGCCATGGAAAAAGTGGGCAAGGACGGAGTCATAACCGTAGAAGAATCTCAGACCTTTGGTACCGAACTAGAGGTAGTGGAAGGCATGCAGTTCGACCGGGGCTATGTATCTCCTTACATGGTCACTGATGCTGAACGCATGGAAGCAGTCTTAGAGGATCCATACATCCTAATTACCGACCGTAAGATCGCATCTGTTCAGGATCTGCTCCCCGTCTTAGAGAAGATGATCCAAGTGGGCAGGCCGCTGCTTATCATCGCTGAGGATGTGGAAGGCGAAGCTTTGGCTACTTTGGTTGTCAACAAGCTGCGGGGAACTTTGAATGTAGCTGCGGTAAAGGCTCCTGGATTTGGCGACAGGCGCAAAGCTATGCTCAGTGATATTGCTGTTGTCACCGGTGGTGAGGTGATCAGTGAGGAGCTGGGTCTGAAGCTGGAGAATACCACCATGGACCAGCTAGGCTCTGCCCGCCAGGTTATCATTACCAAGGAAGAGACGACTATTGTGGACGGGAAGGGCAGCACCGATGCTATTAAGCAGCGGATTGGCCAGATCCGTGTTCAGATTGAAGAGACAACCTCCGACTATGACCGGGAGAAGCTGCAGGAGCGGCTGGCTAAATTGGCTGGCGGTGTAGCGGTGGTTAAGGTAGGAGCTGCGACTGAGACTGAGCTGAAGGAAGTCAAGCATCGTATTGAAGATGCTCTTTCTGCCACCAGAGCAGCGGTTGAAGAAGGTATCGTTCCCGGTGGCGGCGTAACACTACTCAATGCTGTAAACTCTCTTGATAACATGGAAGTGGCCGGCGACGCCCGTACTGGTGTTGACATCGTCCGCAGAGCTTTGGCTGAGCCCTTGCGTCTCATCGCTTCCAACGCTGGTCTAGAGGGTGCAGTAGTGGTAGAAAAGACCAAGACACTAAAGACCGGTGTCGGACTGAATGCGGTAACCGGTGAATATGTAGATATGCTGGAGGCAGGTATTGTCGACCCGGCTAAGGTTGCGAGAAGTGCTCTACAGAACGCTGCCAGTATAGCTGGTATGCTGCTCACCACTGAAACTCTGATCGCTGACAAGCCAGAGGAAGAGGAAATCATGGCCGGTGCTCCAGGAATGGGCGGCGGCATGCCTCCGATGATGTAACCAACGGTAGACAGGGTCCTTCGGAAGAGGGGCCCTTTTTCTATGTGACAAGGCATATAATAGAACTGATTAATATGGGGAAGGGCCAGTCTACTGGCTCTTTCCCCTTTCATGGGCTGGAATTTGGATGCAGGGTTTTGCTTCGGTATGGGGAAGTCTACCAAAATAGGCCCCTCTCGGGGTTGGAGCCTTTTGAGACTGCCTCCTTAACTGCCTGGATGACCGCTTTTTGGGGAAGGGTATGCTAAATGTGATGGGGCTGTATCAACGGGGTAGAGCAAAACTATGGCTTATTAGTTGACTATCAGGGCAGGATTTGACATCTAACCTGGAGTAAAGCAGTAGAATAAACACATATCGCAGTGCCACAAGGAGGCAAGAGCCATGCTAAACGATCTAGCAAAGGTTCTATTGACAAAAGAACAGATTGACACACGGGTAGCCGAGCTAGGGGCCCAAATCTCCCGGGACTACGCTGGGAAGGACCTAGTTGCTATCTGCATCCTCAAAGGTGCTTTGCATTTTATGGCTGACCTAACTAGGCAGATAACTATTCCCCTCTCCATAGATTTCATGGCAATCTCCAGCTATGGAGCAGGCACCAAGACATCGGGAGTAGTGCGGATTTTGCAGGACTTAGACTCTTCCATAGCCGATAGGCATGTACTGATCGTGGAAGATATTGTAGATTCTGGCCTGACCTTAAAGTACCTAGTTGACAACCTGAGTTCCCGTCGTCCAGCCAGTCTAAAAATTGTTACTTTACTGGACAAACCGGCCAGAAGGGCTGTAGCTATCGCCCCTCACTACAACGGGTTTGATATACCCGATGAGTTTGTTGTTGGCTATGGATTGGATTATGATGAGAAATACCGCAACCTGCCCTTTATTGGTGTGCTTAAGCCTGAGATATACCAAAAGTAAGTACAATCGGAGGAAATGGAGCGATAAAGTGGTGAAACGAGATTACATAGCTCAGGACAAGATCATCGTGCTTGATTTTGGCCAGGGTGATAGCCATCTTGTAGCCAGGCAAGTGAGGAAGGTTAGGGTATACTCGGAGATACAACCTGGTATCTCATCACCGGAGAAGGTCCTTGCAGCTAAGCCGCGGGGCATTATTCTGGTCGGTCAGCCCGATAAAGCTAGCCTCAGGGAAGCTCAGGCTACCATAACTAGGCTGCTTGCCGCTGACATTCCTTTACTCGTCCTTGGTCCCAGCCTCCAGCAGCTGGTGGGGGAGCTAGGAGCCAGGGTGGTATCCTTTGACGACACGGAGCGGGATACGAGCCTTCGGGACCAAGATGGTTTGGTTCATGGACTTAAGATGCTGCCTACACTAGAAGATGATCCCAGCCAGAGAGTTCTCCATGATTTCGCCCATAAGGTGTGTGGTTGTCGGTTTGAGTGGACTATGAGCTCATTTATCGAGACTAGCATTCAGATGATTCGGGCCGAAGTTGGGGATGCGCCGGTAGTATGCGGCCTATCGGGTGGGGTAGATTCCACAGTGGCCGCGGCTTTGGTCCATCGGGCCATTGGTAATCAGCTACACTCGATTTTCGTGGATCATGGTTTCATGCGTAAGCACGAAGCAGAGGAGATCATCGAGGTTTTTCAAGAACGGTTTGGCGGTAACTTCATAGCAGTAGATGCCCGGGATCGGTTTCTAGAACGGGTGAGGGGTGTAAGTGACCCTGAGGAAAAACGCAAGAGGATTGGCACTGAGTTTATCCGCGTTTTTGAAGAAGAAGCCACCAAGCTGGGTCGGATAGACTATCTAGTCCAAGGAACCCTGTACTCCGATGTAGTGGAAAGTGGAGTCGGCGAGGGTGGTTTGGTCAAGTCCCACCACAATGTCGGTGGTTTGCCTGAGGATATGTCCTTAAAGCTTCTAGAGCCTTTCCGCTGGCTGTTCAAAGATGAGGTACGGGCCGTAGGACAAAGATTGGGACTTCCCGATGATCTGATATGGCGCCAGCCTTTCCCGGGACCGGGTTTAGCAGTGCGAATCATCGGAGAGATTACGGCGACGAAGCTAGCTATTTTGCAGGAAGCCGATTACATTTTGCGGGATGAGATCCGCAAGGCAGGCCTCCACCGGGACATATGGCAATATTTCGCGGTTTTGACTGATACCCGCACAGTGGGAGTGCACGAAGGACAACGCACTTATGGTCATATGGTGGGTATTCGAGCGGTGCATAGTATCGATGGTATGACTGCTAGCTGGGCGCATATTCCCTATCCGGTGCTGGAACGGATATCCCAAAGGATTATGGAAGAAGTGAAATCAGTGAACCGAGTTGTATATGATATCAGTTGTAAGCCACCGGCCACCATCGAATGGGAGTAGCTGGCGGAGGTAGTCAAGAAGGGAGGTAGAGTGATGGATTATACGATGGTGCAAACCCCCCGGGGTACCAAGGATTTTCTCCCTCGAGATGCAAAGCGCAAACGTTGGGTGGAGGGGACTCTTCTTAAGCTATTTAGACAGTGGGGTTATCGAGAGATAGTTACGCCTACTATGGAATTTAGCGATGCGGTAAGTGCCGGAGACACCACTGGTTTAGATCGCAACTTGTATCAATTTTTTGAGCGGGAAGGCGATCTCTTGGCGCTAAGGCCTGATGTGACTACACCGGTCGCCAGGGTAGTAGCCACCCGCCTAAAAGAACAGCCCAAACCCATTCGTCTTTGCTACAGTGCCAATGTGTTTCGCTATGCGGAACCCCAGACAGGGCTGCGACGGGAGTTCTACCAAGCCGGCGTTGAGCTGGTAGGTACTAATGGCTATGCTGCTGATGCAGAAGTCGTGGCACTTGCCGTAGAAGCCTTGAAAGCTTTGGGGCTCAGGGATTTCAGGGTGGACATCGGACAAACCGACTACTACGATGGTATAATTCAGCATGCCTCCTTATCACCGAAGGAACGGCGCCTTGTGCGTCTATCCCTGCTTCGCAAGGACTATGTAACCTTAGAAAGGCTACTGACCGGCAGCAATCTGCCTGCCCAAGACCGCGAGCTTCTGCAGAGATTGCCTGACTTAAGGGGAGGGCGGGAGATTCTGGAAGAAGCCACCCATCGAGCGACCAATCCCATCTCCAAGCTGGCCATGGAGAATTTGGCTGCTGTGTATGATACCCTGGAGTCATATGGTCTCACCCATTGGATTCAAGTGGATTTAGGCATGATTAAGGATATTGAGTACTATACCGGTATGGTGCTAGAAGCCTATACAGCAGACATGGGCTTTACCATCGGTACCGGCGGCCGCTATGACAACCTAATCGGTCAGTTTGGCTATCAATCACCGGCTACCGGGTTTGCTTTGGGGATTGAACGCGTCATGGAAGCACTGTCCCGGCAAGACAAGTGGCCTGCCTTTGATAAGCAGAAGGTACTGTGTTTGAGGCTAGGAGAAGATGCGGAGTTGTGCTGGTCAGTTGCTCAGAATCTCCGACAACGGGGTTTTGTAGTTGAGCTGGATGTTGTGGCGCGAAGCGAAGCTGAGGCTCGGAAGTATGCCATAGCCTGCAGCTTTCCCTGGGTTATCTCTCCGCTTTCTTGCGAGCGAATCAGGGTATGGACTGAGCATGAGGGATGGCGCACCATGGAGTTGGCAGAGTTTGCAGCTTTAAAGGAAGGGGATGGCATCTGTGGATAGAGAAACACCCTTGACTATAGCTGTGCCTAAGGGCCGCCTCCAAAGCTCGGTCATCGATTTGTTTGAGCAAGTGGGGATTGATTGCAGTGAGCTGAAGTCGCCTTCTCGGCGGCTAATAGTCCCTGTGCCGGGTACTGCATGGCGTTTTCTCTTATCGAAGCCAACGGATGTGCCCACATACGTAGAATACGGAGCTGCTGACTTGGGCGTTGTGGGCAAAGATACGCTGCTAGAAAGCGGCAAGGATGTGGCGGAGCTCATAGATTTGGGCTTTGGCCGCTGTCGGCTGATTGTCGCGGTTCCCGAGTCGTCAGGCGTCAAAAATGTACAGGAGCTGGATTTTAACTCCCGGGTGGCCACTAAATTTCCGCAAATAGCCCGAGACTATTTTAACCGCCAGGGGATTCAGGCGGAAGTGGTGGAGCTCAATGGTTCAGTAGAGCTAGGACCGATAGTCGGGTTGAGCGATGCGATAGTTGACATAACGGAAACCGGTACGACACTTTTGGAAAACGGGTTGATCCCCATCGCAGAGGTTGCGGAGATATCGAGTCGGTTAATTGCCAATCGGGTGAGCTACAAAGTGAAACATGGGACTATTTATGGCTTGGTCAAGCTTTTGCGGAACGTGCTGAGTAAGAAGACAGGCGTTGGGATGGAGGGATAGCTATGCGGGTCATAAAGAGCTGGGCACAGACGGAGGATGAGTTGCGAGCGCATCTTACCCGGCCATTTATCGATGAGGTGGAGGTGACCGAGGCCTTCCGGCAAAGGACACGGGCGATTTGGGGGGAATGGCTTAGTCCAGAAGCGGTGGTAGAGCGCATCTTGAATGATGTAAAGCAGCGGGGCGATGCTGCAGTTATCGAATACGCCTCTAAGCTTGATGGAGCTGACCTAGCGCCTGAGGACCTTTGGGTAAGTGAGGCTGAATGGGAGAGGGCCTTCGATGAAGCCGAACCGGATTTGCTCAAGTCTTTGGAAACAGCATGTGATAACATTGCCAGGTATCATGCCCAGCAGAAACCCAAATCATGGATCTCCGTGGAATGTGATGGGATCATCCTTGGGCAAAAAGTAACACCCCTAGACAGAGTAGGGATCTACGTTCCCGGCGGGAGTGCTCCCTTGGTTTCAACGGTGCTGATGTGCGCTATTCCGGCTAGAGTAGCAGGAGTTGGTGAGATCATAATGGCCTCACCGGTGGGAATGGACAAGATGATGAATCCCCACATTTTGACAGCCGCTCGCCTGGCCGGGGTAGACCGAGTGCTTAAGTTGGGTGGGGCCCAAGCCATTGCTGCATTAGCATACGGTACAGAGAGTATCCCTACGGTAGATAAAATTGTGGGCCCGGGCAACATTTACGTTACATTGGCGAAAAAAATGGTATATGGGCGGGTGGGGATTGAGAGCCTGGCCGGTCCTAGTGAAATCTTGATCATCGCTGACAAGAGCGCCAATAGCCGCTACCTGGCAGCAGATCTTCTGTCCCAAGCCGAGCACGATCCCGAAGCCGCTGCGATCCTTATAACCGATTCTATGGAATTGGCCGAAGCCGTTATAGAAGAGTTGGGTCTGCAGCTAGAAAAACTGCCCCGGCGGGAGATTGCTGAGCTAGCCTTGGCAAGAAACGGTCTCATTTTGATATGTGAAGATCTCCACGAGGCCTGTAAGTGGGCCAATGTCTGTGCGCCTGAGCACCTGGAGTTATGTGTTGATGATCCTTTTGCGCTGCTACATCTAATCCGCCATGCCGGGGCAATTTTCTTAGGCCACTGGGCGTGTGAGCCCATCGGTGATTACGTGGCAGGGCCCAACCATGTGCTGCCCACCAATGGCACAGCTAGATTCTCGTCACCATTGGGGCTGGAGGATTTTCAAAAGCGCAGCAGTATTATTAGCTATACAGAGGTAGGGCTAAGGCGTTTTGGGCCCGATGCCGTCAAGCTGGCTACCATAGAAGGCTTAGATGCCCATGCCAATGCGGTACAGGTGCGACTTGAATCCCTGGCTACTAGTCAGGATGAATAGCATAGCTCTGTGATACTAGGGGGGCATTAGGATGCGGGTGGGAGAGGTAGTACGGAGAACGGCTGAGACGGATATCCAAGTCATTTGGCGCCTAGATGGCACGGGCTCGGGTAGTATTGAAACGGGAATCGGCTTCTTTGATCATATGCTGACAGCTTTCGGCAGACATGGTTTCTTCGATCTTACAGTGCGGGCTCAAGGTGATTTGCATGTTGATGCCCATCATACTGTGGAGGATGTTGGCATCGTAATGGGCCAGGCTTTGGCTAAGGCCTTGGGCAATAAAGCCGGTATCACTCGGTTTGGTACAGCCTTTGTCCCCATGGACGAAGCCTTGGTCATGGCCGCAGTTGATATTAGTGGCCGTCCTTACCTTGCTTTAGACTGGGAGCTTACCTATGAAGAGTTGGGCGTTTTCCCCACGGTCTTGGCGGAAGAGTTTTTCCGGGCATTGGCCTTTAACAGTGGTATTACCCTGCATGTTAGGGAACTGGCAGGGGCCAATATGCATCATCTGTTGGAGGCTGCCTTTAAGGCAGTAGCTCGGGCTTTAGATCAAGCATCTCGGCCTGATAGCCGAATAGAAGGGGTTTTATCCACCAAGGGGCAGCTAGGCTAGAAGATTTACCTTAAGGAGAGGGAAAATGACGCTAAAGGTGATACCGGCCATTGATCTAAGAAAAGGACGTTGCGTACAGTTGGTCCAAGGGCAAAGTCATCGGGAAACTGTTTATTCCCATACACCAACGGAGGTGGCTTTAGGTTTTCAAAAGGCCGGGGCAGAAAGACTCCATATGGTGGATCTAGATGGGGCTTTTCATGGACAACCTGCCAATTTGAAGGCGATTAAGTCTATAGCCAAAGCAATAGACATTCCCATAGAGGTGGGTGGTGGTATCCGGGATATGGAGACTATTGAGCTGATTTTGTCCACGGGAGTTCAATATGTGATCTTGGGTACGGCAGCTTGCGAGAACCCAGCTTTGGTGGAAGAGGCTTGCCTACGCTATCCTGGGCAGATCATTGCCGGTATAGACGCCAGGGAAGGTAGAGTGGCGGTAAGGGGCTGGGTGGATAGTACCGAGATGGATGCCCTAGAGCTTGGCCATCAGATGGCGGCCCGTGGAGTAAGGGAGATTATATTTACAGATATCGCACGGGATGGGATGCTGAGCGGACCTAATCTAGAAGCTCTACTGAGAATGACTGCTGTGGGGATAGATATTATCGCCAGTGGAGGCGTTGCCAGTCTCAGGGATATAAAGGCCATTGCTAAGCTAGCAAACATGGGGGTTTCCGGAGTTATCACCGGGCAAGCTTTGTACACTGGCCGGTTTACATTGGAGGAAGCCATAGAGACTGCCAAGAGGACGGGATAGAGATTGTCGGTAAAGCGAGTTATTCCTTGTTTGGATGTGCGGGATGGTAGGGTGGTCAAGGGAGTCAACTTTGGCTCATTGCGCGATGTGGGAGACCCAGTGGAGCAAGCAGTCTTCTATGATGCAGCTGGGGCAGATGAAATTGTTTTTCTGGATATTGCCGCTTCCAAAGAAGGCCGTAGGGCACTATCAAAGAGCGTCCAGGAGACTGCAGTAGCCATCAGCATACCTCTTATAGTGGGCGGAGGGATTGGCAGTATTAAAGACATAGAGGAACTTCTTGCGGTCGGTGCCAGTAAGATATCCATTGGTACTGCTGCTTTGGAAAACCCGGCTTTGATTGAGGAGGCCGCCAAGATCTTTGGGTCCGAGAAAGTAATAGTGGCCATCGATGCCAAGAAGTGCCCCGGATCTCGAGGCGAGGATCGTTGGGAGGTATATGCTCAAGGCGGGCGAGTTGGCACCGGTCTCGATGCCGTTGCGTGGGCCACAAGGGTATGCCAGTTAGGTGCAGGGGAGATTTTGCTGACCAGTATGGATAGAGATGGTACTAAAGATGGCTACGATAATGATTTGAATCGGACAGTTGCGAAGGCGGTATCTGTACCTATCATAGCGTCTGGCGGTGCCGGTGAGCTTCAGCATTTCAAGGATGCCTTTTTACTCGGGAAAGTGGATGCTATATTGGCGGCATCAGTTTTCCATTACCGTGTTTACTCCGTACGAGAAGTCAAGGAGTACCTGATCGATGCAGGTATTCCCATGCAGCTTTGACCACCGGATTAGTTAGGGGGAATAGCGGTGGATACGTCTGAATTGAAGTTTCGCGAGAGTGGATTGATTCCCACCATTATCCAGGACGATAAGACCGGCGAGGTTCTGATGATGGCATACATGAACAGAGAGGCTTTAGATAGAACACTCCAGACAGGCAGGACCTGGTTTTGGAGTCGCAGCCGTGGACAGCTTTGGGAGAAGGGGGAAACCTCTGGCCATTACCAAGAGGTGAAAAGCATTACTGCAGATTGCGATTTTGATGCTCTTTTGATCAAAGTGGAGCAGTTAGGTAGTGGAGCTTGCCATGAGGGCTATCGGTCTTGTTTTCACAACCCGGTAGAAATGAGTACTAGCGAAGCACCCATCGCCTCCAGCAAAGATGAAGAGCCAGCCTTTAATCCAGAATCGGTATATGGTCAGGGATCGGCGGGAATATTGCAGGAGCTCTTTAGGGTGATA
>JGI24708J26588_10001047_pt1 | contig 21965 bp, 16 predicted proteins | sample BioPla1DNA2_FD_26588 | JGI IMG/M metagenome (IMG submission 26588) | reverse complement strand
AAAACATTATACGGTATCTAATATATTACAATACTACTTAAAATTTCCTAAGACCATTTTGTCCCATACTTAAATATTTTTATCAATTATTTTTTATAATACTTTGATACTTCATCAAAATTCCTAGTTAATCTAATTTGATTATTCAGGGCTTTTACAGCCTCTACCCTACGCCCTACAAAACCCTCTAATTTATGCATATATTCCTCAGTTGTAATCTCCCCATTGGCTACATAGGTCAACCCCTTCTCCCAACTGGCAGTTAGTTCTGCATTGAGCAAAGAACTAATAGAAGCATTTACCACCTCGTATACAATCTCACCTAAAAGGGTGGGTGTTATAATTTGGGTTTTCTTGTTTAAAGCAAGATATGTTATCTTAACCAGTTTATTAAGGATTTCAGCTCTGGTAGCACTGGTTCCTATACCGCTACCTTTAATCTGGGCCCTCAGTTCTTCATCTTCAATAAGCTGACCTGCATTTTCCATGGCCAGAATTAAGGTACCTGAAGTATATCTCTTAGGAGGTGAGGTCTCGCCCTCTTTAATGTTAATCCCGTCTACTGGTAATTTCATTCCCTTTTTAAGGTTAAGTATCTTTTCCATCAGTAGCTGATCAGAAGCCTCTTCTTCTGAGCCATCTCCATCCTCAGAACTGTTCCTAGACTGCTTGCTGTTTGTATTACCAACCACCTTCAAATATCCTTCCTTGGCTAGTACCCTCATGGTCGTAAAGAAATATTCACCACTGATTTTGGAGATGATGCTAACTTTACGATATTCTGCTGCTGGATAAAAAATTGACAGAAAACGCTTTACAATAGTTTCATATATTCTGATTGCCACAGAAGATAAGGAACTTAAATTGTTCAATCCCTGCCCTGTAGGTATAATGGCATAGTGGTCTGTTATTTGACTGTCATTGACATATCTGGTTTTTGCAATATTTTTATAAGATCCCATTGCTAAAACCTCATCAACGAAATCTTTTACACCTGCTAATCCCTGAAGTCCCTTTATATTTTTATAGATTTCTTTAGCCACTGCTGTAGATAAGACCCTGGCATCAGTTCTTGGATAGGTAACTAATTTTTTTTCATATAATTCTTGAACTATTTTTAGGGTTTCATCAGGGCTAATCTTAAATAATCTGGAACAATCATTCTGCAGTTCAGCCAAGTTATATAATAAAGGAGGATTCTTATTCTCTTTTTTCTTTTCAATCTTGTCAATAATTGCCTGTAACTGCTTCTCTGCCGCAGTTTCATTAGTAGCCTCCCAGGTACCATCTTCCTTATATCTAGGTAATTCCCCCGCCAGCTCTGATATTAACTTCTTAGCAGCATCATATTCAGAAAATCCATTTTCCTTATATAACTTAGGAGAATTAAAGTACCGTGATCCTTCTACTGCTTTAAACTCACCAGTTATCTTACCATCCTGTCCTAGAGTGAAGCCAGCTATAACTCGGTAAAAGGGTGTCTTGGCAAAATTACGGATTTCTCTCTCCCTTCTTACCACCATGCCTAGAACACAGGTCATTACCCTTCCTACAGATATGGCAGACCACTTCTCACTCTTTAGATACCTTTGCACTTCATTACCGTATTTCAAAGTAAGAATACGGGAGAAATTAATACCCATTAGATAATCTTCCTTGGCTCTTAGATAGGCTGCATTGGCCAGATTATCATAGGCTGATAGGGGTTTTGCCTCTTTTATTCCCCTTAGGATTTCATCCTCAGTCTGGGAGTCTATCCATACCCGTTTTTTAACCTTGCTATCTGGTACCTGTGCTATCTGATCCACCAAGCGATAAATGTATTCCCCTTCCCGTCCTGAGTCAGTACAGACATAGATGGTACTTATATCTGGACGATTAAGTAATTCCTTAACAATCTCAAATTGTTTTTTAACATTGGGAATCACTTCATATCGATATTCTTTAGGCAGAAATGGCAATGTCTCCATACTCCACTTCTTCAGGGCTGGGTCATATGCATCAGGATAACTCATGGTTACCAAATGCCCAACACACCAAGTAATNATCACCTTATCGGCTTCTATATAACCATTGCGTTTCTTAACATTTATCCTCAGTGCCTTGGCAAATTCTATCGCTACACTGGGTTTTTCTGCAATAAATAAGCTTTTAGACATTATGTACCAACTTTCTTGTATTTCCGTAAATATATACTATTTATCTATAAGATAATGATTAACTGATATTTTTACATTACTAGTATACCTCAAAATCAGAGATAGAACAAATAAATTCCTAGTCGTAAAAAGATTAGTTAATTTTTATTGAATATTATCTAACTATGGATTACAATATATGTAGTATTGAAAACTACGTGAAAAGTATCTAGAGGAGGAGCACTATGAATAATATACAAATATTTAGTGATTCATCTTGTGATTTACCAAAATGTTTAATTCAAAAACATAATATTGAACTTATTCCCTTCTACGTAAGCTTTAATCATGAAACTTACTATAAAGAAGATATAGAAATAAGCAACGAAGAGTTCTATCACAAGTTAAATGCAAAAAAAATATTTGCCAAGACCTCACTTCCCTCTGTCCAAGATTACATCAATGGTTTTAGACCTGCCCTTAGGGAAGGAAAAGACATTATCTGCCTTTGCCTAACCCATAAATTCAGTGGCTCCTACCAATCTGCATGTAATGCAAAACATATATTAGAAGAACAATTTCCCGATAGAACTATTGTCGTAATAGATAGTATACAGGCTACAGGTGGCCAAGGATTATTATTATTACAAATGGCCTATATGAAAGAAGCTGGCCTATCCATAGAAGAAATTAAAACTAAACTTAATAACATAAAAAACACAGGCCGTATTATGTTTACATTAGATACATTAGAGTATCTAATGAAAGGAAAAAGAGTCGGTAAAGTTATTGCTTTAGCCAGCAACATTCTGGATCTTAAACCATTAATACAATTAAAAGATGCAGAGCTTATACCTTATTCCAATGTTCGGGGGCGCAGGAAATCGTTAAGCAAAATTCTTAATATGGTCTCAGAATATTTTAGAGAGACCAATGAAAAATACGAAGACTATGACTTTTGTATCGTCAATGCAACTACTAAGGAGGATGCTGTTTTTCTCCAAAATGAATTGGAGCAATTGATTTCTCGGAAAATAACTTACCCAATCTTCCAGATTGGAGTCACCATCGGAACATATACAGGCCCTGGAGCAATTGGTATAAGTTTTGTGAAAAAATATAACAAAGCATTGGTTTAATGGTTGACTATAATAACATATAATTATGATATAAAAAGAAAGGAAGGTATGATATGTCAAAATCTGATTGCTGTTCAACTGATAACAAGGGTACAAATGTAACAGTTCAAATTGATGTTACAAAAATAGTTAAATATGTATGTGTTTCAGCTGTATTAATTGTTGGAATAATTTTTGGTACTAGATGTTATAAGAACTTAATCATTGATAACAAGGATGCTTAGATAAAAGAAATCACATAAACTTAAAATTAATGCTAGATTAAGCATATGCTAAAGAAACATTATAGTCTTAGCATAATCTTCATAAGAAAACAGGTGTTGATCATGTAATTAAAGCCTCAACACCTGTTTTTATGTCTTTATGTCTTTACGTCTTTATATCTTTATATTTTTATATCATTATATTTTTATATTTTTAGCTGTTACAAACTTATAAATTTAAATTCATCATATAAATAATACTTAGATGCCTTGTTAATATTCTAGTATAATGGATATTTATCGGTCAGTGTCTTAACCATGGCCATAGCCTTCTCTTTATTACCTTCGGCATTCTTAATTAATAAATGTATTGCTTCCGCAATAACATCCATGTCCTCTACTTTCATACCTCTTGTGGTGATAGCCGCTGTTCCTAAGCGAATGCCACTGGTTACAAAAGGTGAGGCAGGATCATTGGGAACTGTATTCTTATTACAAGTTATATTGGCAGCCTCTAATAATTTCTCAGCATCCTTACCTGTAACACCCATATTCTGAAGGTCAACTAGCATTAAGTGATTATCTGTTCCACCAGATACCAGATTGAAACCTCTTTTAATTAATCCCTCTGCTAGAGCCTGAGCATTATCTACAACGTTCTTAGCATAATCCTTAAAGCCTGGTTCTAAAGCTTCTTTAAAACATACCGCCTTGGCTGCAATCACATGCATCAAAGGTCCACCTTGGATACCAGGGAAAACAGCTTTATTTAATTTATACTCATTGGCGAACTCTTCGCTGGAAAGTATCATTCCGCCCCTTGGCCCTCTTAAGGTTTTGTGGGTAGTGGTTGTAGTTACATGGGCGTAAGGTATTGGGCTCTCATGGTAGCCTGCTGCCACAAGGCCTGCTATATGAGCCATATCAACCATTAAAAATGCCCCTACTTCATCAGCTATCTCCCTAAAAATCTTAAAGTCAATCTTTCTAGCATAGGCACTGGCACCGGCAATGATCATTTTGGGTTTACTTTCTTTAGCTATTCTTCTTACTTCATCGTAATCAATATAACCTTCATCATCTACACCATAGGGTACGATATTATAATAACTTCCTGACATATTTACAGGGCTACCATGGGTCAGATGCCCACCATGGGCTAAATTCATTCCCATAACTGTGTCCCCTGGCTTTAACAAGGCAAAAAATACAGCCATGTTTGCTTGAGCCCCTGAATGGGGTTGAACATTGGCATAGGTACACCCAAATAACTTCTTCGCTCTTTCAATAGCAAGGTTTTCTACAACATCTACATGCTCGCATCCGCCATAATATCTTCTCCCTGGGTAACCTTCAGCATATTTATTGGTCAACTGGCTTCCCATAGCTGCCATAACTGCTTTACTAACAAAATTCTCAGAAGCAATAAGCTCTATATGATCATTTTGTCTGTCTACCTCTAAAGATATAGCTTTCGCTATTTCTGGATCATATAACTCTACATCTTCAAATGAGTACATTCTATAACATCCTTTCCAGCTTTTGTTTTTTATATATTATTACCGAACATAAAGCTTCAATACTTATTAAACTTGCTTGCTATTTTACTACAATTTTATTATATCATGGGGTTAATAATTATGAAAGTTAGAATATAAATATTCACTGACCTTATTTATACTGATTACTAATCCATATAATTAATTCTGTTTATAATTGCTACTGGTATACTCAGGTCCAAATCCCATAGGTAATAATTCTTCTAGTAAATATACAGTATAATCTTCTTCCGATTTAGCTAATATAACTAAAAACCCTCTAGGATCCACAAATTCCCTTATGACCTGACGGCATACCCCGCAAGGCGGACAATAATTCTGTAGATTACCCAAGCTTCCTCCAACAACAGCTATGGCAACAAAATTTCTTTCCCCTTCACTGATTGCTTTATAAAATGCTGTTCGTTCAGCACAATTTGTTGGAGTATAGGCAGCATTTTCAATATTACATCCAGTATAAATCTTCTGGTCTTTTGTAAGTAGTGCAGCACCTACAGTGAACTTGGAATAAGGGGCATATGAAAACTTCATACTTTCTATAGCTTCTCTTATAAGGTTTTTCACCACTGATCTACTTACAATTTCATCTTTACTAACTATTTCTCCCTTTACCTGAGTTACTAAGCTATTATCCTTGTATTCCTTCTTCATAAACTACCTCCCCAAAGTAGACCTTAAACTTATATCTCTNNAAAGTAGNNCTTAAACTTATNNNTNGTAGNAAATGTTCTTAAATATCTTTAGTAGCAAATGTTCTTAAATATCTTTAGTAGCCTTGGGCCTGCTGATTCTTTGCCAACTTTACAATCCGGCTGGTTCCAAGTCTAGATGCACCCAGCTTTATAAACTTAGCTGCATCATCCATGGAGGAAATTCCACCAGCTGCTTTAATTTTCACCTTTTTATCCACATATTTTGCAAATAACTCCACATCTGCAAATGTGGCTCCACCGTTAGAAAAACCAGTAGAGGTTTTGATATAATCAGCTGTTGACTCAGATACAATCTGGCACATTTTAATTTTCTCTTCCTCTGTTAGCAGGCATGTCTCAATTATAACTTTAAGGATTCGCTCTTTGCAAACTTCCTTTATCTGCTTTATTTCATCTAGAATTAAATCATATTTTTTATCCTTAAGATGGCCTATATTAATTACCATATCTATCTCATCTGCCCCATTGGCTATAGCATCTTTGGTCTCAAAAACTTTAGCTGCGCTTGTGTTATATCCGTTAGGAAATCCAATTACAGTACATACCGCCATCTTATCTTTTACATAGTCCTTTGCCTCTTTTACATAAGAAGGGGGTATACATATTGAGGCCGTTCCATAGGTTATGGCATCATCACATATCTGTTTAATCTCCTCCCAGGTTGCTGACTGGGATAGGAGGGTATGGTCAACTTTTTTAAAGATTAAATCTATATCCATAGTAACTCCATTTCTAAGCAAATTTTCCACGTTTTTGCCATTATTAATATAACAATGAAATCTGTTTATGCAATCTCCAGAGCAATCTCCATCATCTCATTAAAGGTTGTTTGCCTATCTGCTGCTGATAAGGCTTCTCCAGTAAATACATGGTCAGATATCGTTAATATACAAAGAGCCTTTTTGCCAGCCCTAGCAGCATTCATATATAAAGCTGCTGCTTCCATCTCTACGGCCAGAACATTCATCTTCTTCCATAAGAAATTGGCTTCCTTGTTATCATCATAAAATGTGTCTGATGAGAGAATATTGCCCACAACAGTTTTATAATTTAATTTTTCTGCTGCTTCTACGGCTTTTCTTAATAATCCAAAATCAGCAATAGGGGCATATATTCCTGGCAACTTATACTGAGCTGCATAATTGGAGTTGGTTGATGCCCCCATACCAATTACAATATCCCTTAGTTTAATATCATCGGTAATTCCACCAGCTGAACCCACCCGTATGATATTATCAACATCATAAAAATTAAATAACTCATAGGAATATATACCCATGGATGGCATTCCCATTCCTCCACCCATTACAGATACTTTCTTTCCTTTATAGGTGCCAGTAAATCCCAGCATATTTCTAACCTGATTAAAACATATCACATCTTCAAGGTAAGTCTCAGCAATATATTTAGCTCTTAGAGGGTCTCCAGGCATAAGAACTGTCTTAGCTATCTGTCCCTCGGCCGCTTGATTATGGGGAGTTGGTATAACACTCATAATATTACCTCCTTTAGTAAGTTAAAGTGTATTCATATTTTAGCATGGTTACAAAGGTTTTTCCAGTAAAATGGGCTAATATAGTACTTTAAGCACTATATTAGCCTAATAATAAAGCTGCTCATCTATAAGACCAGTATAGCTATTGACCCTATACCAACCATAGGTTACAGTATGGCCAATTCCCTCTTCTAAATCATCTAAAACGAATTCATATAAATGATATAGGTAATGAATTTGGTCTTCTTCCAAACCTTCATAAACTAAATAATAGTCTCCTATTGGAAGTTTGTAATAATATTCTTCCCCAGTCTGGCCATAATATACTTTTTCAAAATTGTCAGCATATATAGACTTTACTTTATCCAGCAACTCCATGGGAGATGTTGGGATATCTTTTGCAGTCTTTGGTACATCATCAACTTCATTGGTAAAATAAAAAGCGTCTAAGTACTTATCTAGATTATGTATTCTGTTATGCGTAATCACTGGTTTTAAAGTGATATCAACATTATATAATCTAGGGATAAAGTACAACAATAATGTAAACCATACTGCTATGCTTTTCATATCTTACCCCATTTCTATAAAGTCAGTCACTTTTAATGCTCTATAAGATACATTATAGCATTACTTGATTTTTTTTCCATATGAATCGTACAAGCTTAATCGACGGTATTTTATCCCTTCTTATCCGTAGTTTCCCCATGAAGCAAACTAGCCCTTTGAATAGCATCATTGCCAAAACGATTTCTAATCTGATCAATCGCCTTATCTAACTTCTTTTTCTTTAAATCATTTTGAAAAGAAAATATATCCAGCTGCTTCTCTTCATCCTCAGATATAACTTTACTGGTTTGTATCTCCAACTTTCTAATTGGTTCACCTTCCCATAGGTTATCAAACAGCTGACAGACTACATTATAGATATCATTGGTATTATGGGTAGGGCTAAGTAATGTCTTCTGGTGGGTTGTACGGCGAAAATTATTGTCTACAATCCCAACTGCTACCACATTTGCCATTTGTCCATCCTTTCGTAATCTAGCACTTACATTTTCAGCTAAGGATAGTAAAACAGTTTTTGCCGTAGCTTCATCTTCCACATCAAATGCTATGGTTGTAGAATTACCATACCCCTTATTCTTAACTTCATCATTAGATATAAGGGAGCTGTCAATGCCGTTGGCAAAATTATATATCATTTCACCATGTTTTTTTAAATGGGATTTTAATATATTTACATCTGTATTAGCTAGTTGTCCAATTGTATATATACCTAAAGTATGAAGCTTATTTACCGTTGCTTTTCCCACAAAAAACAGCTCACCTACAGGTAAGCCCCACATCTTTTCTTTTATCTCACTAGGATATAGGGTATGGACCCGATTAGGCTTTGTAAAATCTGAAGCCATTTTTGCCAGCAGTTTATTGGTGGAAATACCTATATTAACTGTAAAACCCAGTTCCTTGAAAATCCTATCCTTAATAGTATTAGCCGCCTGTAAGGGGGGACCAAACAACTCCTCAGTCCCTGTCATATCACAAAACGCCTCATCTACAGACACCTTTTCAATACAAGGGGAGTATTCCTCCAATATTTTAACAAAAGCTTCCGAGCATTCCTCATATAGCTTATGATTAGGTGGTACTATAGTTAAATTTGGACATTTTTTCAATGCAGATACAGTTGGTTCNCCAGTACGAATGCCATATTGTTTAGCTGGAAAAGACTTAGCTAGTATAACCCCATGCCTCCTATTGATATCTCCTCCCACGGCAGAGGGAATGTCCCTTAAGTCTATCACCTCATCACTGGCAGATAAAGAGGAAGCCTTTTTAAGACGATCTACTGCTTCCCAGCTTAAAAATGCCGAATTAACATCAATATGAAATATTACCTTATTCATATTAATAACCACGCCTTTCTTATAACTGGAACTGTGGAACAAACATAATATATTTTCCTATATAATAAGAAACTGTTATAGCCCTAAGGGGCATATAACAGTTCCACTTATGGCAGCTTATGTTAATATACATATCTGCACTATTCTAAACCCAGTAATTCTATACATCATCTTTCTGATCCCTATCTATATCTACATCTTTACTTATATCTTTATTAGATGTAGAGATAGCTTTTATACTTTGATTAGAATTAATATTTGTTATCTTAACTTTTCTATATATTTTCCTAGACACTAAAATAACAACTATTATAATGCCACCCCAGATAACCATATATGGTAGATTTACAATAAACCAGATAGTAAAATTCTTAATTCCTTCACCCAAATTGTACATTGTATCGCTAAGACCATTCTGTATCCTATCAATGAAGGAAGCATCCCCTTCTTCAACTGGATTAATTCTCTTTACTTCCTGAATATTTAAAGTCACTGTACTATATTCCACCAAGTTATCGTAGGTTCTTAACTGGGATTCATAGGATTGCAGTTCATATCTGATAGAGCTTAATCTACTTTCCAAGGCAATAATATCCTCTAAGCTATCTTCCCTCTCCAGAAGTGCTAATAATCTCTCTTGCTCAATCTCTAAGGCTTTCTTATGGCTCTCAATATCGATATATCTAAGAGTTATATTCTCACTGGTTCTATCCTGACTAACTACATTGGCGGTATCTCCGACCACATTCATAAATTCGTCAAGTCTATCCTTGGGTATTCTTGCTACAATATTGCCATAACGGAGGTTTTCCTTATAAAAGCTATTGCCCCTGATGCTTGAACTTTCTACATAGCCCCCCAGTAGGTTAATCTGATTGTTTATAGTAACTATAAAATTGTCAAAATCCAGTGTTTCTACTCCCATAGTAACCCGGTAGATAATTTTGTCATTACTATTAACATTAGAGGGACTAGCTAGGGCCGATCCATTTGTTCCACTTTCTTTTGTAGTCTCACCAGAATCTCTGTCGTAATAACTGGGGCTTCCAGAACTGCTATTTTGCTCCAAAGGAGCACTGTCTTTTTTCTGTGCAGAGCAGGCTGTAGCAATTATGGAAATCATCAGAAGTAAAATCAGTATTACTACCTTATTCCTCTTTTTCATACCTTCTCCCTTCATGCGCTACTTTTGCGCTCATATTATATTAATAGTTATCTAGTTCCTATCTATTATATAATAATTAGACGATTTCCATAATTTATTAGTTCCCTGTTCTAAAAAACAATCCAATATTTATTTTACTACTGTTATCTTAATTAATGGCCCTCTTCCCGCTTTATTAGTTCCCCAAACTCGAATTACGGTACCTTCTTTTTGAGGTGGTATTTCTATTGAGAAGTTCCCATTCTTATCTATAGTTCCTTTGTAAACTTTCTTATTGATTTGGGCATATACCCTAGTCTGAGTCTTGGCTACCTCATCAGGTGCATTCTCAAAATCGGCATCAATCTCTTCCTTAACTTCCCCTTCATTATCCTCATTATCGGAAACAGGAGGTATATAATCTAACAGCTCAATCTTACCTGTAACTAGAGTATCTCCTTCTTTAACCTTATTTACATCAGGAGCATCTGGTGCAACCTTAACTAGCTTTGCAGTAAATACATCACTGGTTCCTGTGACATTGGTTGCTACTATAGTCAGCTCAGTTCCTGATATATCCCTGTCAGTTTCAAATGTATAGATATATCTATCATTTGCTTCATCATATTCATATTCGGAACTTACATATTTCTTTGATCCGATAGTTAGAACAACTTCGCAGTCCTGATTGGCAATTACTTGGACCTGCTTATCATTATTAGTTACCTCTTTAACAAGGCTTGGAATATCAGGTCTTCCTGGCAATACTTCAGTCTTACCAGCCAATAGAATTCTACCTTCTTCGAATCTAGACATCACATATATTTTTGCTCCTAGGGGCAGTTTTTCCTCTAACTTAAACTCAATTCTTCCTAATGAATTGGTTTCAGCTGTATATAGTTGATTAATAAATTCTGTCCCTTCTCCCTGGGCTATGGCAATATACACTTTACCACCATCTGTATATGTCCCTAAAATATAATTAGATTTTGTTGTTACCCTGTTAAGATTAATAATAACAGAGTTAGTTCTTACATAATCCTCAATATCTTTTACTACAACTTCTAATTGATAACTATTTCTAGCTTTTCCATCAATGCTCTCCGTTGCATATACAGTTAAAATCTGCCCAGCATATAGCTGTTCATCTAGATCTATACTGAATTTACCATCTATATCAGTTTTAGTCTTATAAATTATATTATTTACCAGTAAAGTAATATCAAAAATTTCATTACCATTACCAGGAACATAGCCTTTAATGCCTTTCTCAATATTACTTACTTCGTATACCACTGGTGCATTAGGTCCTGCTTCTTCAACGGTCAAATTAACTGGCATACTTCGTCTTGATACATGGTCTAAATTATATACTTCCACTGCGCTTCCCGCATTAAGAGGAGGTATGAACATTATAAAATATCCGTTATCATAAATCTCTACTTTAGTTTCTACTATTTTTAGATATGGGTTATAAATCTCACTAGCATTAAGATATAGCTCCTTGCCACCCTGATCAGATACAAATACCTTATCACCACTGATTGCCACTACTGTTGCATCACTGTCATTGGTATTGCCAGTAATAAATCCAGTGGTATTTAGCACTGAATTTACCCTAGGTTGATTAGGTCCTGTTCTCTTAACTGTAACAGACACCCTCTCACTAAACAAACCTTTCTCTTCATCTTTAGCATATACCACCACTTCAGATCCAGAAGGCTGGCTAGGCAGAGGATATGAGTATTTTCCTGAAGATGGTACTGCTGTTTCATAAGTACCTGTTTCTGCTTCAATTACAATAGTTGTACCTGGCTCAGCTATACCACTGATTTTTGTTTTACGATTGGTATAGTTATCCACAGTGGGAGTACCCAATAATTCATCACTGATATTATCTACATTAATCTGCAAGGAAGATCTGTTTCCATAATAATCCTCAGCATAAACTGTATATAAACCATTATCATGAACAGTAAAACTATTATTTTTTATATTATCGGCAAATATCCAGCCAGTGTATGAGCTATCATAGTCACCTTTTATATATTTTAGATACTTTATCTCAGACATATCAGTTGCATTGACAGCTATAGGATAATGGCTACCAGTTTTATCTGTTTTAGTCTGAGCCAATACTATATGGGGTGATATAGTATCTAGTCTAGTATCAGGATATGAGGCTACATAATAACGGTACTGATCAACTTCTCCTAAATACTCCTCATACCATGGTGTCTCTAGAACCAGGTCATGGGCATAATAAGGTGCCTTTACAATAAACTTGTAATCTCCCTGGAAATCCACTTTCCAGTTGTAATCTACATGGGGTAATATACTACCATTGGCAGATTTCATTTTAAGATATTTACCTAGAATAGACTGGCTCCTATTAAATCCTGCCAATACTACTTTTTTCTCAACTCCGGAGTTAGCCTCTGTTGGCTTGGTTATCTTATCCGTAGCCAATAGAAACACCATATCATCAGTAACTTTTTGTCCATTGTAAGTTATACTTTGAACACGATTATTATCGCTAATACGGTTACCCGATATATCATATCTTGGTTCTACGCTGGGATTTATCTCATACTCTATGCCATCAAATATATAAAAGTTACTCCAATCATTTAACCAGTCCTCACTTATAAGTGATTTCAGCTTGGTTTCTTTCATGAATTTAGACATAGTAGCATCTTTCCATACGGCAGTGTATGAGGTAGTTTCATAGGCACTGGCAGACCACTCTAACCATTCCTTTAATTCTTTCCCTGTAATTTCATATATATATAAATAATTGTTATATGGTTGCAATAAAGACAAATCTGATTCTGTGAATTTATCTACAATTTTAACATAGTCATCTATGGAATTTACACCAAAACTTGCATAGGTAGAGGCAGCTACAATCGGATAATTCTTGTATTGATCTGCTTTAGTATGAACATGCTTTAACACATAACTTATCTTGGAATCATTTAAAAGCTGTATAGCATAATTATCTCCCAACATTCCAAAATAGTTCTGAATTATCTGATCTTTATCTAATTCACCTATAATATCATTACTATACTCTAAAAGATGCTTTTCAAACTTTCCGAATAAACCTGCAATCTCTTTATTCTCCACAGTATTACTTGCTGTGATAAATTTTAGTTCACTACTACGATTAATGATTTCAACATTATTTCCTATAACCCTTAATGTTAAATCAACTACACCAATAGCTCTTCCACGGTCACCAGCCATAATTACATTCTTACCGTTGACCAAGTATGTTTTTTTATCTACATTGGGTAGACTGTAATATGGTGAAGTCATGTCTGTAGTAGGGAATAAATTATGCTCGTGGCCCGCTACAACCACATCAATCTCAGGTATTTTTGTTAAGGCATAGGCCACATTTTTAAAATTAGGTTCTGGATTCTCAGGGCCAAAACCGGTATGGGATACAGCTATGATAATATCGGCACCCATTTCCTTAAGTTTTGCTGCCTGTATCTTGGCATTCTCGACCATATCCTGAGTTTTTAAAATCCCACCATAACTATGGGTTTTGGATGTTAAAGTAGGTATAGTCTGTCCAATGATACCAATGGTAATCTCCACTGTATTACCTTCACTGGTAATCATATTTCTAGTTAATAACATATTTTCGAGAAATGGATGTTCTCCAGTCTTTGAATCTACCACATTGGATACCACAGTGATATCCCTAAGTCCAGATCCATTTAATTGATTAAGTAAATATTCATAACCATAATCAAATTCATGATTACCTAAAGTAATAGCATCATACCCCATCATCTTCATGGCTTTATAGATAGGTTGCACTTCGTCCCAATACTCAGAAAATATATATTCTGTAGTATAGTCAAAAAGAACATCACCAGTATCTACAGTAACTACATTTTCACTGGGTAATTCGCTTCTAATCTGCTCCATCATATAATAGAGTCTTGCTAATCCACCATTACTATAATCATTACCAGTCTCATAATCTTTGCTGTTTAGCTGCCCATGGATATCAGTGGTTCCTAATATCCTGACATTTACAGTTTCTAAACTCTTAGGTGCCGCTTTTGCCTTATCAAAATTACTTTGACATATTAAAGCTATACTGATCAGCGAAACCACAGTTGTGACAGCTGTTGTAATTAGTACTTTTAATCTAGTTCTCCTTCTTGCCATTCTTTCTCTCCTTGTCTGCAAAAAAGCAATATACTAACAACAGTATAAATGCTTATTTTACTACTTACCACATTATCACTTTTTTACATAATATATTCTTGGTTACCATTATTTCTTAACGCATACCATGCTAGCAAATAACTTAGGCAAAAGAATGGCAGATATATTAAGATTAGCTTACCATTTATTAATAATTGGTTTTAAAAGCTCCAAAAGTCGATCCGTTTGATCACATAGATATAGATATCCTATCAGGGCCTCAACTCCTGTTGCTATTCTATATTCCCCAATACTGGCATTTTTAGCAGATGTAACTGATTTTGCATTCCTTCCTCTTCTGAACACAGACATCTCTTCCTCTGTTAGCTGATCTTTAATTGAAAAATAAAGATCAGCTTGTGCAGATGCCTGCACAAGCTTACTTACTCTTTTATGAAGTGTATTAACCGGTGCATTACCGTTTTCTACTGCTATGGTACGGATTATAAGATCATAGATCGCATCCCCAATATAAGCTAAGGTCAGTGGTGAATACGAATGTATATCTACTTCTGGAATATTTAATTTTTCCCGTATATAGCTGGCAAATGCCAACTGTTTGAAATCATTACCTAAATCCTTTTCCATTTTACACCTTCTCTTGTATCCTCAAGCAGAATTCCCTTGTCCAGTAATATATTTCTTATTTGGTCAGCCTTAGCAAAATCCTTATTCTTTCTGGCTTCCTGTCTTTCCTCTATTAGTTTTTCTATTTCCTCGTCTAATATTTCCTCTTCACTTTCAGTTTTTATCCCTAAAATATCACACAGCATTTTGATACGATCATGAACATTTTTGACTAATTCTTTACTACTTTCGCTGTTGCAATTGGAATTTGCTAGTTTTACAATTTCAAAAATAGCTGCAATGGCATCAGCTGTATTAAAGTCATCCTCCATGGCCGCTTCATACTTTCTATGAAGCTCATCAACTTCTCTAATTAGGGCAAGTTCCTGCTCTCCCATGGGTGCCTCCGATAGATTACCATTCTCTATCAGATATTTTAACTGGCCTACACAATTAAGTATTCTCTCTAGGGAGTTCTTAGCCGCTTCCATTAAATCCCTACTAAAATTAATGGGACTTCTATAATGGGCATTGAGCATAAAGAAACGTAACACTTCTAAGGAATACTGCTGAGCTATATCCCTGACAGTAAAGAAGTTCCCCTCTGATTTTGACATCTTCTTATTGTCAATATTAAGGAAGGCATTGTGCATCCAATATCTAGCGAACTGCTTTCCATTACATGCTTCAGATTGGGCTATCTCATTCTCATGATGGGGGAATATTAAATCCTCTCCACCGGCATGGATATCTATCTCTTCCCCTAGATATTTATTACTCATAACTGAACATTCTATATGCCAACCGGGACGACCATCACCCCAAGGAGATGGCCAAGAAGGTTCTCCTTCTTTCTTGGGCTTCCATAATACAAAATCCATGGGATCTTCTTTTTCATCATCTACTGCAATACGGCTTCCAGCCTCTAAATCATCTATGTTCTTCTTTGATAATTTACCATATTCACTAAATTTTCTGGTTCTATAGAATACAGTACCNTTTTTCTCATATGCATATCCTAATTCTATCAATTTACTGATCATNTCTATCATACCATCAATCTCTTCAGTAGCCTTAGGATGGACTGTGGCAACCTTATTATTTAAGGCTTCCATATCCTTTCGAAACTCCTTAATATAACGTTCAGATATTTCTGTAGCAGAAACCCCTTCCTCATTGGCCTTTTTTATAATCTTATCATCAACGTCAGTAAAGTTAGATACATATTTTACCTCATATCCTTTATATTCAAAATATCTTCTTACTGTATCAAATACTATTGTAGGCCTAGCATTACCAATATGAATATAATTGTATACTGTTGGACCACAGACATACATCCGAACCTTTCCTTCTTCAATTGGTATAAATTCTTCTTTACGTCTAGTTAAGGTATTGTATATTTTCATTGCCTTTCCTCCTATATTTACTATCATGATACCAAGTTATAATAGTTATTATCTAATCTTAATAAATAGCTTTGTCATACTAATATTTTAATTTCTTTATTATTTGCTTGTATTTTTGCCTTGTTATCTTATCTTCTTTATCTATATCTGTTTTAATATTTAATTTAATATTGACTATATATCATTATTTATTATCAGACAGTTCTTTAATTTTACTTTCTAACTCCTCAAACCTTTTATTTATCTTTTCTAACTCACCTTTTAGGCAATCATTTTCACTCTTTAATTTCTGCATAGCTTGCTGAACAGGATCTGGTAGATGCACCTGATCTAAATCTTCTCGAGGTATTTTAACATTGTCTCGCTTAACAACCCTACCAGGTACACCCACTACTGTGGAATTGGGGGGAACCTCTGTTAGTACAACAGAACCAGCTCCAATCTTAGAATTTTCACCTATAGTAAAGGACCCTAATACTTTAGCTCCTGCACTTATCATTACATTATTGCCAATGGTGGGATGACGTTTTCCTTGTTCCTTACCGGTACCACCAAGGGTTACTCCTTGATATAAGGTTACATTATCACCAATAATAGCCGTTTCACCTATGACAACTCCAATTCCATGGTCAATAAATAATCCTTTTCCAATAGTAGCACCAGGATGAATCTCTATGCCTGTTTTTCTAGCCGTTCTTTGAGAAAACCATCTGGCAAGAAAATACCGCTTTTTCTTATAAAGATAATGGGCTATACGATAACGTATAATCGCTTTAAAACTGGGATATAGAAATACCTCCATAGAAGATTTAATTGCAGGATCCCGCTCTTTAATTATCTCCATCTCATCTTTAATATATCTTATAATCCCCATGTTATTTCCCCCTTACACATAATATTATTTTATATGCTATACCCTAAGATAAACAGTGCGCATTCTGGAGGGCTGTTTTATTGTATAGGAAATTCCAAGTAATTTCCTATACAATAAAAAACCGCCTCTATTCATAGAGGCGGTTAGATACGCGGTTCCACTCTATTTATATCTAATCTATAGTACAGAAATACCAGATTAGATATATCTTAACGTAGATAACGGCTACTACCGTATCTGGCTAACCTAGATGGGTTCACCAGATCAGCTCCCGGATGCACTTCATTTATTATTCTGTAAGGAATGCTTTCAGCCGGTGACATTCCCTCTCTGATACAGTCCAATAAACTACTTTTCCGTTCATAGCTTTTATATTATATAATTTATTAAGTGGTGGGCTTTTCACACTAATAATATACTTTTCTATGGTCCATTTTATGCAAAGAAAAATACTTTGTCAACACCTATATAGATTAATTATCTTCTACATCATTATTAACTCTCCTACAGCCACCGCAGTTACCACAATCTCTAGATCCCATATTGGGGGTAACATCATATTGATAATTCATCATATTCTCCAATAAACACACGGCATTAGCAGCTATACCTTGCCCTTCACCAGTAAAGCCCAATCCTTCTTCAGTGGTGGCCTTAATATTAACTCTATCCTCTTCAATCCCCAAGGCTCTTGCAATATTACTTCTCATCTCGGGTAGATATGGGGCTAATTTTGGTTTCTGGGCAATAATAGTTGCATCGATATTCTCAATCATATACAACTTATTCTCTAGCAATTCCTTAACCCTAGTTAGAAGCTTAATACTAGATACATCTTTATATTCAGGATCTGTATCTGGAAAATGCTTACCAATGTCCCCTAGCCCTGCTGCACCTAATAAGGCATCCATAATCGCATGAACTAAAACATCAGCATCAGAGTGGCCCAGTAGTCCCTTCTCAAATGGAATATTTACGCCACCTATGATTAAATCCCGTTGCCACACCAATTTATGAACATCATATCCCGTTCCTATCCTCATATTGGTTTCCTTTCTATCTATGATTATATATTTCAATATTACAGCTTATTTAATTTACCAATTCACTTTTATTGTATCATACTTTTATTGTATCATACATAATAGGTTTATTCATTAATATCTTTTCTATATAGCAAAAAACCTATATCTATTGGTACTAGATATAGGTTTAATAGCGAAGGACGGATTTGAACCGCCGACACCACGGGTATGAACCGTGTGCTCTCGCCAACTGAGCTACTTCGCCAAATATTGAGTTGTTTTTCAAAGTCTTTTCACATTATATAAAGTCTTTCCCCTTTTGTCAAGACATGTTTGAAAAAATTATATCATATTTTCGTGGATATTTTTATTAACCCCCTTTTTACCAATATAAAGCCTGCTAACATCATTATCCTCATGCTCAATATAATCGTTTCTACCGAAATAAGGTTTTTTAAGTGCCATAAGATTTTTATTAAGGCCCAGTTCATATTGGGATTTGAAATCTAAGCCAATCACCAGATCATTATGGAGCTCTGGATTAAGATAGACAATNNACTGATGCCAAATCAGTGCAAAAGCTGTCAGAATATTCTGACGNCTTTTTTATTATACTTGAATAATTAATCAATAAAAGGAGGGCTTAGCCCTCCTTTTATTGATTGTATTTATAATCTAATCACTTAAGTTATTCCATCTTAATCTATCTCTTATTACATATTTACTATCATCTATATACTAGCAGACACATTTTTTCCATTGGTCTCCAATATTTCTTTAGCCTGTCTCATTAATTCAGCATCAGGTTCCTTAGTTTCAGATAGCTTATATTCCAAGCCCATCTCTTGCCACTTAAATTCACCCATCTTATGGAATGGCAGAAGCTCAATCTTTGCTACATTGGGGTAATTATCTAAATGCTCTGATAGTAATTTTAATTTATCTAAATTATCAGTTAAGCCAGGTACTAATACGTAACGTACCCAAGTTGTAACATTTCTCTCCTTAAGATAATCTAAAAACTTCAAAGTTGGAGATAAGGATACGCCAGTTATATTTTTATAAACCAAAGGATCAAAATTCTTTATATCTAGAAGAACGATATCGGTATATTCCAATATTTCTTTAACCCAGTTATTCATAATAAAACCAGAGGTATCAATAGCTATGGATATTCCTTCTTTTTTCAAAAGTTTACATACCTCAAGGATAAATTCAGCCTGAAGTAGGGGCTCCCCACCAGTAAAGGTAACTCCTCCACCGGAAAATTCCATATAGGATTTATATTTTTTTATCTCTTCATATAATTCTTCTGGGCTATACTGTATTCCTTTATTAACTTCCCAGGAGTCGGGGTTATGGCAAAATTGACAACGAAGAGGGCACCCTTGCATAAAGACAACAAATCGTATCCCTGGTCCGTCTACTGTACCTAAGCTTTCTAAAGAATGTACATGTCCTATTATGCTCATATTACCACCAGCCTTTCTAATATGCGGTTTGAGCTGCAAAAAGGCGGGAAATTATCCCGCCATAAATCTTATCTTTCGTGGAATGTACGATGTATAACATCTAACTGCTGTTCACGGTTAAGTTTTATGAAATTAACGGCATAACCGGATACACGAATTGTAAGCTGAGGATATTTCTCAGGATGTTCCATAGCATCAATTAAGGTTTCACGATCAAATACGTTAACGTTAATATGATGTCCATTGCTCTTGAAATATCCATCTAGCATTCCTGCTAAATTGNTAATTCTCTCATCCTTATCCTTTCCTAAAGCCTTAGGAACTATAGAGAATGTATAAGATATACCGTCCTGTGCATCTTTATACGGAAGTTTTGCAACGGATGCCATAGATGCAATAGCACCTTTCTTATCCCTACCATGCATAGGGTTTGCACCAGGTGCAAAAGGCTCTCCAGCTTTACGTCCATCAGGTGTACTACCTGTTTTCTTACCATAAACTACATTAGAAGTAATGGTTAGTACTGATAAGGTATGCATAGCATTACGATAAGTCTTAACTTTACGAAGTTTATTCATGAAGTGTTCTACTAGGTCTACTGCCATTTGGTCTACGCATTCATCGTTGTTACCAAAAGCTGGGTAATCACCTTCTATTTCATAGTCTACTGCTAAACCTTCTTCATTGCGGATTACTTTTACTTTAGCATGCTTAATTGCTGATAGGGAGTCAACCACAACAGAAAGTCCTGCAATACCACAAGCCTGTGTACGAAGTATTTCCACATCATGTAGAGCCATCTGTAGTCTTTCATAGTTATATTTATCATGCATGTAATGAATTACATTTAGAGTATTGATATAAAGTTCAGCTAACCAATCTAGTATCTGATCATATCTTTCAACAACCTCATCATAATCTAGATATTCGCTGGTAATAGGAGCAAAAATAGGTCCAACCTGCTCACCAGATTTCTCGTCCTTACCACCGTTAATAGCATATAACAAAGCCTTTGCTAAGTTGGCTCTAGCACCAAAGAACTGCATTTGCTTACCAATTCTCATAGCAGAGACACAGCATGCAATTCCGTAGTCATCTCCCCANTCCTCACGCATAAGATCATCATTTTCGTATTGGATAGANCTGGTATCAATGGATACCTTGGAGCAGAATTTCTTGAAAGCTTCTGGAAGGTTTACAGACCAAAGCACTGTCAAGTTAGGTTCTGGAGCTGGTCCTAAGTTATAAAGTGTATGAAGTATACGGAAACTACTCTTAGTAACTAGAGTTCTTCCATCTAATCCCATACCTCCAATACTTTCTGTTACCCAAGTAGGGTCACCAGAGAATAGATCATTATAAGCAGGAGTTCTTAGGAAACGTACCATTCTCAATTTCATTACGAATTGGTCAATAATCTCTTGGACTTCTTCTTCTGTGATAAGTCCATTGCGTAAATCTCTCTCAAAGTATATATCTAAGAATGTACTTACACGTCCTAAACTCATGGCTGCACCATCTTGTTCCTTAATAGCACCAAGATAAGCAAAATATGTCCATTGTGTAGCTTCTACTGAATTCTTAGCTGGATTACCGATATCAAATCCATAATATGAAGCCATTTCTTTTAATTGCTTCAAGGCTTTAATTTGCTCAGATAATTCTTCTCTTAGACGTATATCTGGAGATTCAAGAGTAGGTCTTTCCAGTAATTTCTTTTGCTCTAATTTATCATCAATCAGTCTGTCTACACCGTATAATGCTACTCTTCTATAGTCGCCAATGATACGACCACGGCCGTATGCATCAGGTAGTCCTGTAATAATACCACTGTGACGTGCCTTTCTCATAGCATCGGTATAGGCGTCAAACACACCATCATTATGAGTTTTTCTATTGTTAGTATAGATCTCTTCTGTAGTTTTATCCAAAGTATATCCATAAGCTTCTAAGGCATTCTTTACAACACGGATACCACCATTAGGCATGATACCACGCTTAAGAGGTTTATCTGTTTGGAAACCTACTATAACTTCCTTATCCTTATCTATATAACCTGGACCAAATGTAGTAATTGTAGAAGGTTT
>JGI24708J26588_10001043_pt1 | contig 21993 bp, 21 predicted proteins | sample BioPla1DNA2_FD_26588 | JGI IMG/M metagenome (IMG submission 26588) | reverse complement strand
ATCAGCACCTTCCAGCGCTTCAGCTATCTCTTCCCGGCTTTCTTCAGCTGCCTCCCTGCCAATAGCAGGATTTGATCCTGCTCCTAAACCCCTGGTAATCTTCGTTCCTATCTGGATAGTCCTGCCGGCATTTGAGGACAACAAAGCCTGGGCATCAGTGTTAATGGCTATAAATTCTACTCCATCCAGGCCCTCTTCAATCATTCGATTGACGGCATTATTCCCGCCGCCACCTACACCTACAACCTTTATAGTAGCAAATTGTTCAATTTCTGTACCTATCTCAAACAATTTCTGTTACCTCCCCATATTAAAACCATTCAAAAAATCTTTTTATTTTGTTGAAAAAATCCCCTACTACATCTTTATTTTTATCAGTGCTTTGTTTATAATAACGGGCACCATATTCAACCAGTCCTACAGCTGTTGAGAAAATAGCCTTGGGAACTTTACCATCCTTTTTAATATAAACAGGATTATCAATGACATCTGAGAGACCATTTAGTAAATCAGGTTCTCCCAACCTTACAGGTAATTTTAAAATTTCAGATGCCAGGATATCTGCGCCTTTTAACAGAGAGGCACCTCCAGTTATGACAAGGCCGGCAGGTGTTAAATCCCTTGGCCCGACCCGGTCCAGTTCTCTTTTCACCAGGGTAAATATTTCCTGCATCCGGGGTTCAATAACCTGGCAAAGGCTTTTCAGTGACACCTCCCTGGTATCCTTCCCGCTGGCAGTGGCAACCGAAATATATTCATCTTCATTAACAAGACTGCATAGAGAACAACCATGCTTAATCTTGATATTTTCTGCCTCTACAATAGGAGTCCTTAAACCTACAGCAATATCATTACTGACATGGTTTCCCCCAATAGGCAAGACAGCTGTATAACAGATACTTCCTTCATGGAAAACAATCAGATCTGTAGTACCTCCACCTATATCCACCAGTACTACACCCAACTCTTTTTCATCTTTTGTCAAAACTGCTTCACTGGAAGCCAGTGGTTCCAATACTATATCTTCAACAGTCAAACCTGCCCTCAAGACACTTTTTACCAGATTTTGTATCGATGTACTCGAACCGGTAATAATATGGGTCTCTACCTCTAACCTGACTCCTGACATACCTAAGGGATCCTTGATTCCTGCGTTTCCATCTACTATAAACTCTCTGGCCAGAACATGCAGCATCTCTTCTTCAGCAGATAAAGGAACAATCCTGGCCGCTTCCATAACCCTCTGAATATCTGTTTCTTTTATTTCCTTTTCATCTCCAGTAATTGCTACAACACCGTGGCTATTCAACGAGGAAATGTGGGCTCCTGCAATTCCTACAAAAGCCGATTCTATATTTATACCAGCCATTCTTTCTGCTTTTTTATAGGCATCCCTTATAGCTTTACTGGTTTCATCTATATCTACGACAATTCCTTTACGTAAGCCATGTGAAGGAGAGAGTCCAATACCGATTATATTTATATCATTATTTGCTTCATTGACTTCTGCGATTATAGCACAAATTTTTGTAGTTCCGACATCAAGTCCAGTTACTATCCTGCGACTTCCCACAGAATTTACCTCCTCCCCCAGACAATACTAACCCTTAAGATTTAATTCAACATCTATTGAAAAACTCCTCTTTTTAGGAAAAAATAATATTATTCTAATTTGACAACAGGTTTATTGATAATTTTTAGATCTATATATTCTACTGCCAGGCCTTCTTCCTGAACCTTGTTAAGGATAGATTCCAGGAGCCTGAATTTCTCCACCAGGCCATGAGGNTGTCCAAAATAAATAATTGTCTTATCACTATAGGCTAGAAGATTATCCTTCTCCCTTTGATAAACTATAAGGTCAATCTTTCCCCTGCTCTTCATGGTAATTCCTTCCAGGGCCTGTACTATTTTCTCCAGTACTGGAGTAAACTCTACATATTCATTCTGAAAGGAATAGCCGACTCCTTTGATTTCCGGTACCCTGACCCTGCTAATAAGGGAATTATTCTCGAGTATAAAACCATCATTGCTAAATAATATATAACGTTCATTATTGATAATCCTGGCTACAGGATCCCTTTCCTTTACATAAATCCACAGGGTATCTGGATAGCTTTTTCTAATCTCTATATCCATGATATAGGGGTTAGTCAAAAGGCTTTCCTTAATTTTATTTTTATTTAAAAAGAATAAATTGGTTTCATAATAGGAGACCAGGTCTTCTTCCAATTCCACTCTAGTCAAGATATTTAAGCCGTATATCTCTATGTACCGGATATGGAAAAAGGGGGAGAGAATAAAGGAAACAAGGGCTAAAAGACTGATAAAAGCTATTATATAATAAAGCAGCTTATTATCGGACATGGTTGGACTCCCTACCCTCAGGCCATTTCTTTAAGTTTTTTTTTCATATTCTCCAGGAATAAATCTCCGACCCTGTAAACATCTCCAGCCCCCATGGTAATTACAAGATCTTTACTCCGTACAATACGTGTTAGATAATTAGCTGCATCTTCTATTTCGGCTATAAAGTCTACGGGGAAAGATTTCTTCCTGGCAATTTCTTCTCCTAAATGTCTGCCATCAATTCCTGGAATTGCTTTCTCTCCTGCTGAATAGATTTCCATAATTATCAGATGGTCGATATCATTAAAACAATTGATAAAATCCTGCATAAAATCCCTGGTCCTGGTATACCGGTGTGGCTGAAAAACTGCTATAATCCTCTCATAACCTGTGTTTCTGGCAGCCTTTAGTGTCGCTTCAATTTCTGTAGGATGGTGGGCATAATCATCGATGACCAATATATCCCCCAAAAGTCCCTTCTTTTCAAAACGCCGTTTTACACCTGTATAATTTTCAATTCCTTTTTTTATTTCTTCCTGCTTCATTCCTGTTTCCATAGCTATAGCAATTGCCGCCAGGGAGTTCAGGATATTATGCCGGCCAGGGACCTTAAGATTAATACTACCAATCTTTTGTCCCTCTATTTTCATTGTATATATACTGCCAAAAGGATAGAGTTTGATATCTGCTGCCTGAATATCACCTTTTTCGATACCATATGTAAGTACCCTGGGGTCTGAGCCGTCCACTAGATTCATCAGTTTTTCATCTTCAGCATTCAGGATTATCCTTCCCTCCTGGGGAACCTTGCGGAAAAATTCCGCAAAGGTCTGGAGTAATTTTTCTTCAGAACCATAAAAATCCTGATGCTCCAGTTCCAGATTTGTAACCGCTACTATCTCCGGATCATAATAGAGCAGTGATCCATCACTCTCGTCAGCCTCAGTAAGGAGATACTCACCCTCCCCGGCATAAACATTACCATTGATTATATCCATTTCTCCGCCCAACATTATCACAGGATCTTTTTTTCCCTCCAGCAATAATGTTGCAGTCATGGCTGTAGTACTTGTTTTACCGTGAGTTCCTGAAATGGCAATCCCCCTCAGCCCTTTCATTAGCTCTGCCAACATCTCTGCCCTTTTCAGTACCGGCAAGCCCTTCTCCCTGGCATAGCTTAACTCAGGATTTGTTTCCGGAATGGCACTGGATATTACAACCAGCTCTGCCTCCTGTACATTTTCTTCAGCATGGCCCAGATATACCTTTACCCCTTTGTTTCTCAGTTTATCCAGGAGATGTGAATCCTTCATGTCAGAACCGCTGACTACGTAACCTTTGTTGGCCAGGATTTCTGCTATACCACTCATGGAGATACCGCCAATACCGATAAAATGTATTCTTTTTATACCTTCCCTCACCTTAACCACCTCTTTTTCAAGACAACTATATCCTATGATAGGGAAAAATATAATGTTACTGTCTCTTTTCTTTTACCAGCTTTTCTGCCAGGCTGGCCAGTCTATCTGTAGCATCCGGTTTACCCATGCTCCTGCTCTTCCGGGCCATCTCTCTTAGCCTGTCATCATCAGCCAATAACTCCTCTATTTTTTCGATGAGAACCTGCCCGTTCAAATTCCGGTCCAGTATCACCACTGCTGCTCCCTGTTTTTCCAGGTCACGGGCATTGTATTCCTGATGATTTTCTGCTGCATGGGGATAGGGGATGAGTATTGCTGGAATCCCTTTAGCAGTAATCTCTGCCAGGCCTGTTGCTCCTGCTCTATAGACAACCAGATCCGCCACTGCATAGGCATATTCCATTTCCTTTAAATAGGGCAAGAGTCTGAAGTGTCTGTTTTCTGCCAGATTTATTCCTGCTTCTTCTATATCCTGGAGGACCTGTTGGTGGTTCTTTGGTCCTGTTATCTGAATAATCTGCACCTTATTATTTCCGGTAAAATGTTTATAGACCTCTATCATTGCCCTGTTAATACTCATGGCTCCCTGGCTGCCGCCAAAAACCAGGATAGTCTTCCGGCCTGCCTCCAGGCCCAGTTCCTCCAGGCCTCTTTCCCGCCCGGTCTCCAGAATCGCCTTTCTGACCGGATTGCCAGTTACTGAAAAGCTGCCTTTTATTTTCTCCGGAAAATAATCCTGGGCAGCAGCAAAATTAAGGGCTATGAAATCTACCCTTCTGGCCAAAAGTTTATTGGTAAAACCAGGATAAACATTCTGTTCATGGATGATAGAGGGAACTTTTAAATCAGTAGCAGCCAATACTACCGGCCCGGCTACAAAACCGCCAGTGCCCAGCACCAGGTCTGGTTGAAATGCCTTGATAATTTTTCTGGCCTGAAAGTATCCGATTGTGGTTTTAACTACAGAGCTAATTAATTTAGGTGATATCTTTCTTGGCAATGGGGCTACTTCTACTTCTTTATAGGGTAAGCCTTCTTCTTTGATTATCTTTCCTTCCAGGCCCCCTTTTGAACCCAGGTACAAAATATCCCATCCCTTTTCCTCCAGAGCCCTTGCTACTGCCAGGGCAGGGTATATATGGCCGCCGGTTCCTCCGCCGGTTATGATTGCTTTCATAAAATTACACCTCTTATCTTCTATATTATTCCAGGGCATAACGAGAAATATTCAGCAAAATCCCTACTGAAGACAACATAATCACCAGGGAAGTACCTCCGTAACTGATAAAAGGCAGGGTAATTCCGGTAACAGGCATGGAGGAGGTTACTACAGCTATATTAATCAAGGCCTGTAGTATGACCATGGAGGTAATCCCTGTTGCCAATAAAGAAGCAAATAAATCCGGTACACCAATTGCTATCTTCAACCCCCTCCAGGCAAAGAGAAAAAAGAGGAATAATACCAGGAGGGTTCCGATCAAGCCAAGTTCTTCTCCGATTATGGCAAAAATAAAATCTGTACCTGGTTCCGGCAGATATAAAAACTTCTGCTTGCTCTGGCCTAAACCGACCCCAAAGATGCCGCCAGACCCCAGGGCCAGCAATGACTGGATTATATGATAACCGGTATTCAGGGGGTCTGACCAGGGGTCCAGGAAGGAGAATAATCTCTCCCTCCTGTAATCTTCACTATAAATAAACACCAATAAGAGGGGGATACTGATCAGGATCAATAAACCAAGATGAGCATATCTGGCTCCGGCAACGAATAGCATTATAAATACAGTGCCGGCTATAGTTATGGCTGTACCCAGATCTGGTTCCAGAAGGATTAAAAGAAAAACAATCCCCAGGATGATCAGGGGAGGCATTAGTCCCTCGGTAAAGGATTTGACCTTCTCTCCCTTTCTGGCAAAAAACTGGGACAGGTAGATTACCATACCTAATTTAGCCAACTCTGAAGGCTGGATCCTGATCGGTCCAAAAATAATCCATCTCCTGGAACCGCCTACCACTTTTCCGATCCCTGGAATCAAAACCATTATTAAAGCTATTATAGTCAGAACAAGTATCAATTTAGCATATTTCTGGTAAATATGGTAATCCAGGTTCATGAAAAATATCATGGCCAGGACACCGATTACAGACCAGGCTAATTGGTGTCTGAAAAGGTAAAAACTGTCATTAAAATCCTCAAGAGCCCGTATTGAACTGGCGCTTAAGATCATTATGAGTCCAAGCAGCATCAAAGCTATGACTACAGAAAGCAGGATATAATCGATGGTCTTCCTGTTTTCCAAGGTTCAATCCCCCTTAAATCCTCTATCTATCATCCTGGCAGGATTGCAGTAGTTCCCTGACCTGTTCCTGAAATTCCCTGCCCCTTTCCTGATAACTGGCATACATATCCCAGCTGGGGCAGGCAGGTGAAAGAAGCAGGCAGTCCCCTCCCTGTAATTCTCTGGCTGCAATCTCTACTGCCTCCTTCATATTATCTGCTATATGTATATTTATATTGGGAAAACCACTCTTTAATGCCACTTCCTGCAGTTTATATCTGGTCTCTCCCATCAGGACAAGAACCCTGACCCCTTCCTTGACAATCCTGCCCCATTCCGCAAAATCTGCATTACGGTCCTGTCCGCCAGCCAACAGGACAATTGGCCTGTCAAAGGACTGAATCCCCTTTATTGCAGAGTCAGGGTTGGTGGCCTTTGAATCATCGATTACAAGAATATCATCTTTCAGTCGGCAAACCTCTTCCAGCCTGTGTTCAGCACTTTTAAAGTTTTTAACTGTATCCCTGATTATTCCTGCCGGTACACCCAACAAATAGGCAGTGAGGGCAGCAAAGGCCGTATTCTGTACATTATGCAACCCCATAAGAGGAATATCAGCAGAAACCATGAGCTCTACTTCCCTATCCCCTTCGCTTACTATAAGTTTACCGTTGACAAAACTTATACCCCTATCGACCCTTTTCTCCAGGCTAACCTGATACACTGAACCTGGAAAATCTGCCACTGCCTTCATCACTTCCTGATCATCTAGATTGACGATGGCCAGGTCTGCAGCAGTCTGATTTTCAAAAATCCTTTTTTTGGCCAGCCAGTAATTTTCCAGTGTTTTATGCCTATCCAGGTGATCTGGACTAAAGTTTAAGAAAAGGCTGATATCAGGCCTGAAATCTACTATTGTCTCCAATTGAAAGGAACTTATTTCCACCACCAGCCAGTCCCCTTTGCCCAGATCTCCTATCTCGCTTATCAGGGGAATACCGATATTACCGGCTGTCTTTACCTTGCCCATTCCTGCCTTTTTAAGGATCTCTCCAATCAATTGGGTTGTCGTTGTTTTCCCATTAGTACCGGTAATGGCAATTATCTTTGCTTCCGTAAAATGATAGGCCAATTCTATCTCACTGATAATTGGTATCCCCTTCTCCCGGGCCTTTTTAAAAAAGGGTATATCCAGCGGGACCCCGGGACTGACAACAATCATATCACAGGAAAGGGACTTTTCTCCATGCCCCCCCAGCTCATATTCTATCTCCATATTTTTCAGCTTTTCCAGTTCATTTTTCAGGCCGGCAGCAGTCTTGCTATCTGATACAACCAGGTTTGCCCCCTTCTGATAAAGAAATTCTGCAGTTGCAACCCCTGTCCGGCTTAAACCGATGATAGCAATCCTCTTGCCCTTTATCTCTAACATAAAAAATCCCCTTTACTACTAGCAGATATAATCTAATCTCTAACTGATAATAAAAAACGAAAGTAAACCCAGAATGGCCAGAATAATACTGCTGATCCAGAAACGGGAAACTATTTTGGCTTCCTCCAGACCGGCCAGTTCGTAATGATGGTGAAGTGGAGTCATCCTGAAAATCCTCTTACCACCGCTAATTTTGAAATAACTTACCTGTATCATTACCGATAAGGCTTCCGCAACATAGATTCCCCCTATGATTACCAGGAAAAATTCTGTGCCGGAAAGGACTGCAAGGGCCGATACAGCACCACCCAGGGCCAATGAACCCACATCCCCCATGAAGACCTGGGCTGGATGGCTGTTAAACCAGATAAAACCCAGACAGGCCCCGCTGACAATCAGGGCATAAAGAGCCAGTTCTTTATAGCCCAGGGCAGAGCAGAGCACAGCCAGGGCAGTACAAACAATAAAGGTAACCCCTGCAGCCAGGCCATCCAGGCCGTCTGTCAGATTTACTGCATTGGTAAAACCAACCACTATAAAGACAATAAAGGGAATAAGCCAATAACCTGGATTGATTACCCAGCCTGTAAAGGGTATTAAAATGCTTTTCCCCATACCGGAATAAAAGACCACATATATGCCAAGCAGGAGGCCGACAAGAATCTGGCCAACCAGTTTTTCTCTGGCCCTCAAACCCAGTGAACGTTTACTGCGGATCTTTATAATATCATCCAGAAAACCAATCAGGCCCATCCCCAGTGTTGTTATCAGAGCCCAGATGACCTCTGTACCCAGATCCAGGAATATAAATGAAGAGATTAAAAGGGCAAAAACAATCAAGATACCACCCATGGTAGGGATACCTTTTTTCTTCTGATGGGAACTGGGGCCCTCTCCCCTGATCTGTTGTCCAAAATTAAGATACTCCAGGCCCCTTATTAGACCTGGCCCAAGTATTATCAAAATAAGAAATGGTAAAAAAACTGCAGTTAAATATAACATTCCTGTTTCCTCCAATAATTATTACAATTTATATTAGAGCATTATACCAGAGCTCTGACAATTTCCTCCATCTTCAGGCCGCGGGAACCTTTTACCAACAGTATATCTCCTGCCTGCAAATGATTCCTTAAGGCCTCAACTGCCTCCTGGTTATTCAGACATTCTACTATCTGGCTGGCTGCCATCCCTTTTTTTATGGCGCCTTCAGCAATCAGACCGGCTGTCTCTCCTACAGTAATCAGCAGGTCAGCTTTTTTCTCATATACATACTCCCCCAGGCTCAAATGAGCCGGTTTCTCCCTCTCCCCCAACTCCAACATAGCCCCCAGGGCCAGGATCAATCTTCTGCCCTTAATCTCTCCTGCAGCAGCTATGCTGGCTTCCATGGATAAGGGATTGGCATTATAGGTATCATTTATAATGGTCACCCCATCCTTTTCCTGCACATCCCAGCGCAAGGATGAGTAGTCCACCTCCAGCAGGCCTTCTTTTATCTCCTGCCAGCTGATTCCCAGCTGGCGGGCCACAGCTATCGCAGCCAGGGCATTATATACATTATACAGCCCGCTCCTGTCCATTTTTATTTTCTCCACTTCATTCCCGTAATGGACATTAAATTCCATACCGGTCCGGGTAGTGGTTATATTATCTGCATAAAGATCTGCCTCTTCTGTTAAACCATAATAGATAATCTTTTTTCCTGTAAAAACCTGGCCCATTTCCCGGACATAATCATTATCATAATTCAGGATAGCAATACCGGTTGCAGGAAGGGAGCTGATCAGCTCACTTTTTCCCTTTGCTACATTTTCGACTGAAAGGAGGGTCTCCAGATGGGTCTCTCCTACATTGGTAATAACAGCTATTTCCGGTCTGGCTATATCTGCCAGCAAAGAGATTTCACCTAGCTGGCTCATACCCATTTCCAGTACAGCAACTTCTTCTTCACCATCAAAATCCAGCAGGGTAAGGGGCAGGCCATAATGATTGTTCAAATTACCCCTGGTCTTTCTGGTCCTGTATTTTCTTCCAACCAGAGAAGCAATTATGTCCTTGGTGGTAGTCTTACCGGCACTGCCGGTAATGGCAATGACCTTCAGGCCTTTTAAAAGAAAGCGGTAGGCCCTGGCCAATTCCTGCAAAGCCCTGGTGCAATCCTCTACTTTAATTAGGGGTATATCCCTTCCCCTATCTCCTGTATCCACTATTCTTTCCACCACAAGGGCACTGGCCCCTTTTTCAATACATTCAGCAAGGAAATCATGGCCGTCAAATTTCTCCCCCTTGATAGCAAAGAACACATCCCCCTCTTTAATGCTCCTGCTGTCTATGGAAACACCGGTTATCTCCTGCGCTGGAGAGCCCTGGATGACCTTGCCGGATATACTTTTTGCTATGAACTCAGCAGTTAACTTCTTCACTTCAAACCACCCTTAATCCTATCCTCCAGAGCCTCCCTGGCTACCTGCCGGTCATCAAAGGGGATGATCTTATCCCTGAATATCTGGTAGGTTTCATGACCTTTACCAAAAAGCAGTACCATATCACCAGGGGCGGCCTTTTCTATAGCATAGAATATTGCTTCCCGCCGGTCCGGGAATATTTCATAGGGAGTTTCACTATTCTCCATTCCCTTCTCAATATCTTTAATAATGGCCAATGGATCTTCTGAACGGGGGTTATCAGAGGTCAGGATTACCAGATCACCATATTCTGCAGCTATCCTTCCCATCTCCGGTCGCTTTCCCTTATCCCGGTCTCCGCCACAGCCAAAAACAATAATTGTCTTACCTTCAGTCAGTTCATGGGCTGTCTTCAAAACATTTTCCATTCCATCCGGTGTGTGGGCATAATCCACAACCACAGTGAAATCCTGGCCTTCATCCACCAATTCAAAGCGGCCGGCAACACCGTTGACATTCTCCAGCCCGTCCTTAATCTCATCCCCACTTAAACCCATGGCATAACCACAGGCAATGGCCGCCAGGGTATTATAAACATTAAAAAGACCGGCCAACTTCATCTGGATGGAAAAATTGTATCTTCCCTGGACATCAAAGGAAACTCCAGTTGAATCCAACTTAATATTCCTGGCCTGAAAATCCGCATTTTTATTTATGCCATAGCTTAAGATTTCTCCCCTGGCAGCATCTATAATCTGTTCACTTTTGGGATCATCGATATTTACAATAGAAAAACCCCCGGCTTCCACCTGTTGAAATAGTCTGCTCTTGGCAAGCAAATATTCATCTATTGAATGGTGATAATCAAGATGGTCCTGTGAAATATTGGTGAAAATAGCTGCCCTATAATCCATACCCTGGACCCTCTTTAAATCCAGGGCATGTGAAGAAACCTCCATAACCACATGGGACAGATTTGCTTCCACCATTTCAGCAAAAAGGGCATATAAATCAAGTGATTCCGGGGTCGTCCTCGTTGCCGGTAAGGTTTTTTCACCGACAATATTTTTTATGGACCCAATCAGGCCGGTAGCCTTTCCCGCCTTATCCAACATGCCCTTGATTAGATAAGTAGTAGTTGTCTTACCATTGGTACCTGTAACTCCGATAAGCTCCAGTTTTTCCAGAGGATTATTAAAAAAAGTAGCTGCCAGATAAGCCATAGATTCCCTACTATCAGCTACTTCTACAATACTTATTCCTTCCGGATATTCTTCCAGCTCTTTTTCAACTATAATTGCCACAGCACCATTTTGAATCGCATTTTTAATATACTTATGGCCATCTGTTTTAAAGCCTTCAATACAGATAAAAAGACTACCTTCCTCCACCTGGCGGGAATCATAGGCAATTTTTTTAACCTCTACAGAAAGATCACCTATGGTTTTAAGAGGGCTTACATTCTGGATTAAATCTTTTAATTGCATCAAGGTTTACCTCCAACTAATTATTAAGCAAAANGAATTAATTTATACATCATTCTTTTGCTTCCACACTTATTTCAGTTCCGCCAGATANTCGCTCTCCTGCCTGAATATCCTGTTTGATGATTCTGCCTTTCCCTCTTACCTGTAAACGCAGGCCGATTTGTTCAAGCAAATAACTGGCTTCATCCACTGTCATGCCAGTCAGGTCCGGAACAGCAATCAGATAATTCCTGTCATAGTCTTCTTCAGAAAATAAAAGTATGGTTGTTCCCTCCACCACCCTGGCCCCGGCCAGGGGGACCTGTTTCTGTATTATATTATTCTTCCCTACAATTTTAACATCAAAACCTTCTTTTCTCAATAAGTTTTCTGCTTCAATAATCTCCATTCCAGATAATTCGGGAACAATCAGTAATCTATCAGCCTTATCTCCATCATCATGACGGACAGAAGGTGCTATATCCAGATAACGGATGATATCCAGAGCTATATTACGAAAAAGCGGTGCAGCTGTCTGGCTGCCATAATAGGGGTAGCCGGTCAGGTCATAAAGAACCACCAGGATTACCAGTTTAGGATTATCAATAGGTAATATACCGATAAAAGAAGAGTCATAAACCTCAACACCGTAATGCTTGGCAGTCCCTGTTTTTCCACCTATACGGTAACCATTAATGGCAGCACTACTTCCCGTACCATCAGAAACAACTTTCTCCAGTAGTTTTAAGGTCCGTTCTGCAGTCTCTTCAGATACTACCTGCCTTACCCGGACTGGTTCTATTCTTTCCACCAGTTTCCCTTCCGGAGTCCTGATCTCTTCAACCAGGCGGGGCTGCATCATTATCCCTTTATTGGCAATAGCCGATACAGCTGTTATCAGTTGTATCGGTGTTACAGTGAGTCCATGACCAAAAGACATGGTGGCCAGTTCTACCGGGCCAATGGAATCATAATTAGACAATATACCGGCAGCTTCACCGGGAAGTCTTATGGATGTCTTTCTTCCAAAGCCAAAAGCCTGAATATAATTATAAAAGGATTCCTTGCCCAGCCTCATTCCTACCTGGACAAAACCAGGGTTACAGGAATTCTGTACAACCTCAGCAAAGGTCTGGCTCCCATGACCTCCATATCTCCAACAATTAATCCTTTCACCACTGACCAGTATATGGCCGGGGTCCACAAAGATATCATATTCGTTAACTACCCCGTCCTCCAGAGCAGCAGCTGTAGTGATTATCTTAAAGGTAGAGCCTGGCTCAAAACTATCGGAGATAGCCCTGTTCCTCCAATTTTTCTGGGGATAATCAGCAAAATTATTCAGATCATAATCCGGCCTATTGGCCAGGGCCAGGATTCCTCCGGTTTCAGGATCCATTACAATTACAGTACCGCCAGAAGTTTCAAACTCATTTATGGCCTTATCCAGTTCCCGTTCTACTATATATTGAATAACTTCATCTATGGTCAAATAGATATTATAACCGTCCTGAGGTGTTACATATTGCTGGATACCATCAGGGATATATCTGCCGGCTGCATCCCGCTCAATTCCTATCTTACCAGGTTTCCCCCGTAAATATCTGTCATAGGATAATTCCAGGCCTTCCAGACCCTGGCTGTCTATACCGGCAAAACCCAGGATATGGCTGGCCAGGTTTCCCTTGGGGTAATATCTCTTGCTCTCTTCAGTAAATTCAATCCCAGATAAATTTTGTTTCCGTACCGCTTCGGCTACCTCTTCAGACACCTTCCTTTTTACATAAACAGCACTGGCCCTCCGGGTTATCCGGTCATATACATAATCATATTCCAGATCAAGAATATTTGACAATACCCGGGCAGTTCTGGCCGGTTCCTTCACCTCCATCGGTATTGCTACAATAGTCTCACTGCTGCCGCTTATGGCCAATTCCCTGCCCTTACTGTCATAGATTATACCCCGTTTAGGCTCAACCATTAACTCCCTGGTCCTCTGCTCCAATGCTTTTTTCTGGTATTCAGCACTATTAATAACCTGTATCCAGGTTAATCTCGTTGAAAGAAGTATGATAAGTAGAAAAAAAAGAAAAAACAATATTATAATTCTTTTTCTAACCTGTAAATGAGGATAAACAGACAATTCTATAATCCCCCTGTACTAGCGCATTTCTTCCGCCCTGACCGTATTCATCCTTTTCAGAAAATCATTAATAACCCTGACAAAGAAGATTTCCCTTCCAGCCGGTCCTGGATAAATATCTTCCTCTTCATTTGCACTATTTTTCAGTAAGACAAATTCCACCTTTTCAGGTTCTACCATGTTTAATTCATTTTTTGCTATCCTTTCAATCCGGGCTACAGACATCTCCCGGGCCAATTTCAGATTCAGCTGGTCAATCTCCCTTTGAATATTATTAAACTCCTCTTCCAGCTGGCTTAACCTGTAATTAAGGTGGGCCATCCGCACAAACTGACCAATATATGTTGCCAGGATAAAAGCAAAGAAGACCAGCAGAAACAGGCATAGAAAGGCCTTCTTTCCGGAAAAACATTTATTACTGGTGCTTTCTCCATTATTTTCTTTTTTGCCATTATAGCTGTAATTATAATTATTCTTTAACAAGTCTATTCACCCACCTTTTTATTTAGAACAGGCAAGTATAGTCCACCGACAATTCTCTACTGGATTTTCTCTGCAACCCGTAATTTAGCACTCCTGGCCCGCGGGTTTGCGGCAAGTTCCTCCTTACTGGCAGTTACCGGTTTCCGGGTTATTATCTTCACTTCGGCTTTTTGATCACAGACACAGACGGGAAAGTCCGGTGGACAACTACATCTCCGGGCTAATTCCCTGAATTTATTCTTCACAATCCTGTCCTCCAGAGAATGGAAACTGATTACACAGATTCTCCCTCCGGCCTTCAAATATGGTACTACCCTATCCAGCAGCTCCTCCAGTTGGTTTAACTCATCATTGGTAGCAATCCTCAGGGCCTGGAAGGTTCTCCTGGCCGGATGCCCGCCGCTTCTCCTGGCGGCAGCAGGTATAGCTGTCTTGATTATCTCCACAAGTTCCAAAGTAGTTTCAATTGGTTTTCTCTGACGGTAATCAACTATAAAGTCAGCAATCCGGGAGGCCCATTTCTCCTCACCATATTCCCTAATTATCCTGGTTAACTCCTCCTGAGGATAGTTATTGACAATATCTCTTGCTGTCAGTTCCTGCTTCTGGTCCATCCTCATATCCAGGGGGGCATCATGATTATAACTGAAACCCCTTTCCGGATTATCAAACTGTGGTGAAGAAACACCGAGATCAAACAGCATCCCGTCCACTTCTCTGATCCCTATTTTCTCCAGTATTACCGGGATATTTATATAATTATCATGAAATAGAAAAAGGTTCTCCAATCCCCTGTATCTTGCTTTTACCTTCTTGATTGCTTCTATATCCCTGTCAATACCCAGCAGCTTACCTGTTCCCTGCAATTTTTCCAGGATTGCTTCAGTATGGCCGCCGCGGCCAAGGGTACCATCTATATATATGCCGTCTCTTTTACAGTTTAAATATTCAATTGTTTCCTCCAACAATACCGGTTTATGCTCTTTATTCATAGTATAAACATCCTATACAGATTTTTATATATTAAATTCCCAACTCTTCCATGGCTGCAGCAATGTCCTCATAGGAATTCTCCGCTTCTTTCATGTAAACATCCCATCTTTCCTTAGCCCAGAGCTCTATTCTATTGGCCAGGCCGATAATTACCAATTCCTTATCTATCCCTGCATATTCACGCAGATTTGCAGGAATGGAAATCCTCCCCTGCTTGTCCAGTTCGCATTCTGTGGCACCGGAAAAGAAAAACCTGACAAAAGCCCGGGCATTCTTACTGGTAATCGGAAGAGTCATTAATTTTTTCTCTAAATCAGACCATTCATGCATAGGATACACAAAAAGGCAGTTGTCTAAACCTCTTGTGGTAATAAACTTCTCTCCTAATGCATCGCGAAACCTGGCCGGTATTATCACCCGGCCTTTGGGGTCCATATTATGTTGATATTCTCCCATAAACATGAGGTACCACCTTCCTGGTGCCTTCCCCCACTTTTACACCACTTACCCCCACTTTTCCCCACTCTAATTCTATTATTCTTTATCCTGCTAAAAACTCCTTCTTTTTAAAAATTATTTCTAAAAATTTTTCATGAATTTATTATTTTAATCAATAGCATTTTTCCCCCGGGCTAAAATAAATATTAATTAAAGAAATTCTGCACTTTTTTATAGATTGATTCATATAATAAAGGTGAAAAGGAGGATAAGGATGAAAATAAATTTTTTCTTTGCCTGGACTAAAAATAAAGATAAAAGCAATGAATACACTAAATCCATCGGCGGTGGTTTTAAATTACCTTCTTTCCTCAGATGGCTTAATATTTTCAGAAGAAATTAAGTCCTGTATATACATCACCCTCAGGGATAAATTAAAAAAGCAACCTTCAAAAAGGTTGCTTTATCATCATTTTTATTTTTCCAGGAATTTTACCGGGCTTATTTAAAATCATCCAGATTTCTGGCCCGGATAAGACTGGTCTCTCCAAATTTATCCCTGATAAAATCTATGGTTTTCGTCAAGTCATCCGTCTTTTGATTATTTTCAAAGAGTGACAATTGTTCCGGCCCCTCTGGAGAAAGATTGCTGACTCCTACTCCCAATAACCTTACAGGCTGGTTCAACAATTTATTTTTCTCCAGCAGATAAATAGCTTTTTGATAAATTACATCTGTATTATTTGTCCCCACAGCGATACTGATACTCCTGGTGTAGGTTGTAAAATCACCATATCTGATTTTAACATCTATTGTATTACCGATCAGGCCTGCTTTCCGCAAACGCCTGGATACCTTGCTGGACATCCTCAGGAGACTGGACAGAATTGCATTTTTATCACTTATATTCTCGGCAAAGGTCTCCTCATGACTGATGGACTTAACCGGATTATCTACCTCAACCTTCCTGTTATCTATCCCCCTGGACAAATAGTAAAGACGGATACCGTTTTTCCCCAGCAGGTTTTCCAGTTCCTCAAGGGGAAGGGTCTTTAAACGGCCTATGGTATCTATTCCCCTGCTCCTCAGGATTTCCGCTGTCTTTTTCCCCACACCCCAAATCTTATTTACATCAAGGGGTTCCAGTATCCTGTCTATATCTTTATCCTCTATTACAAAAAAGCCGTCCGGCTTCTCCATATCCGAAGCCAGTTTAGCCAGGAATTTATTCCTGGCCAGACCAATGGAGGCTGTTAAACCAAATTTATTATAAATATCCTCTTTGATCCGCCTGCCAATCTGGATAGAATCACCAAAAAGGCGGGAACAACCAGTCAGGTCCAGAAAGGCCTCATCAATGGAAATTTGCTCAACAAGGGGGGTATATTGATAAAATATTTCAAAAATCTGCCGGGAAACCTCACTATACCTTTCATGCCTGCCTGGCAAAAAGACTGCATCAGGACAGAGCCGTTTTGCCTCAACAATTGGCATGGCCGAATGAACACCATATTTTCTGGCCTCATAGGAGGCTGTAGAAACAACCCCCCGGTTACTTAAACTTACTCCGCCAACAATGACCGGTTTCCCTTTTAACTCCGGTTTATCCATCTGCTCTACAGCAGCATAAAAAGCATCCATGTCTACATGCATGATATTCAGAGCCATGGATCATCCCCTTATTTCCTATGCCAGTCAAGGGCTAATTTTATCAAATCATCGATTAAATCACTGTATTTCAGTCCCGTTGCTTCCCACATCTTGGCATACATGCTATATCGGGTAAAGCCTGGTATTGTATTAATTTCATTAAGTAAAATTTCCTTATCTTCAGTCAGGAAAAAATCAACCCTGGCAAAACCCCTCCCATCAACGGCTTTGAAAGCCCTGATTGCTAATTCCCTGATCCTGTCAATAGTCTCCTCGTCTAACTCAGCAGGGATGATCAATTCTGTACTATCATCCTGATACTTGGCATTATAATCATAAAACTCCTTGTTAATCCTGATTTCTCCAGGCAGGGATGCTGAGATATTTGTGTTACCCCTTACAGAACACTCTATCTCCCGCCCTTTTATATACTCCTCAATGACAATCCTGTAATCATATTTCAGGGCTTCAGCCAGGGCAGCCTCTAAATCTTCAGCCTTTTTAACTTTTGTTATACCAATACTGGACCCCAGATTGGCCGGTTTTACGAAACAGGGCCACAATATCTCCCTGTCTATCCTCTCAATTATTGTTTGTAAATTTTCTTTAACCTCTTTTTCATTGACCACTATGTATCTTCCCTGGGGCAGCCCATGTACCCTGAATAAATCCTTCATAACTCCCTTATCCATGGCTGCTGCTGAACAAAGGACCCCGGCTCCTGCATATGGAATGTCAAGCATCTCCAGTAAGCCCTGCAGCCGGCCGTCCTCCCCATAAGGCCCATGTAAAACCGGGAAAACCAGATCCAATTCTGTTTCCAGGAAAGGCTTCAAAGTAAGGGATATCAATCCTTCCTGCTCCTCGGGGACCACTTTAATACTCTCATCCCTTAATATCTCCAGAGAGTTCTCCGGTGCAAACCAATACCCTTTTTTGGAGATAGCAAAAGGAATGAGTTCATATTTATCTTTATCTGCTGCCTGATAAACTGATCTGGCAGACAAGATTGATATTTCATGTTCCTGGGAACGTCCTCCAAAAACAAGTCCAACACGTAATTTACTCAATTATATATCCCCCTTCTATAAATTACTCCTATAAATCAGTTTATTCAAATAAATCAATATTATCCCGGCTATATTTGTAAGAACCCCTCTCCCAAAATATATAATATCTTAGCAAATTTCTGACTCAGGGTCAAGATAATCTTGACTTTCGTCCTAATTATTGTTAAAATATTATCAGTAATAATAATTACTGCTAAAATGAAAGGGGTTTAAAAATGTCAAACTCAAAACCAAAACATAGAATGACAAAACAGAGAAAACTAATCCTGGAAGTACTACGCAATACCGATTCCCATCCTACAGCAGACTGGATTTATGAACAGGTAAAAAAAGAAATCCCCAATATCAGTCTTGGAACTGTCTATAGAAACTTGAGGCTATTGAGTGAAATGAAAAAAATACGGGTTCTGGATTTTGGCAGCTCCTATAGCAGATTTGATGGCAACCCACAACATCACTATCATTTTATCTGTGACAATTGTGAAAAGATATTCGATTTAGACATGCCTGTAAATAAAAAATTAAATGAAAGGGTAAATAATGAAACAGCATTTTTAGTGAAAAGTCATAGAATAGATTTTATAGGTTTATGCCCGGAATGTCAGAAAACGATATAGATTTCAGCCAATAATAACCCGCTAGTTATAATTAGCGGGGTTTTTTTTATTCTTTATTATTGTTTTCAATTGCTTTTTTGGCTAAACTATCAACCCGTTCATTGTAGACATCACCGGAATGCCCTTTTACCTTTATCATCTCTACATTAAATCTGGAAACCAATCCATCCAGCTCTTTCCATAGATCCTGGTTTTTGACTACTTTCCTGTCTGCGGTCTTCCAACCCCTCTTTTTCCATCCTGGTAACCATTCCTGCAGGCCCTTGACCACATATTCAGAGTCTGAGATAATTTTCACATTACAACCCTCTTTAATCAAGTCTTTAATATATTTTAAAGCCTCGATAACGGCTGTCATTTCCATCCTGTTGTTGGTCGTCTCAGGATTATATCCACTAATTTCTTTTTCCTGATCACCATCTATAATCAATGCTGCATAACCACCCGGTCCTGGATTTCCAGAACAGGCCCCATCTGTATAGATATATATCACATTATCTCTGTCATTCTTAGACATTTTATTTTTCTCTCCTTATTTAAAAGACTTTATCAAGTATTGCTGCAAGGAATAACAGTAAGCCGAACAACTGATAGACCTGAACAGTCCTCAGATTAGCAAGAATCAGTTCAGGAACATTATCATAATATTTACGCGCTGTCTTTATGGCTTCAATTACCAGGGGAATACTTACAAAAGGCAAAAGCCAGAAAGGATTGCGGAATACAATGAAGATCAAAAATAAAGAAAGATAACTTAAAGCAAATAATAATATATAGACTACAATGGCCTTCTCTCTTCCCAGGCGCACTACCCAGTTCATTTTGGCTCCCTTTTTATCAGCATTGTAGTCTGGATACTGGTTGATCCACAAAACATTGGTAATCAACAGGCCGATAGGCAGGGAAACAAGAATGATCACAGGAGATATGGTGTGGGTCTGTACCAGGTATGTTCCCAGGACTATTAAGGGTCCAAAGGTCAGGCCTACGGTCAGCTCTCCTAAACCCCGGTAAGCCAGTTTAAAGGGTGGCAGGCTGTAAATAATGGACAATAAAAACCCTATTACTCCAATAATAAATACCTTCGGTTCACGGTAAACACTGATATAGATGCCAATCAGGGCAGCTACAGCCATTGTCAGTACTGCAATTACTTTGGCTTCAAAAACAGTTAATTTTCCGTCTACAATGGTTTTCTTACCACCACTGAAAGCTGTCCGCTCATCTTCCTTTACAAAAGTATCTACCCCGGAATTATAATCAACAACTTCATTAATGGCATTTTTCCCGATTTCAATTAGATATATGCCGGTAAGTGTCCAGATAAACCAATAAAGATTAAAGGTCCCTTTTAAATTATAGGCAAGAGCGGCAGCTACTAACATAGGTACTGTTGAAGCAATCCATATTTTCGGGTCAGCTAATTGCCAGAATCCATGCCATCTTCTTTTTATGTCACTCTTCATAATACATACTCCTCAACCTATTTATAAAAGTCTATTTATATATCATTAACGCACTACACCTATATTCTTAACCGGCCAGAACCTGAACATCATTCTGCCCATAATACGTTTTTCAGAAACAAAACCCCAATACCTGGAATCAAGGCTGTTACCGGAATTATCCCCCAAAACATAATAATAATCCTTATCCAGGACCAGCTCTTTCCCTTTAATCAATTCCAGTAATATATCCCGGTCATAGATCGGCCCTGTATTGATATTTTCATTCAAGACAATATTTGCACTGATGATATAGATATTTTTCAAAAGATCAGGATTTTTACTAACCCTCTCTCTTAAATGATCCAGGGAATATATTTGCCCATTGAGTCGGAAAAAACCATCCGTTAATTTAATCCTGTCTCCCTTTTCAGGCACCTTCCAGACTCTTTCTCCCTGCAAGGTATTATTGTTAAAATAGCTTTTATCACTATTCAACTTTTCACCATTTATATAAACTGCCTCATCTTTAATCTGTACATACTCACCTGGTAAGGCAATCAATCTCTTTGTATATCTTTCCTTATCTAAAAGGGGTTCTTTAAAAACCAGGATTTCCCCTCTTTCTGGATCGCGAAATCTATATGAAACCTTATCAGCAAAAAATCTTTCTCCCGGTTTAATGGTTGGATACATAGAACTTGTCGGTACAGTATAATTACCCAGATAAAAATACTGGATAATAAAAACCAGAATTAAAGCGATGATTATGGTCTGCGTCCAGTCCAGGACACCGCTCAATAATTTAATCCTGGACTTCTCCCTGATATTGAATTTTAATGAAAGTTTATCAATTAGATATTCCCTTAATTTTTCCAGTTTAATATTGATAAAATTATTATCAAAAAAAAGATAAAAAACCAGGAATCCAGTCAATACCAGATATAAAAAGCCATACAGTATTTTTACCAATATCATCATCTCCAGGTAGATTCATTTTTATCATACTTAATAAATCAGTTATTTTCTTTTCTTAGGTGAAAAATACCCGCCACTTATAGGATTTATATTATTGACAGTTATAAAAGCATTTTCTTCGAAATCATAAATGACCTGCTTTAGCCTGTCCAGGTCCTTACGGTTAAAAACAATATGTAGTATTTTTCTGTGTCCTTCTCTGCCCTCAGCATCAATAACAGTTACACCAAAACCATTTTCCCGCAGATGTTTAACCAGTTCATCATTTTTTTCTTCCTTTACAACAACCTGGGCAGCCTGTTTCCCAAGGGCTATCCTGTTTTCAATAGTGATGCCAATATAATTACCACAGGCAAATCCCAGGGCATAAGCAAGTATATTACCTGGATTGTCCAGGTTGCTAACAACCTTTCCCAGAGCCATAACATAGATACTGACTTCAAAAAAGCCTATTAAGGCTGCCTGTAACTTTCTCCCCTGAACTACCATCAACATCCTGATGGTGGCCAGGGTCACATCTGAGGCCCGGGCAATAAAAATAAATAGATATCCTGTTAAAAAGCTCATTTTTAATCCCCCAATATAAAAAAAGAAGTAGAGTTTTATACCCTACTATTTATTATATACCAATATTAATATTTATCAACCTTATTAAATATTTTTCTCTTGTTAACCGGAGTAATTTCGATAAATTATATTAAATTTAGTAATTTAGTACCTGATTAATTTTTAACCACACCTTCAAAACTGCATACAGGAAATTTTGAGATTAAGCCCTCGACCTATTAGTACTGGTCAGCTAAATGTGTTACCACACTTACACC
>JGI24708J26588_10001042_pt1 | contig 22004 bp, 15 predicted proteins | sample BioPla1DNA2_FD_26588 | JGI IMG/M metagenome (IMG submission 26588) | reverse complement strand
AAATTATTCGGTGCAGTATTTCCACTTTCATCGATAATTTCATTCTTTATTACATCAATTCTTAGATAGGTGTTATTTTTCGGTACACCACCTAAGGTGATAATCACAGTATTACCACTTACGGATACGGTATGTGGCATCTCAAACTGGTTGGTACCATCATATTGTGTTACTTTAAATGCCATAGTACCTTTGATTGGCTCTGAAAAGATTAGTTTAACAATATTCGGAGTCTTCTTATCAAATACTACTTGATCCGTAAAGTATGGTCTCTTGTTATCTTTTAAGAGAACATTGGTTGAAAACTCTAATATTTCTGTATAACTATTATTATATCCTTTTAGGCCTGTAATGGTAATCGGGCGTTCTACCGTAACATCAATGGAACCATCTGCTACCGTTAATAAAACGGTTGCCGCATTATTGGTATTATTAATTACTTGTGCGGATAGAATTGTTACACCCGGAATCCTATAGTTATTAATATTTTGAGCCGAATCGATATCTAATTTATTCGTAAAATGTAGAGTGATCTGGCTTAGGTTGGAGTCTGATTGTTTAATCAGATATGGTCCTGGTAATTCATTTGTAGTCTCACTGATGGTATTGACTACAATATCTCTACCTCCAAGACTTGGGTTTCCAAAATTATCATATACAAAGCCTTGTTCTAGAGTAAATTTATAAGTACCGACCATAGACATATTTGTCATTAATAATTTTACAACTTTCGGATCCGTACTTTCCATCTTGGTATATGAAATCATAGTACCGGAAATGATATCGTCGGTATTCGTTACTAAAATCGAATTAAATATACCTGAATTCCTGGATAAGGTTACATCCTCATTATAAGTAAGAGTCAGTATGTTGCTTGTTGGATCAAACTGCGATGTAATCAATACTGGATTTGTCTTTTCAGCAGTAAAATCGACTGTAAAGCTTCTAAGTTGATTAGCAAAATTATCACTTGGATCCACATTATAACCATTCCAGTAAGCTATGGATACGGTCTGCATACCTTCGTATTTTAAATATTGATCCGNTATTGTAAAGTTTACTAGTTTGTTATTTTCAGCGTCCACGGTACCTATAATAAAAGATCCATTATTTATGGTTATCATACCAGGGGACTGGATTGCCCGATCAAAGGCTGCTGTTAATGTCTTATAACCTGTACGGGTGATTGAATATGGTCTTGCTTGAGGTCTCTTTGTAATATCCGTAAATACATTGGTTGTTAATGTATAATCCTTTGGAATATTACCAGATAAATCTTTAATACCTGAAATGGTAATGGTGAATATTTTACCATAATCAACAGCAGGTATTTTACTTAAATTAATGGATATGGATTTTTTATCCTTGCTAATTACATAATTTAATTCATTATCTAATATTCTTAGAGTACTTTGATCAACCGTAGTAGAAGTACTGGTAGGTACTAAGGTAGGGTTTGAAACTTTAAAATTGGAAAAGTCAATAGTTTCAGAGAATGTAATTGTAGTTATCATTCCTGTATCATCAAGGGATACCTCTGATATAAAAGGAGGAATAACATCAATATATGTAATATGTTTATAGTATGGCTCTAATGCTAGTCCATCCATAGTCTTAATGTTTTCTGAGAAACTGATTCCATACTGACCATTTAACATGTTTTCCGTTTTAATCGTTAAGGTTTTCATATCCGATGATAAGGATGCAGTCATAGCACCAGGATCTTCTGCTAAAACTCCCTTAGTATCTTTTCTCAAGGTTACTTCAATGCTATCTTTCCGTAACCGATTGTTAGAATCTATAATGGTACTGCGATTGACCGCACTATCAAATACCACTTTTATTTCATCTGAATTTACAATCTCTACAGAGTTCACAGTGGCACTAGGACCTACGACTTCGATTATAATGGCATCATCTACTATACTAGTAGCTGCAGCCTTTGCTGTAGATTCTTTTGCCGCTGTTGCTTTTAAAACAACCTTTCCTACTTTAACTGCTGTAACGATTCCACTGGAACTGCTATCAATTCGAATGCAGCTTGCATCTCCACCACCAACGGACCAATAGGTTTTATCCGTTGAATTGCTAGGTATGATGTCACGATTAAAATTAAATTTTTCTCCCAATTGAAGTATATGAGCTCCATTCACTTCTTTGGCATTGTTAATTTTAATTCCCGTTGCTGGAATCTTAACCGTTACACTACAAGAAATTGTTGTTGACTTACCGTTTGGATAAACAATCTTGCATTTTATTGTTGCGGAACCTTTATCCACCGAAGTTACTAAACCTTTACTATTAACCTTAGCAACTTTAGCGTTTGAGGAAGTCCACTTATATGTACTTTTATCAACTTTGTTTTTGATTTCTAGTTGGTGGGTTTCCCCTACCCCAACAATTTCAATTTTGCTTTCCTTAAATGCTGGAGTTGCAGCACTAACGGTGATAACATTCTGGCTCCAGACAAATGGAATCAATAAGAACAAGATCAGAACGACCATTATTCTATGTCCATGGCGTTTTTTCATTCATTTATCCCTCCTAAGTTCTTTACCACATTTACCCTTTGGTAACATTTATCTTCTACTATATAAAGTATCATAACCGTAATAATATGTCAAAATATTGTCGAATTGTTTAAATATTTCTTACATACCATTTTATGCCTGTGTATCAACTATTATTTGGAGTTTTTTATTTTGCATCCAAATGTTCTCTTTCACGCGGTTCCAGTTCTTCAAACTCTTTTTTCTCATTGGTGATTTCCCAATGGATTAAAAGAGTTAAGGACGCTCTAAGGATAATAATACCTGCTACAAGGAAGATTTCTTTCCAATCTCTTACCACAACAGTTCTTAGAATCTCGCTACCCAGTTTAAACTCCAATCCCATGGACATACCCTTAGCTAAATTTAGACGGGTAAAAGGATTTTTCCTAAAATAATTGTAGATACCGATGATTCCAGATAAAATTAAAACAAAAACTCCCATAAATTCAAATACTAAAATTGCTCCTTCTGCTACGAAAGCTAGTATGTCATGTAATCTTTCCATTTCTGTCTCCTCTGTTCCTTAAGCTTGTTAATTTACAACTTTGTTTTTTCATAGTTCATACGTTTGCAAAATACGTGATCTCTTGACATTACCTGCAGATACACCTGTTCCACCTGATAAGCAAATTCTTGCGTAGAATATTTTCTAACTTTGTCCATTGCATTTTTGCTAAAGTCAGTGTTTTGGTTTCTAAAAAGCACACAATCTAAAGCACAATGTAAGCCCTCCTTATCCGTAAATGTGTAGCCGTTATAACCTTCTTCGAGAATATCATCCAAGCATTTATCCTTCTTCGCTACCACCGGTAATCCTGAAGCCATTGCCTCAATATAGGTAAGGCCTTGGGTTTCACTTTGAGAGGCGCTGACGAATACATCGCCCATCCTATAGTAGAGACCAATAATATCCCAAGGTTGTGCTCCCGTGAAAATAACACGATCCGAAATATGGTATTCTTTCACCAATTCCTCCAGTTTTTCCTTGTCTGGTCCACTCCCCACAATTACAAATTTTACATTGGGTCGAAGATTCATATATTCTGGCATTGCCCGGATTACTTCTTGCAAATTCTTCTCCTGAGAAACTCTTCCTAAATATAAAAGTACTTTTTCATCTTCTTTAATTTCGTACTTTTCTTTTAATCGATCAACTTCTTCTTTGGTATAATTATCAGGNTCAAATTTACCAAGATCAATTCCTGTTGGAACAACGGATATGTCCTTATGCACACTATATTTTAACAGTAATTCTTTCGTTTTTTGTGTTGGTACAAGCACCTGTTCCACAGTATTACAGCAGATTTTTGAAAATGTTCTTACAAATGATTTTGCTCTACGGTCTAAGGCTTGGATATGTGTTAAATAATGGGTATAGTCTTCATAAATCGTATGATAAGTATGAACAATGGGAAGTCTTAACTCCCTTGCCATAATTCGTCCAAAGATTCCCAGGGAAAATTCTGTATGCGTATGAATAATATCAAGGTTTAATTTTCGAATTATATTGGCTAACTTTGGTTGATAAAACAAACCAACCCTACGCTCCGTAATTAAGGCAAAGGGAATGCTAGGAACCCTAAATACATTGTATTCATGCTCTGGTGCTCCTGGTGTCTTAGTCGTAAAAACATATACATTGTGTCCCCGCTTCTCCAGTTCTTTCTTCAGCATATAAACAGAAGTAGCCACCCCATTGATTTCTGGATAGTAAGTTTCCGTAAATAACCCCACATTCATACATATCCCACCTTCCCATAATCCTTCCAAATACCTATATACTATTTTTATGAAAACCTATCCCATATTCCCAATTAATCATATGATATTATCGAAAAAAAGTAAAGATGAATCCGATTTATTCACAGGATTAAATGTATTATTTCGTCGTCTTCATGCATCATACCAAAGAAGCTAATAACTATCACGATTCGCTTGATTAAAATGCTCTTATAAATATCACTGTCCTATAAGACAAAATAAGCTGTAAGTATAAAATTAGTATTACCAAAAGTGAAAATGTTAATAAAATTGCTATCAAAGAATAATCCTCTCATGAATGAGTTTCTTTCGCCCATTTCTTAGGGATAGAAAATCAAAACCGTACTAATTTAAGGAAAATTTTCTAGTTTATAGAACTTTTACTTTATTTTTTTATAAATTAGAATTATAATGAGATAATAGTATATAATTAAAAATATAACGAAAGGAAGATGCATCATATGAAGAAGTTTGGTAAATTCGTATTTGGTACTCTTTCTGTAGCTACAATCGCAGCAGGTGCCTACTATCTGTATAAAAATTATATTAAAGAGGACGCTTCCGATGATTTTGATGACTTTGAGGATGATTATGAAGATTTTGATACAGAACTAGAGGAAGAGGATGATAAAGTAAACGAAACAAGAGAATATGTTTCAATTAATATTACCACTGACGAAAAGGAAGAAGCTCCTGAGGAAACTGAGGCAAGTCTTGATAATCCCGACGAAGAAGAAAGACCTGAAGCTGATCAATAGAAGATAAATAAGTTGAGGGCTATGGATTAAACAACGAGGCAACGGCTTTGCGTGAGGCTGAGCAATAGATAAATATGTCGACCAAGACATTCAAAAAGGTTCTTGTTTGAAATCCCATCCTATTGGGATTTTACAAGAACCTTTTTTATTATCATTTAATTATTATATTCTTGGATAAAGGACTTTAATGTTGCCTTTAATCCATCATAATTTAATGATTGATAGGTGTTTTCCTTAAGCCTATCCTCATCTGCTGATTGCACCTTAATAAAACTTTCACCAATCAGAATATTGACCCATATCCCTTGATCCATATTTTCACTTTGGTCTTTCGAGGTATTTACATCAAGGGTTGAATCGGTTACAGGTTCAAACTGATGATCCTCCATTCGATCAAAGAAATCCTTGACTTGCTCATAATCCTCTAAAATTAAAACTATATTTTCTTCGTCAGCAGTTATTTTCAAAGAACGGATATCTTCCAACTCGAAACCACTAATCTCCTTAAAACTAAGATAAGATCTATCCTGATCCAATTCATTTTCCATTTCATTCTTAGTCTTTTCTTTATTTAATGAAATATGATATTCAATTGCCTCATCTATTACTTCACTCTCTGGAACACCGGCAGCTGTTAAGGATACTTCCATATTAACCTGCTTTTCTTCCGCCTTCCCAATGCCTTCTTCCACCGAATCAAATGCTGCAAAATCAGAACTATCGTCCTTGGCCATTTCTATACCATTTTCTTCCATCGAAGATCCATCACTGCCACTATAGATACTCCTCATGTCTGCCATGTTCCTATCTAATTCAGAAGATTTGCTATCATTTTTTGCAGAATCTTTAGAGCCAATGGATGACATCCAATTAGAACCTGCTACAAGAATTATTGCTGCAGCGGCGAGAGCAGCGATACTAGTTGCGTATTTCTTCCAACTGACTATCTTATTCCTATGATTTATCTTTGAACTATCCTCAGAGCGATTGCTTTCTTTTTTAATAGCTTCTAAGGTTCTATGGATTAACTCTTCTGAGACACTGATACCATCTTGTTCAAGAGAAGTGTTCAGATGTGACCTTATTTCTTTGTCAAAAAAATTATCATCAAATTTATTATATTGTTTACTCATCTGAAATCCTCCCTTCCAATATCACTTTTAACTTTTGTCTGGCTCTAGATAACCTGCTTTTTGCCGTCCCCTCGGCAATATTTAAGACTTTTGCGGTTTCGGCAATCGTCATTTCCTGAAAATAAACGCAGATTACAACATCCTTGTATTTGGCAGGTAGAGACAGAACCGATTTCTTAATCAAATCTCTTGTATCTTGATTTTCTATGTCATCATAATCCGATGTACTAACAATGGAATCCTCTTGATATTCCATCATGGGAACAACCCTTCGATTCCACGCACTTTTCAAGAAATCTTTACATGTATTAATGGTAATTCGAATAATCCATGTTTTAATGTTTGAATTTCCTTCAAAAGTAGAAAGCTTCTGATTCACTTTAATAAATACATCTTGAAAAATATCTTCCGCTGTATGAGAATCCTTGACATACATATATGCTATCCGTAGTACATCATTACCATATTGCCTAATCAGGGTTTCTATATCATAAGCAGGTACTTTTTCTAAGAGGTCTTCTTTATTTTCTTTCTGCATCCTTTTATCCCCCTAATATACCTTTAAATATAATGAATGTATCAATCCATTGCATGATTATAATATAGTATACATGGACTGGCAGACAATGTAAATGATAAAATGGATGCACACAAGATGGTTACTTTACAATCATTAGACGCTAGTTTCGCTGATTATGTTCCAATTATATTAAAAATATTCGAGGTAATTTTTCCCTTCTACAATAATCAACAAAAAATACCCCTAGTCTATCATCAAATCATAGATCTAGGGATATTTTTATTGTTTCCTTTGATTTAAGAAAAAGGAAATATAAGTACACAGTTATACAATTCTTATCTTGAAAGGCGTATGGACATATCATATAAATATTGATCGATATCTTTTGTCATAGCTAAAGCTTCTTCAATATCATAATCCACATATCCACCATTTTTATAGGCTACGATACGGTTGCTAGCTCCACTGGCCAATAAATCTACGGCTTTTGAACCCATAGCTGATGCAATTACACGATCTCTTGCCGTAGGACTTCCTCCTCTTTGTGCATGGCCGATGATCGTTGCCCTAGTCTCCATACCAGTGGCCGCCTCTATTCTTTTAGCCATGCCGTTAGAATCACCGACTCCTTCTGCATTTATAATAATATAATGCTTTTTCCCCTTTTTCCGTTTTTCAATAATGCTGTTAATAATCCGCTGTTCATCATTATCATAACGTTCCGTAATTAGAATATCTTCTGCTCCATTGGCAATTCCACACCATAAAGCAATATAACCGGCATTTCTTCCCATAACCTCAATAATGCTACATCTTTCATGGGATGTTGAGGTATCCCTAACCTTATCTATGGTCTGCATAGCTGTATTTACCGCTGTATCGAATCCAATGGTATATTCTGTACAACTTATATCCAAATCTATGGTTCCTGGAACCCCTACGGTATTCACTCCTCTTCTGGCCAGTGCCTGTGCTCCTTTAAATGAACCGTCACCACCAATTACCACCAAACCATCAATTCCATGCTTTTTACATACCGCAGCTCCTTTGTCCTGTCCCTCTGGTTTTACAAACTCAGGACAACGAGCAGTATATAGAACCGTACCACCTTTTTGAATAATTTCAGATACACTTTTGGATTCCATATCTATAATATCTTCTTCTAATAGACCATTATAACCTCGTCTAATTCCCTTTACCTGGATCCCTAGATCCAAGGCTGAACGCACTACTGCACGAATTGCGGCATTCATCCCTGGCGCATCTCCGCCGCTTGTTAAGACACCTATTGTTTGTATTTTTTTCTCCATACCTTTCCTCCAGACTAAATAAATCAAATGTATTCTAATGTATTTTCCGCTTGTTTTCAATGGATTTTTCTATAATTCGAATATTTTCTTCCCCATATTTATTAATTAGCCGTTGTAGCATATGTTCATCCGCTTTTACATTTTTACTCTTAGGAAGTCTTTTCATGCATCTCTCCTCTTCACAATAGATGATTACGGTATCATTTCCATCATATTCACCGAGGATAGAATATAGAGTTTCTTCCTCCTTTTTGAATTCATCCACATTCTTATATTTAATCCAAACTTCCTGTAATATTCTTTCAAATGGTATAATTTCCTGGCAAATCAGTTTTGCAGCCTTTTCTTCTTCCACCGTTACCTTACCACGAACGAATATCTTTTGATCGGGTTCGATAAGATGTTTGTATTTTTCAAAGTCTCGGGGAAATAGAATCACTTCAACGACCCCAAACAAGTCCTCTAAAGTTATAAAGGCCATCATGGCATTATTTCTTGTGGATTTCACTGTTTTAGCCGTAACCATTCCACCGATGATTTCTTCACTACCGTCTACTACTTTCGGATGATTGGTTTCCTCGTCAATCACAAAATTATTGGAATAAGCAGTTACATTTTTTTGAATACGCTTCTCATAAGCTTCCAAGGGATGCCCACTAACGTAGATACCCAAAACTTCCTTTTCTAAAGCAAGTAGCTGATCCTTACCATATTCACTTACCTCAGGCATTGTTAAATCATAAGCCTCTTCTGTACTCATATCCGCAAAGTCAAATAAGGACATTTGGCCAGTTAGGGATTTCTTTTTCTCCTCTGCAACCTGATCCAATATCTGAACATAACTCATCATCAGCTGTCTACGATTGGGATGAATAGAGCTAAACACCCCAGCCTTAATAAAACTTTCCACTGTCCTTTTATTGACCTCTTTACCTGATAAACGCTTAGCAAAATCTTTTAAGCTAGTAAAGGGTCCATTTTCCCTTCGTTCTGCTACAATGGCATGAATGACCGGTTTTCCTACGCCTTTAATGGCAGATAAGGCATAGCGGATGGAACCATGGGAAACCGTAAATACAGCATCGCCCTCATTGATATCCGGAGGTAGTATCTTGATGTCCATCTGCCTACAGGTGTGGATATATTCCGAAACTTTCCCTGGATTATCAATAACAGAAGTCATAAGAGCCGCCATAAACTCCACAGGATAATAGCATTTTAAATAGGCTGTTTCATAGGATACCATAGCATATGCCGCCGCATGAGATTTGTTAAAGGCATATTTGGCAAAATCTATCATCTCATCAAAAATATGATTGGCTACTTGTTCCGATATCCCATTGTTGATACAACCAGGAACCCCTTCTTCTTCATTTCCATAGACAAAAGTTTGTCTCTCCTTTATCATTACGGATTCCTTCTTTTTTGACATGGCACGACGTACAAGATCACTACGCCCATAACTGTAACCTGCCAAATCTCGTACAATTTGCATTACTTGCTCTTGATAAACAATACAACCATAGGTTGGTGCTAAAATAGGCTCCAGNTGCGGACAATCATATACAATATTTTGGGTCTCNTTTTTCCCTTTGATGTATTTGGGTATAAAGTCCATGGGTCCCGGTCGGTATAGAGCNATTCCCGCAATGATATCTTCTAGGCTTCGAGGTTTCAATTCTTTCATGAAACTCTTCATACCTGCACTTTCCAACTGAAATACTCCTTCTGTTTTTCCAGCCGAAATCAAATCATAGACTTTACTGTCATTATAATCAATCCTTTTGATATCAATTTTATGCTCATCATCCAGATTCTTATTAATCAATTGTACTGCGTTTTGTATNACTGTTAAAGTCCGAAGCCCTAGGAAATCCATCTTTAATAGTCCCAATTCTTCTAGGGTAGTCATAGGAAACTGAGTGGTCACTGAATCATCGGAAGACCTAGATAAAGGAACAAACTCATCCAGACTTTCCTTACCAATCACAACACCGGCTGCATGCATGGAAGTATGCCTTGGCAATCCCTCCAGTCGTCTGGACATATCAATTAAATATTTCACTTCCGGATTTTCTTCGTATTCCTTCTTTAATTCGGGATTCAACACCAGTGCTTTATCAATGGTAATTCCCAGTTCAGTAGGTATCATCTTGGCCACCGTATCCACCTGTGCATAGGGAAGATCCAGTGCCCTTCCCACATCACGGATAACAGCCCTGGCTGCCATGGTACCAAAAGTCACAATTTGTACCACTTTATCTTTGCCGTACTTATTGGTAACATAATCAATGACTTCCTGCCTTCTCTCAAAACAAAAGTCAATATCGATATCTGGCATGGTTAATCGTTCCGGATTCAAAAAACGTTCAAATAAAAGATTGTATTTAATTGGATCAATATCGGTAATCCCTAGGGAATATGCCACGATGGAACCAGCCGCACTACCTCTACCTGGTCCAACCATAATATCGTGATCCTTTGCATATTTAATAAAATCCCAAACAATTAAAAAGTAATCAACAAATCCCATACTTTGGATGGTTTCTAATTCATATGTTAAGCGATTGCTTAATTCTTCCCTGATTACATCATACCTCTGTTTTAACCCTTCTTGACACAAGTGCTTTAAGTACTCATAGGCATCGTAGGGTTTTGGAACCGGGTATACTGGGAGTTTGTATTCACCAAATGTAATTGTTACATTACAGCGTTTTGCTATCTCATAAGTATTTTCCAAGGCCTCTATGGCATAGGGGAAAACCTCCATCATTTCTTCCGGTGATTTTAAATAGTATTGTCCGCCATCATAGCGCATCCGATTTTCATCCGATACTTTTTTCTGGGTTTGAATACAAAGGAGAATATCATGGGACTGAGCATCCTCTTCATAAGTATAATGAACATCATTGGTGGCAATTAAGGGGATTCCCGTATCTTTTGACAACCTTAAAAGCCCTTGGTTTACAGATTTTTGCTCTGCCATACCATGATCTTGTAATTCCAAAAAGAAATTATCCTGACCAAATATATCCCTTAGTCTGCAGGCTGCTTTCTTAGCCTCCTCATAAAATCCTTTCCGAAGATGCCCCGATACTTCTCCAGCCAGACAGGCACTTAAGGCAATAATCCCCTGATGATGCTCTTGCAAAACCTCAAGGTCAATTCTTGGTTTATAATAAAAGCCTTCAAGAAAACCTTTTGAAACAATTTTCATTAGATTTTGATATCCGATATTATTTTCTGCCAAGAGAACCAAGTGGTGGTAACGTTCCTCCGAAGCACCAATTTCCCTGTCAAATCTAGAATTGGGAGCAACATATACCTCACAGCCAATAATTGGCTTAATCCCTTCTGCTATACAAGCTTTATAAAAATCAATTACACCATACATAACCCCATGATCGGTGATTGCCAGGCTGTCCATTCCCAGCTCTTTTGCTCTTAACACCATTTCCTTTATCTTCCCCGAACCATCCAGAAGACTATATTCTGTATGTACGTGTAAATGTGTGAAATTCATATTTCTACCCCTTCCATTTCGAAGACGATATTTTAGCAAAATGAGAAATCCCAAAGTAAGGGATTTCTCACCTATATATCTAATCAATCCAATTCAAGTATAAGAAACNGGTCNCTTGGCTCCAATTTAGCATATCTACCAGTCTCTTGGCTGCATTTCAGACATAGTTACCAGTCTCTTGGTTGCATTTCAGACTTAATTACCAGTCTCTTGGTTGCATTTCAGACTTAATTACCAGTCTCTTGGTTGCATTTCAGACCTATTACCAGTCTCTTGGTTGCATTTCAGACTTAATTACCAGTCTCTTGGTGGACGTTCTGGATCAATAACCTCTTCCACTGCGAATAAATCTGCTAACCGTTCTGGGAATTGTAGCATCGCCTGTCCATCTAATGGCCTTCTTGTCATTCTCACATAGTCATTTTTGATATGCATCCATGGTTCTTTATATACGCCACAGAAGAAGTCAAAACCATTTTCTTTTAAAATCATATATTTTTCACTACTATAAGTTCCCATGGTAGTTTCGATATCAACCCCATAAGGGAAAATATAAACATCTGTGGGTCCAATAATTGGAGCCACTTCCTTCATCCATCTCTCAGTATCTCTGCGGAAATGATCTACTGTAATTTCGTAGGAGTTTTTATGTCCCCAACTATGGGAAGCGAATTCCCATCCATCTTCTTTAAGAGCCTCTACAACCTTTTTGGCAGTCTCTACATCCTGCTGGTATGTCGGTGAAGTAGGATCGTTGGTGCGATAACCCAATACTCCTTCATATCCTGTTAAGGCTAAGATTCCTTTGGCTCCCCGGTAAGAAAAATCCGGATGCTCTTCAATAAATTCATCCAAAATCGGAACAATATCAAATGGGCCAGTCACAACACTACCATCATCCAATATCATCTCACAAGTAGGTTTTCCATCTTCGCCAATCACAATACGACTAGCAAATCCGTCACCCTCCATATAATCGTAATAGTTAACATCATCCTGAGATAATACAAATGGTTTCTTACCCTTGGGCAGATATATTTCCTGTGCCACAAATTTGGTACTACCATCCTCTTGCTTTTCTTTTTTTGCAATGTCGTGGATACTTACCAATACATAGCCATCTTCATACATTTTCTCCATCATCTTTTTAAACTCATAGACGGTAGTCATATACATATTGTAGCCTGTTTGGTCATATTCACCATCAAAGGCTTTGGAATTATCCGCAATCAGAGAGTGAAAGAAAATATGATTAAATTGTGTTACCGAGGTATAAGAACCGCCATAAAGAACAAGACTGCTCTTTTGATTTTCATATTTTTCAATCGCCTGGTTAAGTTCAGTATATACGCTAAAACTACCTTCTGCCCCTTGGTAACTTTTAATTAGTTCAATGGCACCATCATAATCATACCCTAATGCCAGCCGATCTGCCTTAGCAATTAAATCCTTTCTTTCCTGAATTTCCTGTTGAAGACGTTCCTGTTCTTTTATAATTTCCAATTCTTCTTCAGATAAATTATTATTCTTGGAGTTGTCCTTATCTTTCTGATCCTCCCCATCTTTAGAATCCTTATCATCGGAATCCTCCGTATAATCAGTGTCATCTTGACCTCCTGGTGCCTTTTGTGTACCTAGGAAAAGAAAATAAAGCCCACCGGCACACAATAACAATATAAGTTCAACAAGCAGAATTCCTTTTAATTTTCTACTATGATTTTTTTTCTTTTTAAGTTTGTTCATGTTCTTTTTGTTTTCAGCCATAATAAATCTTAAACTCTCCTTTTCTCTATAGCTTTTTAAGAATTTCCATAACCTTTATCTTTTCCATATATTACTTCAAAGTCTTCGATAAAACTATATTTATGAATCGTTCAGATAAACCTTATATCCATGGATCTCTTTTCAATCATCTAATTTTCTTGCTCGTCTTATAGATAAAATAATTTTCTTACTCATCTTATCGATAAACTATTATCCATAATCATCTCTTAGATCATCTAATTTACTTACTCACCTTTTAGATAAACTAATATCCATGGTCGCCTTTTCGATCATCTAATTTTCTTGCTCGCCTTTTAGATAAACTAATATCCATGGTCGTCTTTTCGATCATCTAATTTTCTTACTCCTCATTTAGATAAAACTATTGATAATTTTCAGATAAATATCATGGTCATTCGGTATATGAAATTCAATCCTTTATTTCTTATATTATATCACATTGCTACTAGGTTTTCTTTACAAAATATTTAAATTTTCATTCTTACTTATTAAAATACTTTATTTTTCGAAATTTATAAGCTAACAAAAAGAAACATTATGTAAGTTCTTACGACATTTTACATTGATTCCTTTTAACTCCATAATAATCATAAAAAGGGCTCAGAATTTCTGTGCCCTTTCTTTTGCTTACTTACTACTTAAATATTTTTCAATATTTTCTATTGCTGCTTCTTCATCCGGACCGTCTGCTGTTACAACAACGGATTCCCCAGCATTGAGTCCAAGACTCATCATTCCCATAATACTCTTTGCATTCACACGTTTTTCATTACTTATGACATGTATGCTACATTCATATTGGCTTGCCACCTGAACTAATAATGCAACCGGTCTAGCCTCCAACCCGGTAGGAATCTTAATGACAATTTCCTTAGTGATCATGATTATTTTCCTCCTTATGCTCCCGTATCTGTTCTGCTATCATACTTAATTTTCGTAATCTATGATTAACACCGGATTTTCCAATCGGTGATATCAGCATAGCACCTAATTCCTTTAATGATGCTTCCGGATGCTCAATTCTTAATTTTGCAATTTCCTCCAGCCCTTCTGACAAGTCATGAAATCCCATGGTGTCTCGGATATATAAAATATCTTCAATCTGCTTTGAGGCTGCCGTTACCGTCTTATTGATATTAGCTGCCTCACAATTTACTTGTCGATTAATCGAATTTCGCATCTCTTTTAGTATTCTCACATTTTCTAAATTCATTAAAGCCACATGAGCTTCCATAACATTCAATAAATCAACAATCTGAGAACCTTCTTTTATATAGACTACATAATTTTTCTTTCTCATTATAATTTTAGCATCAATATTAAATGCTTGAATTACATCCCGAAGTTGGGCGGCTTTTTCCTCATCAGCAAAGACAAATTCTAAATGATAAGCCTTTTTGGGATTACTCATGGAACCAGAAGCCAAAAATGCACCCCGGATAAATGCTCGTTTGCAACAAGATCGTTCAACAATGATATGATCCGGCCTAGCTAACTCTCCACCGGGAATACTTTCATTTGATAATTTAGTTGCTTGGAGTATCTTATTTATTCCTCTGATATCCTTAATTATAAGATTGTAAAATTGAGTCTTTTTCTGTTTTGGATGAAAACGAATGGAAATTTCCATATTTATATTAAATGTTTTTCGTATTAATGTAAAGTATTTTCTTGCAACATCCAGACTTTCCGTCTGTAATTTAAGATAATTTGAGGATTTATGTTTTCCTCCTCCTTGAACCAAGCGACCAATCATAGATAGAATGGCTGACAGTTCTGCAATTCTACAGTGTCTTGCACTGCTGATTTGTTGTGAAAGTTCTTCTTTTACATCTTTTGAAAATGACATTTTTACACCTGTACCTTCTAATTTCAATCATCCTTCTCAATATCCCTATGTTCGACCTTCAAACCATATTCCAAATGTTCCATACGTTTTGCGATTTCATTTACCAAGGTTACGGAACGATGTTTTCCACCGGTACAACCTATGCTCACTACCAACTGGTTTTTACCTTCTGCAATATAATGAGGGATTAAAAACTTCAGCATCTCTTCCAATTTGTCAAGAAATTTGCTTGCCGCCTCGGAAGCCAAAACATATTGATTCACTTCAGAATCTAATCCCGTTTTCTTCTTTAACCCAGGTATGTAAAAAGGATTTGGTAGGAATCTAACATCAAAAACCAGGTCAGAATCTACTGGAATACCATATTTAAACCCAAAGGAAAGCATAGTAATGATAAAATTACTAAATTTCTCGTCATTGACGTAGATTTTATTAATCTGTGCCTTTAATTCCCGGATTAGTAAATGGCTTGTATCTATGATATAGTCCGCTTTCTTTCGCAAAAACTCTAACTGCTCTCTCTCTAACTGGATCCCTTTGTCCACCCTGCCTAGTCCAGAAAGTGGATGATTTCGCCTGGTCTCTTTATAACGCTTGACCAATACTTCAGGAGCACAATCCAAAAACAGAATTTCATAGGAAAATCCCGATTGCTTGATATCATTTAATACATGATCCAACTCCCTAAGTGCATGTCCACTACGAATATCCAACCCTAGAGCAACTTTACTTTGTTTTCCCTGTAAAATTAGCCTGACAAATTTCTTAACCAATTGGATTGGCAGGTTATCGACGCAAAAATACCCCGCATCCTCCAACATTTTTAGGACAGAACTTTTTCCTGCTCCGGACATACCCGTAACGATTACAAATCTCATAATTTACCCAAGCCTTTCTATCTATGCAATTGTACGTTAAAATGTCCCAGAAGTTTCACTTCCGGCTCTAAAGTTACCCCATATTTATCTTTTACAATTTGAATAACCTCATTTATTAGCCTAAGGAATTCTTCTGCGCTTGCATTATCTTTGTTAATTAAAAAGCCACAATGTTTCTCGGATACTGCAGCACCGCCTATTTGAAATCCCCTTAGGCCAGCATCGCTGATTAATTTTCCGGCATAATAACCTTCCGGACGTTTAAAAGTACTTCCTGCGCTAAACTTATCTAGAGGTTGTTTTTCCCGTCTCCTAGCATTTAAATCTTGCATTTTCGCAAAAATTTGCTCTTGCTTCCCTTGGGCAAGTTTTAATTCTGCTTCCAGCAAGATCATCCTTCTTTTTTGCAGAGCACTGCTACGATAACCCAATTCCAGTTCATCCTTTGGAATTTCAATAACCTTCCCGTCTTCATCCAAAACCCAGACTCTAGTAAGGCATTGCTTCATTTCACCGTCATATGCCCCAGCGTTCATTGTGACAGCACCACCTAAGGTACCCGGTATTCCCGCAGCAAACTCAAATCCGGTCAATTCCTTTCTTGCAATCTCATTGGCCAGTTTGGACAAAAGAATTCCTGCCTGTGCACGGACAATCCCATCCTCTGATATACCATAAGCGGAAAAATTATCACTCAGTTTCATGATTAAACCGCGGTATCCCTCATCCGAAACCAAGAGATTACTGCCGTTTCCCATGATATAATATGGTATCTCCTCCTGCTTACACAAATTGGTAACTTTTTCTATTTCATCAATGGTGGAAGGAGTTACAAAATAGTCAGCCTCCCCACCAATACGTAGCGTTGTATGATTTGCTAGTGGTTCCTTAGTCTTTATCTGATTTTCGTTTAATATCTGTCTTAGTTTTTCATAAAATTGCTCGTTCAATCATAACCTCCCAAAATACATCGTATCGTCACGGTATTTTAGATTACTTGATGATGTATTTCTTAACTCTGTCAAGCTAATCATACAATACTAATAAAATTTATTCAATACTTTGTCAATTATTCCAATAAGAGCCTAGCACTTCCATAAATGCCTGCATCATTTCCTAAGATGGCTAATTTAAAAATTTTGCTTTTTAAAGAAGCCATAACATAACGGTTGTAGTGTTTTTCCACTAATTCCGTAAGAATATTCCCAGCTTTGGAAACACCGCCACCAATGACAAAAACCTCTGGATCAATTACCTGGGCTACGTTGGCTAGACCCATTCCGAGATATTTGCAGGCCTGGTCTATAACTTCAGCAGCTATAATATCTCCTCTTTTTGCATGGTCAAAAACGGATTTCGCTGAAATATCCTGTAAATCTCGAAGACTTGACCCTCTTGTATCGGATTTTAGCTTCCTTTTGGCCAGTCTTACGATACCAGTTGCCGAAGCATATTGTTCCAAGCAACCGATTTTACCACAACCACAGCGATCCGTCTCCTCAGTATTTACCAAGAGGTGACCGATTTCTCCTGCCGCTCCATTACTACCCGGAAGTATTTTACCATTTAAGATAACCCCACCACCAACACCGGTTCCAAGGGTTATCATCAGCATATTTTTAAAGCCTTTTCCACTGCCCTGCCATTGTTCACCAAGGGCAGCAACATTGGCATCATTGCCCGCTTTGATTTTTAAACCAGTTAAATTCTCTAGCTCAGTTTCTATGTTAAAACTAGCCAAACCGAGGTTAGGAAGTTCCAGAACCTCTCCATCTTCTTTTACCGGGCCTGGAATTCCAACACCTACACCTAGGATTTCTTCTTTCTTTAGATGATATTCTTCTATCTTTTCGGTAACGAAACTAGCGACATCTCTTAAGATGTCCTTTCCATCATTGGTTCTTTTTGTTGCAAAACTCCATTTATGGAGTAGAGTACCATCGGAACGAAATAATCCAATTTTTACAGCGGTACCTCCGATATCCACCCCGAAACATAGTTGATTCATAACCCCTTAACGATCTCCTCTTTTTAAATTATTTGTAACACGATTATAAAGTTCTTGAGCTGCATTATAGCCCATTTTTTTCTGACGATAGTTCACTGCTGCCGCTTCGCAAATGATAGCCAGATTTCTACCTGGACGAATCGGTATGGAATGACAAACAACACGGTTTCCTAAGAATTCAATATACTGTTCTTCTAGGCCTAATCTGTCATATTGTTTTTCCTTGTTCCATTCCTCTAATTTAATAACCAAATCGATGGATTGTGTATTTTTTACGCTCTCTACACCAAATAAGGTCTTTACATCGATTATACCAATTCCTCGTAACTCTATAAAATGTCTTGTGATATCCGGTGAGGTACCAATAAGAGTTTCATCACTAACTTTCTTTATTTCAACCACATCATCCGTAACCAGACGATGGCCCCGTTTAATCAACTCTAAGGCAGCTTCACTTTTTCCAATCCCACTTTCCCCCATAATTAAGATACCTTCGCCATAAACATCGACCAATACACCATGAATTGTAATTCTGGGTGCCAATTCAACATTTAACCAGCGAATTACTTCCGCCATAAATGCGGAGGTTGTTTTGGATGAACGAAGTAAAGGGATGCCTTTCTGATTCGCCACCTCTATAAATTCCTGAGGAACTTCTATATTCCTGCAAAATACGATACAGGGTACTTTATAATCCATTAACTTACTCATAATTTTAACGGCGTTTTCCCTACCCATTTGTTGCATATATGCCCGTTCCACATGTCCGATCACCTGAACCCGTTCCGAATCAAAATGATCATAAAATCCCGCCAATTGAAGCGCCGGTCGATTGACATCGGGCTGGGCAATCTTAATTGCATTAATGTCGATTTCTGGAGTACAATTCTCCAAATTCATCTTCTCAATTAATCGGACCAACTCAACAGTATACATTCCATCCATCCTTTCAGTTACAGTAAAATTATTTTTAAAAAATATTTATTCTAAAACAATTATCAAAATCCAAGGTCATTGTTTTGAAACAGAATATTAAAACAGGTCACAGATCATGATAAATATATCTATTTTAATATTGGCAAAGATATCTATTTTATAACATCTTATCATATATCTCTCAAACATGTAAACGGTTATTCATAGACTTGATTTTTTCATATTTCATTCTTGTGAAAAAAGAAATATACTGCTTCAGCTGCTTGTCGATTCATAGAAGGAACCTTCATCAATTCTTCTACATCGGCGGACTGAACTGCTTCCAGAGATTGAAAATGTTTCATCAAGGCTCTACGCCTAGTAGGACCTATACCCTTGATATCATCTAGAATCGATCGAACCTGTCTCTTTTGACGAAGGGATCTATGATATTCAATGGCAAAACGATGGGTCTCATCCTGTATTCTTGTTATTAATCGGAATAACTCACTGCTTTTGTCAATGGGAAGTTCCTGATTATTATAATATAGCCCTCTTGTCCTATGATTATCATCCTTAACCATTCCACAAACAGCAATGTTTAGATTTAATTCTGATAAGACTTTTAAAGCAACTCCTACTTGTCCCTTTCCTCCGTCCATTAAAATCAGNTCAGGGTATTTGGTGAAACTTCCCAAAGCCTCATCCATTCCCTTTTCCCTTAATTCCTGCCGTTCTTTTATTCCATGGGTAAATCTTCTGGTCAAAACCTCATATAAAGAAGCGTAATCATCGGGACCTTGAACGGTTTTAATTTTAAACTTACGATAATCCGCTCTTTTGGGTTTCCCTTTTTCATAGACTACCATAGAGCCTACGGATTCAAATCCTGCCGTATTGGATATATCATAAGATTCAATCCGCTCAATAATTGGTAGGTCTAATAAATCGGCTAAGTCCTTAAGAGCTCCTGTGGTTCTAGCTTCTTGTAGCTTAATCTTTTCAATATCTTGATTTAAAACTATCTGAGCATTCTTTCTAGCCAGTTCTACCAGTTTTTCTTTGTCTCCCTTCTTAGGAACTTTAATGAAAACCTTCTGCCCTCTTAAGGAGGAAAGCCAATCAACCAATAGTTCTTCCTCATCTGGTTGGGCTCCTAGAAAGATTTCCTTGGGAATGTATGGTGTACCAGCATAAAACTGTTTCATAAAACTAGTCATTACACCTCCATCCGTCTCTCCTTCCACACCAGACAGATGAAAATGATCCCTACCGATTAATTTCCCTCCACGAATAAAGAAGGTTTGAACCACTGCCTCATCCTTCTCCCGAGCAAAAGCGATGACATCTCGGTCCATCTGGTCGGTATTGGTTATCTTTTGTCGATTCGCTATTACCTTGACACTTTCAATTAAATCCCTATATTCTGCTGCTTTTTCAAACTCCAGTTTTTCAGATGCTTCCGTCATGTTTTGTTCTAACATTTTTAAAACTGGACTGTAATTTCCATTGAGAAATTCTAAAACTTGATTTATATTCTCACCATAATCCTTTTCTGAAATAAAGCCCTGACAAGGGGCATCACACTGTCCCATATAATAGTAAAGACAAGGCCTTTCCTTCCCAATATCCCTTGGAAGATTTCGATTACAGGTACGAATCTTATATACTTTTCGCAAAAGATCAATCATATCCTTCACAGCGCCACCACCGGTATATGGTCCAAAATATTTTGCCTTATCTTTTTTCATCTGCCTGGTGGTGAGAACTCTCGGATATGCCTCGTTAACAGTAACCTTGATATAGGGGTAAGTTTTATCGTCTTTCAGCATGGTATTGTATTTTGGACGATGCTCCTTAATTAAGTTACACTCCAAAACCAAGGCTTCCAGCTCTGAGTCTGTAATTATATATTCAAAATGATCCATATGTTCAACCATACGTTGTATTTTAGGGCTCAGATTTCTACTGCTTTGAAAATACTGACGAACACGATTCTTAAGGCTAATCGCCTTACCTATATAAATAATCGTATCCTTATGGTCTCTCATTATATAGACACCGGGCTTTGCCGGTAATTTTTTTAATTCTTCCTCTATGTTAAACATACATTACTCCATTCCAAATCGAATAGTTATATATTTTATTCTATCTTAGCCTAATTATATCATAGAATAAATCCTTCAAACAATCATTAACAAATGTTAATCTTCTTAAGATTGAAANAAGNCTCTTTTAAAATTGAAAGGGGTACACNGATATAACCTAAACACACTTGGTGCGTCTACATACCGATACAAGCACAGCTACTATCATTTGTCTGTCATTATCGAACATAGGATGTTCGCTTATGTCAAGACAAATCACAGTAGACCTACTTATAACGGTAGCTTACGATTATATCTGTGTACCCTTATATATGTGTAAAAGATGCTATTCAAACTACAAGAAGTTTATATCTATGACAGCTCTTCTAGCATTTCCTCTATGAAGATATCCTTCGTCAANATTTCCCTGAAATTAATCTTAATCAATACCACTGTCTTAGGCTTTCCCCTTGGTAGAGATTGCCTCTTTGGATAGCTCTTCCTAGATTTCCTCCTCTATCGTACTATCTTTCTTTGATTNCTCTACTTGGGATTCATCCTCCATATAGCTAGCCTATTTTGATATCTCTTCCTTGGCATCCTCCTTGGTAGAATTATCTTTTTTTAATAACTCTTCCTTTACTTTACCTTCATTAGAGTTTTCCTTTTTTAATATAACTCATCTGTTACTTCATCTTCGGTAGAGTTGTCCTTTTCTAATAACTCTTCCTTTACTTCACCTTCACTAGAATTATCCTTTTTTAATATAGCTCTTCTTTTACTTCACCTTCGGTAGAGTTGTCCTTTTTTAAAAACCCTTCCTTTACTTCACCTTCACTAGAGTTATCCTTTTCTAATAACCCTTCCTTCACTTCACCTTCACTAGAGTTATCCTTTTCTAATAACTCTTCCTTCACTTCAACCT
>JGI24708J26588_10001041_pt1 | contig 22093 bp, 15 predicted proteins | sample BioPla1DNA2_FD_26588 | JGI IMG/M metagenome (IMG submission 26588) | reverse complement strand
ACTTTAACCCACTAGATTGCGCCCATGCTGGGCGCACCAAAAACACACCCTATCATGAGTACATGATAGGGTGTTATAGGCTAGATTAATCTTTATACACTTAACTTTACTTAATTACCGCCTTTAGCCACTCATAAAATACTTTTTCATTTTTAATAATAAGCTTCCATAAATATCTATAAAACTCGTCCTTATATTCTGGCATCTGGTCTATATTGTCATAAAGCTCATCGGTTGCCTTCTTCCAATCATCAAACTTTTTCTTCCAATCGGGAACATCTTTAACTTTATCCTTCTTATGCTTGTTTTCAAGCACAACTACTTTAATTGGCTCTGTCTGTGCTGGTATGCTTTTAGTGGATACATCATATATAACAACAAGATTAGATTTTACNGGCTTACCATGATACTTACTCCCATCCATATATATTAGTTCTGTATCCTTACCTATCTTTATCTTAAGAGTCTTATCAGCACTAACAAGCTTCTCATCAAAGTAATCCACCTTAATATTATAATTTGGTTTTTCAATATCTAATACCTCTGCATCATATTGTCCAGGATAAATCAAAATCCTATATACCTTTGCATCATAATATCCTGTGACTACTGAACCAAGCTTTATTTTTTCACTATTAGTATTGTAGGTATCCTTAGATATTGTAAAGATTGCTTCTAATCCATCCTCTCTTTCTAATTTCACTTGATTTAGGTGTTTATTATCCTTGCTAGGCTTGGTTATTTCAGTGACCTTGCCTTTAAATGAAGCATAATAGGAATTACCATCATTATCTGGAACTAAAGGATCCGAAAGCACAACTATTTTATCTGGATTAGTCTGCGCAGGTATGCTCCTTGTTGAAGCCCCATAAAATACAGCAAGCTTACGGTTACTTATATCTCCCTTAAACTTCTTTCCATCCTTATTGACAATCTCGGTATCTTTACTGACATTTAATTTNAGAGAATTATCTGCGCTTACTAATTCTTTATTAAACAAATCCACCTTTATGTTCTGCTTACTATTTGATACCATTACAGCTACCGCCACATATTGAGGTGGATAAATCATAATCATCATGGCATTTGCATCATAGTATCCTNTAACCTGTGAGCCTATGCTAATCTTCTCATCATTTATATAATATGTATCTTTTGTAAGTACAAGATTAGCCTCCATACCCTCCTTATTCTCCAAAAGCAAATAGCTAGTACCCTTTTCCAAATCAGACTTTCTGATTTCCTTTACTATACCTGTGAATGAATTAAAGTGAGCCTCAGTCTTTACAGATTTCTCATCCGCAAATGCAGTCGCTGTGGTTAATGAAATAATTACAAGTGTCAAAAATAATGAAATTAATTTCTTCATATAGATCGCCTCTTTATAAATTATATTGATTTTTTATGATAGTATGTTAGGATAATTCAATCCTACCATATATTAGACGACAAGAACAAGAAAAAGGTTCAAATTATTTCATTAATTATCCAACAAAAAAATAAGGCATTCTACACAATTTATGCTAGAATGCCTTATAATTCTAATTCAATTAATTAATAACTATTTTACCATCTTATCAAACATATCTTTTAGGCTAGGATATAGGTCTTTGAACACTTGGTACTTCTTATTATATAGCTCAACAATCTCTGGATCCTGTTCTATGGTGTCAACAACCTTAATAAGCTTCTCNGTTGCTTCCTCAACATTAGAGTACTTGCCACAGCCAACNGCTGCTAGAATGGCAGCACCAAAAGCAGGACCTTCCTTAGAGTTAATCTTATCAACCTTTACATTCAGGATGTTTGCCACAATATTACACCAAAGTGGACTATTAGCTCCGCCACCATTTATCCTAGTTCTTTCTACTTCAACGCCTAGAGATTTGGCGATCTCAAAGGAATCACGAAGTGCGAATGCTACACCCTCAAGAACAGCCTGTGTCATTTCTTCACGACTTGTATCCATAGTCATTCCTATAAAGGTTCCTCTTGCATTAGGGTTATTATGGGGTGTTCTTTCACCCATTAGATATGGTAGGAAGAAGGTATTGTTCTCACCCAACTTAGTGATGTTCTTCTCCTCTTTAACATAATCCTTGGTTCCTAATATGTCATTCATCCACCATGTATTGCTAGCTCCTGCAGATAGCATAACACCCATGAAATGATATTTTCCATCAGCATGACAAAATGCATGTAGGGCATTGTTTTCATCTACTGCAAATTCCTGTGCTGATATAAATACTACACCAGAGGTTCCTAGGGATACATTACATTTTCCCTTACCTACTGTACCAGTTCCTACTGACGCCACAGCCTGGTCACCACCACCAGCAATAACCTTAACACTAGTAGGAAGACCTGTCTCCTCGGATGCCTTCTGGCTGATATTACCGACTATCTCATAGGACTCATAGACCCTAGCCATTTGCTCTTCCTTTAAATCGCATATATCAAGCATTTCCTTAGACCAACATTTGTTTTGAACATCGAAAAGTAGCATACCAGATGCATCGGAAACATCAGTACAATGTACTCCTGAAAGCATGTAAGCAACATAATCCTTAGGTAACATAACCTTCTTTATCTTTGCAAAATTCTCAGGCTCATGCTTTCTTACCCACAGAAGCTTAGGTGCGGTAAAACCTGTCAGTGCCATATTAGCTGTATAGCTAGATATCTTTTCTCTTCCTATCTCATTATTTAAGTAATCACATTCCGCCTGTGTACGGCCATCATTCCAAAGAATTGCTGGACGAATAACCTTGTCATTCTCATCTAAGATTACCATACCATGCATCTGTCCACTGAAGCTGATACCGTCAATTTCATCTTTATTACAATCCTTTGTTAGCTCCTTAATACCATCTACTAGAGCACCATACCAATCCTCTGGCTTCTGCTCCGACCAGCCAGTCTGAGGGTAATATATGGGGTACTCCCTAGTAACAATACTTTCAATTTTNCCATTCTCATCCATCAGTAATAGCTTGACGGAAGATGTACCTAAATCCACACCAATATACAACATCTGTATTACTCCTTTCATACTATGAAATATTAATAAGCAGTACTTGTGTTAAGGTTTTTAACCTATGTAATTATACTNAACCTATACTTGTTAGTTGATTAAACTATATTAAATTAAATATATCAACATGGCTCACTTATGTCAAGGCAGAAGTGAAACATGGTAAATAATCTTTGCAAAAATGATTTTCTATGATAAGATTGTCTACATGAATATTTAAGCTTNTTTTCACAATATAGAAGCTTGTAATATAAAGTTATGATATACTATGATTAATAGATTATCCAAACGAAAGGTGAAACAAATGGTTACAGGCAGTAAAGAACTTATACGAGATATTAATACCCAACTGGTATTAGAGACTATTATCAATCAAGCATCCATTTCAAGGGCATCCATAGCAAAACATCTAGGACTTACAAAGGCTACTATATCAGCTATTGTACATGAATTGATTAACCGTAAGCTAGTAATAGAGGTTGGCAGTGATGATACAAGCTTAGGCAGAAAGCCCATACTTCTAAGTTTGAATAAAAAAGCAGCCTATGTTTTATCCATTGATTTAGGTGTTGATGCTATAACTGCTTTGGTTTCCGACTTAGCCGGAGAGGATTGTAGCCTAAAGCAAATCAGAACTCCAAGAAACGCCTTTAATATGGTAAATGATATTATCAATCTTATAGAATCTATGAAGCTTCCTACTGACTCTCCTTATGGACTAGCTGGAATTACTCTTGGAATACATGGCGTAACTATTGAAAACCAAGTATTATTTGCACCTTATTACAATTTGGATGGGGCAAATCTTGCAGAAGGTTTAGAACAGCATTTTGGTGTCCCGGTATATATGGAAAACGAAGCTAACTTATCAGCAATAGGTGAAAAAACCTTCCAATATGACTATACTAATATTGCAAATATAAGCGTGCATTCTGGTATTGGACTAGGTATAATAATTAATAATCAATTATATACAGGATATAATGGAAGGGCCGGTGAATTTGGCCATACCATTGTAGAGATAGATGGTAGAAAGTGCCCCTGTGGAAACCTTGGATGCTTAGAGCAATATGTATCAGAGCGGGTGCTTTTGCAAGAGTTCGGGAAATTAAAGGGCATAGATGAAATAGACTTTAATATCTTCAAGAAAATGTATGAAGAAAATGATGAAGAAGTCCAGCAGGTTATGGATAAGTTCGTAAAATATATGTCAGTGGGAATTAATAATATATTAAACGCCTATAATCCAGAGATTGTTATAATAAACAGCTCCTTTACAATTCACTTCCCCCATCTACTTTTACAGATTGAGAAAGCCTTAAAAAGTAAGATGAATAGTTATATTCGAATTGTTCCTTCTGTACTTAGGGATACCTCAATTCTACTTGGTGGTTCATGTGTAGCGATTAAGGGCTTCTTAGGTATCAAAAACCTGAAGCTAAATAATAAAAAATATCAATCTCCATTTTAAAATAGCACCACTGGATTTCCAGTGGTGCTTATTTATAAGTTAAGCTGTAATGTGCTTTTCAAAATATACAAGATCCTCTAAAGCATCTTCAATCTGTTCTCTAGAATATTTTGATCCTTTAATTTTTTTGACACCACCAATTATTATTTCTTTAGACCTATCTTCCAAATGATTATAGGCGTATATTGCGGTNGTCAACAATTCCAAATATGATGGAGATTGCCCTTTAAAACGGTTTAGCAGCTTGTCAATTTCTTCTTTCTGCTCATTTGATAGTCCATCAGAATTTACCTCAATGTCCTCATTTATACCCATTAAATGAGAATAACCCGAATAATGAAAGTCAATTATTCCTTCTGCATGAAGAAGTGCAGTATCTGAATCCAAAGTTCCACTATAAGGACCATAAAAATGTAGGCCATATTCATAACCCAAGTCAATNCCCTTTTCTTCTATTAGAAAAACCATTTTNTGCAATATTTTCTTACCCGGCTTCTTTCCCCATTCCTCATTAATCCTTTTAATAATATATGCCACATTATTTGAAACTTTAGTCATCAGTTATCATCTCCTTTTAATAGATCACTAACAATCTCTTTCGCTTTTTTTACATACTTTTTTTCTACGTAAAGCCGCTTGATGTTAATTGGTTTAATAAGACTTTGCAACAATAATGACTCGTATGCAACGTTTGAAGGTGTATCCATATAACGAACTAATACCGGAATACCTTTACCACTACTTGCATCATACTCTTCCAAGGTGGGAATTTTATGTGGCATCTTATTGGGTGTGTCTTCAAATATATCACAATCCAATTGTTTTCGCAATTCTTTCTTAATGAGGTTACACAGTTTAGAATCGCTTCCCTTATTGCTATGAGCTGATGTTTCATAAACACAGGACATAACTAGCCGGCTTAAAAATTGTTCTGCAATAGGACTAGTAGACCTAGATTCTCTTATCTTATCTAGAACAGTCAGATCATCCCATTTCAGATATTCACAAAGATCATCAGGATATTTTGAACTTGGTAATATTTTCGAAATATTCTCAACAAGAAGTTTATCAAGATATCGCCTAGTCTTATGAAAATACACTTGAATAAACATAAAATATCTGGCAATTACGAACTCCTCAAACGTGTGTATACCTCCTTTTTCTATAGCTAATTGCATAATATTGTCACTTTCATTATAGTATACATTTAAAGTAGAGAGCAACCTATTCAAATCATATTTTCCATAATTAACTCCACAGTAATATGAATCTCTTAATAAATAATCCATTTTATCACAATCTAGTTCACTATCCATAAAGCTTTTTAAAAACTTATAATCTGGCATTATGTATTTCGGATTCAATTCAGGATTTCTCTCACCATATATTAGCCACAGTAGTTCAGGTGTTATCTTATACTCATCACCCACATTATATTTTTGACAAAAATCTTTCCCAATATCATCTATATGCTGGGAAATTTCAGTCTCAAATATTATCTTTTTTGTGAAATCTTCATGTTCTGCATCACCGTCGAAAAGCGCCTCCGATCCATGGGAAAATGGAGCATGTCCAAGATCATGTGTTAATGCTATTAATCTTAATATTTGCTTATACCACTCTTTTATAGTATCGTCAAAAAGGGGTGTCCCTTTAGCCTTCTTATAGTTTGCTAATGCCGAATCGAAAGCTTTAGTAATTAAGTGCATAACACCCAACGAATGTCCAAAACGAGTATGCTCTGCACCAGGATATACTAAATATGTAGTCGATAATTGCTTTATATTGCGCAATCGTTGAAAGGGGGGAGAATCAATGATTTTCAATTCAAGCGGGCTCACTTCTATAAATCCATGTATTGGATCTCGAAATTGATATGACAAAATACCACCTCGCTTTTTTCTTTACTTTCTTTAATTCTACATTATATTCTAAAATTTAGCAAGCTCATCCATGAAGTCGCCAACACATTAGCATATATCGTTTGAACTATTTCCATTTTGGAAACAGTTAATTATAGAACACAGCAAAATGGCATAGTCATATAACGACTATGCCGAGTTTCCAAAAAGATATATCCCTATTCTAAAGCACTCACTTTATCTATGTCTCTTCTATTTCACTAACTTCACTCTGCTTTTTCAACTCTCTTTTTCTTTTAGTAATTATCCCACCTATTCTTCCTGATTCCTTGGCGGTTAGAGATTTCCACCCACTGGTAAGTACCTTATCAAGATAACCTAGCTCACTGGCTATCTCGTATTTCATTTCCTCCTCAGGCTTAAGATTATTAAGATCAATTTTCTTTTCTTTTTTCTTTGCCATCCTGATACACCCTTTCCTTTTTCTTTTCTAGAGTGTAACCAGGTTTACAGGGAATATTCTATCTTATATATATCTCTTTACCCAAGTACAAGGAATATATAATCATTTCCTTTACTTTTTTATTTAGTATCTGTTCCAGTGCCTTCTTATAATAGACTAATTGAGTCTCATATCTATCAATTAGTTGACTTTCCTCCTTAACAAGATCAGATTTATAATCAAGAATCACTAGTTCTCCTTCTTCTTCAAAAAACAAGTCAATTATTCCTTGAACTAGGATAAGCTCATCACTATCATGTTCAGGATATAGGTCAGATGCTTTAAGCCCTATTACAAATTGCTGCTCCTTATATAAGCTTCCTGATGCATCTGCATTTATTATACGCTTGGCAACATCACTCTGGGTAAACCTATATATATTTCCAATATTAAGCTTTTTAACATCCTCCCTTTTGATTCTCCCAGTCTGAATCATAGCCTCTATTTCTTGATTCAGGTCATCGTATTTTTTTACTCTTGCAGGATTAAGAAGCTCCAAGACCTTATGATATAAACTACCTCTATCGGCTCCCGCAATTTCCACCTGAGATCCTTTAATAAAATTAGGTACATATTGTTCTTCATTAATATAGTTCTCAGCTTTAGAAGACTCAGCGGCAAATAAATTCTTATCTGTATCTTCCATGGAATCCCCATATAAAAGCACACTATCCTCATCATCTATAAACTGACCTAGTTTTTTTAGCTCAGACACAGACATCTTTACCTTTAGACTAGCTTCATTCTTATAAGGATATTGAAACTTAAGTATTCTATCAATTTCCTTCTGAATATCTTCCTTCCTTGTACTTACCCCAATCTCGTCATCTATATCCTTATAATCCTCCTGCAAGAATTTCTGCTTTGCCATCTCCTGAAAGACAAGGTCCTTCTTTCTTAGTAAACTAATATTCATATAATCTGTAAACTTATTCTTCATGGCTGGAAGCACAAGATCCAAGTAATTTTTAACTGACATAAGCTCATAGAAGGAAAATTCCTTTTGTATATCCATATCCTCTACAGACTGTATATATCCAGTCATAATCAACTTTTCCTTGGCTCTTGTCATGGCCACATAAAGGACTCTAAGCTCTTCCCCAAGATTGTCTATCTGCGTTTTCTTCTGTATTATTTTTTTAAGTAGGGTGGGACTTTTTGTTCTGTTATCAACATCAATATAATCTGGCCCCACACCATAATCTACATCAAATAATATCTTGCTCCTTTGATCTTGCATGTTAAACTGCTTACTTAAGCCCCCTACAAAAACTACTGGAAATTCAAGTCCTTTGCTTTTGTGGATACTCATGATTCTTACAGCGTTCTCATCATCTCCAGAGCTAGAAGCCTCTCCATAATCCACATCATATTTATGGAGTTTCTCCACATAGCGGATAAAGTGAAATAGGCTAGTATAGCTTCCCTTGCCGAAACTTACTGCAAGGGAAATTAACATATCAATATTAGCCTTCCTCCTATCTCCGCCCGGCATTGCCATTACATAATATCCATAACCGGTCATATCAAGTATCTCTTGGATAAGCTCGTGAATCGGAGTATATCTTGTCATAGAACGAAGTCTATGAAGCATATCTAAAAATGCTATTACTTTCTCCTTTAACTCCTTGTCACTTCCCTCCTCGGCATAGGCAAGACAGGCTCTATACATAGTCCCTCCATCCATAAGTCTAATATAGGCCAAATCATCAGAAGTCAATCCAACTAAGGGTGAATATAAGACCCCTGTAAAGGCTATGTCCTGTCTGGGATTATCGATAATCCTAATCATATTGAGGATGGTCATTATCTCGGAAGTTTGAAAATATCCTGTACCAGTATCAGCATATGCTGGAATCCCTTCCTGCATAAGAGTATTTACAAATACATCGGACCATCCTGACATGGTACGAAGAAGTATGGCTATATCTTTAAACTCTGCACTACGATGAATTGGCTTGCCATCATCATCCTTAGCCAGTAAGAGTAGGCCTGTATTAGGATCAGTTAACTCCTTAATTCGTCTTGCTACTGCCCTGGCCTCCAATTCCTTCTTGGTGTATTCTATCTCTTCCTCTTCATCAAATATATCTAATTCTATATCCTTAGATTTATCTCCTAAGCTATTAGAATTGGATGGATTACCTTCATTATCTTCCCCTTCTTCTGTCACTAATATAAGTTCCACCTCTCGGGCTATCCCTTCCCTAGCTGACTCATTAGTGTCTATAAACCCTTCGAACAACTCCCCGTATTTTAATGAAGCCGCCTCATCATATAGGATTCCACCTATGGGCTCAGTCATTATCTGTTCAAAGATAATGTTAACAAAGTCCAATATATGCTTTCTGCTCCTAAAATTCTTATCTAGATCTATCCTTTGATGGGCATTTTCATTGCCTTCCTGGTCCTTGTCATAGCTAGGATAGGATTTGTATTTCTCAAGAAAAAGCTCAGGCATGGCTAAGCGAAATTTGTATATGCTCTGTTTGACATCTCCCACCATGAATCTATTGAATCTTCCTAGATGCTCCCTAGATATTGCTTTTAGGATAGTCTCCTGGACTAGGTTACTATCTTGGTATTCATCAATCAATATCTCATCAAATTGCTCACTAAGCTCCATAGCAGCCTTAGTGGGTACAATCTCACCCTCCCTATCTTCTACTAAAATTCTTAGGGCAAAATGCTCCAAATCATTAAAATCTATCAGGTTTTTCTCTTCTTTCTTAGTCGCAAAAGCCTCCATAAAATCTATGGTAAGGTCTGAAAGTACTTCCATCACCTTAGCTACTGATTGCAAGTCTAAAATCATGTCATTCATTGGCTGAAAGAAGAAGGAGCCCGTAAGATCCTTGACACCCTTTTTCATCTCATCCCTAAGACCCTTAACCCTATCCTTCTTATGCTCTGCCACCTCAGGCTGTCTTTTGGATGAAAGACGGGCATAGGATATATGAGAAAATGCTTCTACATATCCCTCATAGGATGATTCACTCTTAAGCTTAGCCAGCAAATCAAGATCACTAAGAAGGGCTGGAAGATATGCCTCAGGCCCATCCACCTCATTACATATCTCTATAGCCCCTTTTATTTTCTGTTCCAAATCTTCAATAACCACAGCCACATAATCGAGAAGCCCATCCATCCACTTGGCCTTATTTAAATCTTCAATAGACTCAAATTCAAAAGACTCCTTTATCCCATCAAGCCAAGCCTTAGGCCATGGATTACTCATAGCAAAATTATAGAGAGAAAGTATAAGTTCCTCTATAGGAAGATCTGATTTTGTTCTAGAATAACTTTCTATAAGTCTGTGAAAATCCTCATCTTCCTTCTGATACCACTCCTCCAAGATATCTCCTATTATATCTGATTTCATCAGAGTCATCTCTGCCTCATCAGCCATCTTAAAGGATGGATCCAAATCAATATGATGAAAATAGTTTCTTATTACATTTAAACAAAAGCTATGTATAGTAGTTATATAGGCACTTTGAAGTAAAGAAACCTGTTTTTGAAGATGGTTATTATGGGGGTCTTCAATCAGCTTCTTATCCAGTGCCTTGCCTATCCTATCTCTCATCTGGGCTGCAGCAGCATTGGTAAAGGTAACCACCAAAAGATTATCAATATCGATGGCTTTTTCACCTTCTGAAATCATTGATATAATCCGTTCCACAAGCACCGCAGTTTTACCAGAACCTGCGGCAGCCGAAACCAATATATTCTTATTCCTTGTATCAATTACCTTTCTTTGTGCATTGGTCCACTTCATACCCATAGCTTTCTTCCTTTCTATAAGCAAAACCATCTATTCTATAAAGTCTTTTTACTTATCTTCAAACTCCCCAAATCTCATGCTTTAAGTCCTCAACAGGCCTCTTGGCTAGATTGCGATAAGAATATCCCGGAAGCCGTGGGTCAAAACCACAGGCGCTTTTATACTCACAGTAATCACAGGCCATCCTGTCCCCTGCCCTATATGGGTTTAATCTAGTATCTCCCTGCAAGATATTGCTCTTATCTAATACCAGCTTTCGGTTAACATAATCAAGGAGTAATTCCATCTGTTTCCCACTTGCTACAGATGAACGCTTTGAAAGCTCTCCCATCTTATTAGTATCTACTGGAATAATATCAGATCTTACAGAGGCACGAAGGCCACCATCTGGTCCTGCCAGTTTTTTATCCATAAGACTAATAATATCTTTATCTTCATTTACCAGACCATTCATCTTCAGACTTTTATATATGTCATCATCTACCTGTTCAGACTTAGCTACTATGGGATCATCTATATTGTAATAGAATATCCCTCCAGGAATTATATCCTTGTCCTTATACTGCTTGCTTAAAAAATCCATAGCAGCACCAAGATATATGGCCAGTTGCTGCTGAAGCCCATAGTAAATGCTTTGTATATCAAAGGCAGTCTTGCCAGATTTATAATCAATCACCCTTACATATACCTTATCCTCTGTCTCATACAGGTCCATCCTATCTATCCTTCCCCTAAGTGAAAGACCTTTGTCAGGTATATGATAGAATGGCATCTCATATCCAGATGGTTCAAACGCCCCCTGTCGTATCTGATTACATAGGGCCCAAAGGGTTCTTATAGTTATCCTTTCAATCCTCTTAAGAAGATATTCATTTCTCTTACTACTTCTTAGGTAAGTTCCTTCAAATTCCTCCACAGCCTTTTCAACACTCTTAATAGCCCATTCTTCCCTTATATCATCTGGTATGGTATGCCAGTTATAATCACTAGCATCAAGGGTTTTTGAAAATTCATCTATGGCATTGTGGAATATATTACCTATGTCAGGCACTGCCAGCTTATATTCTCTCCGCTCCTCTAGAGATAATCCATATGCCATGAAATGAGCAAATGCACAGCCTGCATAACGCTCAAGCCTAGTTACACTACCACTTAAACTATCTCCGTACAATAGATAAGCTGCTTCCTTTGATATACCCCTTTCCCTATTCACATAAAAAGCACCAGCTTTTAAGAGGTCCAGAATCTTCTTCCTTTCCTCATCTTCATTATAATAAGTGTATAACTCGTGAAAAAGTCTCCTTGCCTCAAGCTCTTTATGACCCTTACTATTATCAATACGTTTTTCATTCTCATTAATATATAAGGAGCCTCTATCCTCTTGATATTTTCGTAGCCTCTCTGCTAGGAAGCTAATTCCATCATCTTGAAGAATATACTCCAATACATTATCCATCTCGTCTTCATTATATATCTTTAGCTTTGCAAAATAAGTCATCAGCTTAGCAATTATATATGACGGACCCACTGATTTACCTTCTTCATTTACCCTGTGATATGTTATATACAATCTATTCTTAGGCTTTGTCATACTTAGGTATATATAAAAGTTCTCTGTAAATGCCTGCTGCCTCTTTGTTGGAGCTAGTTCTATACCGTTTCCTACCAAAAGTTCCCTATCAATATCGGATAAAATCCCACCACTTCCAATCACCTTGGGAACAATTCCTTCATTAACTCCTACAAAGAACAAAGCCTTAATATCCTTTAGTCTTGTACGTTGGGTATCTCCAAATACAACCTCATCCATTCCTGGAGGTATAAGGCCTACCTTAGCTTCCACAAGACCAGTTTCTAGTACCTCTGCATATTCTTTAAGACCTATTATCTCATCTCCAAGCAGCAGTACAATCTGATCATAAAGTTCCATCACTATCCTATAGACTTGCTCATATTCTTTTGACATTAGGGGTTGGTTTTCATCTTTAAAATACTTATTAAGCTCCTCTAGCTTATCCCAAACTCTTAATCGAATTCCAAGTTCATATAAGCCTTGGGTAAACCCTGCCACTGTCATGTCCTTATCTTTAAGTATCTCATACAAGGGACCAATTTCCTTAAGTAGTTTTTCCCTAATTATGTTAAGAGTTTTTAAATCTATAGTGTTCTTCCTGCCAAAGCTTCTTGTAAATGGTTCATTATACCTTTTAGAACCTCGTATACCCATAGCAATTATATAATCCTCTAGGAGATCCACTTCCTCTTCACTTACATCACTTAGTCCTGACCTAAGATAAGCAAATACACTTTCATAGCTATAATCATCAGCCACTATCTGAACAGCAGAACGAAGAAAGACTACAAAAGGATTGCTAAGAATATCCCTCTTATAATCTATAAAGCATGGTATATCCGCCTGGGCAAAATGATATTTTGCAAGACGACTATATCTTTCTATATCTCCTGTAACCACGGCTATATCCTTATACCTATAGCCTTCCTCCCTAATTAACCTTTTTATCTCCCTTACAACAAAACCCATCTCTGCTTCAGGGTTCTTGGCTCCATGGATACTTATCTCATCCTGTTCATCCTCGTATACATCATAGGGATAACGAAATAAGTTTTTTTCCAAAAAAGCCAAGCCGGGAGAATTTCGGAATCGATAGACATTAGCTCCTTGGTCTATGTCCTGCACATAGACTGGATCTTCTAGCTTAGTCTTTGTTTCCTTTGCCATCTCACAGAGCTTATTAATTGTCTTATGGCTTAAGGAGAAAAGCTGATATTCTGATTCCCTCTTTTTTGATAAGTCTCTAGGGTCGATTGTGACTGTAACCTTTACCCCCTTTGCCAAAGACATCATCTTAGCCAATATTTCATTTTGACAGGGAGTAAAGCCAGTGAAGCCATCTAGGTAGATTACGCTATTTTTAAGCCATTCAGATTGATCTATTAACTTACTTAATACTAGAAGTATCTCCTCTGCCGTTATATAACGTTCTTTCATAAAATCTGCAAAACCCTGGTATATAGTTTTTATATCCTGAAGCTTTGCTTTTAATATAGGTTTTTTTTCTGATATATCCATCATCCTATGAAAATCATCTGGGCTTATATTATATTGATAAAACTCAGATAAAAGAGATTTTAACTCATTAATAAAACCAGGTTTTTTTACACCAGCTCCGAATAGTATAAGCTCTTTTTTCTTTTCTGCTATAACCCGGCGTATTACCATACTTTTTCCAGTATCCTCAAGTATTGGATAATCATTTCCACCCAGCTCATCAAATATACGATAAGCAAAACGCATAAAAGATAAGATATCAACATTCATGACTCCGTGATTTGGGTGCATGGATACGATATCCTTCTGGGTTTGCAAGGTGAACTGGTCAGGTACAATAATAAGATAATTTACACTTGGGTTCTTCAAGGATTCTTCTATTATATTACGATACATTTGATAGGATTTGCCAGAACCGGCACTCCCAAGATAAAGCTGCAAGGACATATTCACCCCTCCATCCTTGATGTTTTTTAGTCTGGGTCAATTTCATTTATATAAAACAACTTTTTACTAGTAAATTCAACTTGTCGGTATAATTTATAGTAGCACATAATAATATATAATAAGATTAAGACAATGAAGCAATTATGCTCCGGAGGATAGAAATGGCAAAGACAAAAATAGTCGTAATCCAATTAAAAGAAATCATATACACAGTAATTTTTGCTGCTTTAGGTATCCTTCTAATTCTTCTGTTAATTTTTATGTTTAGCGGTAAGGATAAAGAAGATGTCGCCTCTGAAACTAAGTTATATAAAGCCGGAGTATGGAACTCATCCATTCCACTAAGTGATACTGTAATAAACCTTGAAGTGGTACTGGATGAAAACCATATAAATTCGGTTCGGATTGTTAATATTGATGAGACAATTACCACCATGTATCCCCTTGTTGAACCTGCCTTAGATGAAATCTCTGCACAATTAAGTAAAGATATTCCTATAGACCAAATAGAGTTAAGGGATGATAGTAAATATACTCAGACGCTCTTAATTGAAGCAATCAAAGCAGCCCTAGATAAAGCCAAAATCGCACCCTAACCATACTTACATAGCACCTTCTTAGAAAAACGTTCTGCAAGTAATAGACTTTAGTCATTACTTATAGAACGTTGTTCTATTTATTTTATTATTCATTTATCTATTCAAATATTCCTTATAAGGGGATTCATCATTAAGAAATATAATACCGATAATACCAGGGCCTGTATGAGCACCAATGGCACAGCCAACATAATTTTCTATAAAGTGCTCACAACCATATGCATTCTTTAGGGCTTCCTTAACAGCCTCCAAAGTCTTTACATCATCTCCATGAACAAGCCCTATAGTCTGATTGGCCATATCTTTTCCTCTTTCTCCAGTAATTTCAACTAATCTCTTTAGGGATTTTTGTCTTCCCCTCACTTTTTCTATAGATTCAAGAGCCCCTACATCATTTATATGTATTATAGGTTTTATATCAAGCAAACTTCCTGCAATAGCTGAACTTTTACTAAGTCTCCCTCCTTTTAATAGATAATCGAGGGTTTTAACTGTGAATACTTGCTCCATATGTTCACAATGCCACTCAATTGCTTCAATAATTTTCTCCTTGCCTGCGCCCTTTCTTTGCATCTGCAAAGCATAGTATACTGGTAAGCCAAAGCCCAAGGATGCACACCTTGAATCTATAATATTTAATTCAAAATTAGGATACTCTTCTAAAAGCTCATTTTTTGCTATATTAGCTGCATTAAAAGTTCCTGCAATGCCTGTGGAAAAACATATATATATCACTTCATCACCCTTCTGTGCATAAGGTAAGAAGTTATCATAAAACATCTGGGAATTAACATGGTAGGTCTTTATATCCTTTCCACTTCTTAAGATATCATAAAACTCATCTGGAAATAATGTTTCTCCATCAAAATAATCTTTTTCATCAATTACTACAGGTGTGGGTATGACATGCAATCCATATTCCTGGATTACCCACTTAGGTGTATCTGAAGCCGAGTCTGTAACAATGTGTAATCCCATAGTATTTCCCTTTCTAGACATGTGGTCTTAGTTTTTTATTATTGTTATAATTTATCATCTGGGTATTCTAGTTTATAGCAAATATTTATTCTTTTTTATAAACTTATTATAGAATTTTCTTTATTAAAATACAAGCACTATATCCATATCAGCTAGTAGCAAGATATAGACATAAGAAGATAAGGCCTCCTTAGCAGAGCTTTATTTGTAACTATACAGATTTTCCTATTACAAATAAAAAAGCGGCCGTAGCCGCCTTTATCTTTAGTAAATACCCGAAATGCCGTTTCCTGCATTTTGACTCCTAGCTAAGCTAGGTGGGTAACCGCATGTAAGCTTCTGCCTTCCGCTGCAAATGGCGGCCTGGCATCTGCCAACAAATGTAGGATTCCCTTATTAAATCATGTAGGTTCAAAATAACAGGAGTATCGAACATCCCAGGAACATTTGATAATCATATTATAATAGATTATCNCTTACTTTTCAAGGTGTTTATCAAAAATTTATATGGTATTTACAGGTAATCCTCGTCCTTCATTTCATATGAAGGAAATGTAAATGTAAATGTACTACCTACCCCAAGCTCAGAGCTGACATCAACATGTCCTTCATGCTTTATGGCTATCTGCTTAGCTATTGCAAGGCCAAGACCTGTACCTGACGCATTTTGCCTAAGATTTGATTTATAGAATTTCTCAAAAATATTATCAAGGTCATTCTTATCCATTCCGATACCTTCATCTTTAATAGATACTCTTATTTTATCCTCATTTGATATATTTATGTGAATAGTTTTATTTTCATCAGAGAATTTAATGGCATTATCTAATATAACCATAAACATCTGTCTTAGCCTATCATAATCTCCAAGCATCATTATAACAGGCTGATTCCGAACTATATCAACCTTAATATTTTTCTTTTCAGCAATTGCACCTGCACTGCGAATAATATCATCAAATACTTGATATAAGTTAACTGGCTCCTTTTCAATAACAAAATCCGGATTTTGCATCTTGGATAATATCATCAGATCTCCTACCAGTCGCTCCATACTTTTGCATTCCGCAAGCATTCGTTCATAGTATTGATTTACCTTTTCGTCATCCTTTACTACTCCATCTACCAAGGTTTCTGTATATGCACGAAGTACAGTAATCGGAGTCCTTAGCTCATGAGAAATGTTTGCAAAAAAATCAAGCCGCATCTGGTCTAGATTTTTTCTTTGAATTTCATTTTCTAGGAGCTTTTCAGATAAGACATCAATAGTCTTAGCCAAATCACCAATCTCATCCGTACGTTTAATACCCGTCTTAGAATTATAATCTCCTCCAGCCAATNATAGAGCAGTCATTCGCATTCTTGTTATAGGTATTGAAAGCTCTGTTGCAAATACAATAATTATTATAAATGATATTGCAAGGGCAACAACGCAACTAATTATAATAAGTGATAGGCTATCATTAATAATATCTTTTAGGCCTTTTACTGGAGCTTTTAATAACAGGGCTCCTACAACCTCTCTGTTTGCCCCAAATATAGGAACCGCAACTGTTATTGTCTGAGTCTGGTAAATCTCATCATCAGCAATTGAAAACCCTTTTTCATTTCCAAATGCACTTTCAACCAAATTAACATATTCTCTATGTCCAAATGTAAATTCCTCAAAAGAGTTGGTTTCCAACCTGTCGTCCATGGGAAAAATTGCTTTAGAATTTGATATGGTCCAGATGTCCATATCCATAATTTCCTGAAGAGTATTAATAAACTCCAATGCCCCGCTATAATTTCGTGTATTTATAAAATTGGTGGTCATCATATCTGAAATATTTGAGGCCTGCTCCATCAATTTCTCCTGTTCATTTTTCATGGTAGTATTCTTATATAACTGCATAAAAATCAAACAGATTAATAGAGCCGTTACAAGTAGCATAACTGCATAGTTTAAATACAGCTTAAAAAACAAACGGTTATAGATCCGAACCTTGTCTTCCTTTGCCATAGCTAATAAGCTCCTCTACTCTTTAAATTATGTAACTAGTTATCAAGTAAATCAAACTTGTATCCCACTCCCCAAATTGTTTTAATTGACCAACCTGGATGTTCAACTTTATCTATCTTGGCCCTAAGCCTTTTTATATGTGAGTCTACTGTTCTGCTATCCCCATAATAATCAAAGCCCCACAGACTGTCCAATAAATTGTCCCTGGTAAAAACTTTATTAGGGTTTGACGCCAATGTCCACATGGTTTCAATTTCTTTTTTAGTTAGGGCAATTTTTTTGCCACCAATATGTAATGTATATTCATCTAAGTTAATCTCTAGATTACTAAATCTTATTACATTATCAGAAGTACTTTCCTTTTCAGTCAATGTCATCCGTCTCAATACTGCCCTTACTCTAGCCATAACCTCTCTTGGACTAAAGGGCTTTACAATATAATCATCTGCTCCTATATCAAGCCCCATTATCTTGTCAAAATCCTCACCTCTGGCTGTTATTAGGATAACTGGTACATTTGATTTACTTCTTATTCTTCTACATACCTCATACCCATCCTCTTTTGGCATCATAACATCCAGTAGCACTACCTCTGGATTATATTTATTAAATAAATTAATAGCTTCTTCCCCATCAGCTGCCACTAAGGGTTCAAACCCCTCCATCTTAGAATAGGTAGATAATATATCTGTAATGTCACGATTGTCATCTGCGATTAGGATATGTTGCATATTTAATTCCTCCTTCTACATATCATGTTTTTCCTTAGTGTCTAAATATATAGAATAAATATTATAGCACAATAATGTATATTATTGTGGTTAAATAGCAAAAATAATACTATTAGTTTTGCTAGCAATCAATGTTTTGCATACAATATAATTATATAATAACTATATATAGTAAAACAAGTAGTAAAACATAAGTATTGCATACACTTACTTCCATTTCTAGGTCTAAAGACCCAGTCAATTCTAGTATATGGTTATAAATTTAGTAGATTATGACACTATTCTGACAAAATCAAATGCTATCCTATTTATAGAATTAATAGGATGTGATATTTTCATTTATAACTTGAAGGAGGCGCCGTGAATAAGAAGATTTTTTATAGATTTATATCTTTCCTTGCCTTGCTTCTTTTCTTTACGTTTTTGCCACAGCTTATGACTACTCCTAGTAGCATAGCACAGGCATCTGAAACTGAAAAGGAGAAAAATAACGAATATCGGCTAAAGCTTAATAATATTACCTTAGTTACTGGTAAATCATATACATTAGTGGTATATAATGTTGAAAAAGATGCTAGCGTAAGTTTTAGATCTGCAGATCCAAGTATAGCTTCTGTCAATAGTCAAGGCACAATTACCGGAAATAAGGTTGGCAAAACTACAGTTACTGCAACTGTTAGACGAGGTCTTAGCACCAGCTCACTTACATGTAATATTACTGTCGGACCACCTGCTTTTAGCATTAGAGCAACACGGTCCATGATTATCTTAGAAGTGGGTCAAAATGCAGTACTCGATGTTATTATGAAACCTGGCAATACTACAGAACTTGCTAAGTTTTCTAGTCGTAATGATACTATTGCCTACATTAGCCCTCTAGGCCGTATTTCAGCTATGAAGCCAGGTATGACCTATGTGTTTGCTCAAATCGATGCCACTAATCCTTACGGAAGGGAAAAATTCACTTCCTGCAGTGTCATAGTATGCAATACAGATGAAGCAGAGCAATTAAATAATTATTTTGAAGAACGCTATGAGCTTAGACTAATCCCTCAGGCTCAACTAACAAGTGTACTATATGAATTTTTTAATTCCAAGGAAGAAACACCCGATGAAACTTCAAAAACCGAAAATACTACTCTAGCTAATTCAAGTACAAGTACTGAAGCAACCCAAGATTCTACAACTTCACTTATTGATTCACTTGACGCTTACTTGAATTCTATATATGACTTAGAAGATTTAAGGCAAAGATATGAAGAGATTTTTAAACTAAATTAAACCTACTATTAAAAGCAACAATTGTCCATAGACAATTGTTGCTTTTTTGCATGCTAACTATTTGAGGCACCATTTTTACTTTTATATCATATTTTATTATGAAAGGTCTTTTTGAGGTTTAAAAATGAATAATTCAAATAGCAATGGCAATTTATATTCTAAACCAATTAGGATATATCCTACGGAAGTAGGCACACAATCTTTTGGTAGACTTCAGGTGCACTGTACTACTCCAAATATCCTTCCTATAGAAGGTGCTATCGTTAGGATATCATCCCCCTCCAATCCAACCCAAATAATAGAGGAACTCACAACAGACTCATCAGGACTTACCCCTGAAATAGAGCTTCCCGCACCACCTATTGATTATAGTTTGGATCCTAATTCCGAAGTACAGCCCTATGCAGATTATAATATATTTGCCAACCAGCCAGACTATACTTCTGTATCTATCGCCAATATGCAGTTATTAGCTGATGTTACCGCCATCCAGGATGCTACTATGAGAAGGTCTGAGGCCCCTAATGCTAGTGGTTCACTATATGTAATCGGTCCCCACACCTTATTTGGAGACTACCCACCTAAGATAGCAGAACCTGAGATAAACCCCGCTGCCGAAACAGGTGAAATTGTATTAAGTCGAGTTGTGATACCAGAATTCGTTATTGTACACGATGGGCCTCCTACTGATAGATCAGCAAGCAATCATTATGTAAAATTTCAAGATTATATTAAAAATGTTGCATCAAGTGAAATATATGCCACCTGGCCTGAGGCTACTATTCAGGCAAATGTATTGGCTATCCTATCCTTCACTCTAAATAGAGTGTTTACAGAATGGTATAGGAACCAAGGTTTTAATTTTACAATCACCTCTTCTACCGCATTTGATCATAAATGGATACCAGGCCGTAATATCTTTGATAATATAAGCCTTATTGTAGACTCCTTATTCATTAATTACCTGTCTAGACCTAATATAAAACAACCAATCCTGACCCAATACTGTGACGGTGTTAGGGTACAGTGCCCTAACTGGATGACGCAATGGGGATCAAAGGATTTAGGTGACCAAGGCTNTGATGCAATAGGCATTTTAAGACATTTCTATGGTGACTCTATATTTATTAACACTGCACCACAGGTATCAGGAGTGCCAGTCTCATGGCCTGGACACAACCTGAATATTGGAGCAAGTGGNGACAATGTTAGAACAATCCAGGAACAGCTTAATGCAATTGCAGATGTCTATACGGCTATCCCATCTGTTGCAGTAACAGGTCAGTATAATGAACAAACAGCAGAAGCTGTAAGANCTTTTCAGAGTATCTTTAACTTACCCCCAACAGGTATAGTTGACCTCCCTACTTGGTATAGGATATCAGGCATCTATGTTGCTGTAACCAGGATAGGCGAATAAAAAGGGAGGTTTTCCCTCCCTTTTTTCTTTAACTTTCCAATGCCATCTCTTTTACTAGTCCAAAAGCTTGCTTAACTGTGGGTATCAAGAGTATTCCTATAGTTAATACCGCTTCAGGAACAATATAGGATGCATTATATGTCAGAGAATATATAACTACATTTTTACCTTCTGCATATTCGTAAAAGTATATAATTCCCGTCAAGACATGACAGATATATCTTCCCGCAACTCCTAGGATATAACCTTTTACAAGCCCATGTTTTGATTTAGAAAATACACCGGCAAGACCCAAGCATCCAAAAGCTACAGGATAGTCAAGTAAGGGTTGTATTAAGGTTATTGCAAAGGGTTTTAGAATAAAGTCCAAAATACCATATGCTACCCCTGTTATAATACCAACCTTGCTACCATATAGGTAACCAATAAAACATATGAAAAACATTCTAAATAAGGTTATAGAGCCTCCAAAGGGCAATTCATAAACCGTGAAAATAGATGTTATTACAGCCATTGTCATAGCTACTGCCGAAAATGCAAGCTGCTTTGCACTTAGCTTCTTATTACCACCACTTAAGGCTAGTATTGCTATAAACAATATTCCAATAATAATTAGCAAGGCAATGTTTCCTGCTAAAGATGGATAGAAACTACCATCCTCAGTAACAATAAAAAAATTAAATAAGTTTTTTGGCATAAAAAAACCTCCTTGTTTTGCATAGGAGGGGACACTTGATTGCTTCCTTACGCCGGTATTATCCGGATCAAGTATTGAGGGTCAGTATGTAGAATAACAAATTAAGTNTTTTNTCATACCTCTCAGCTGTCGCTCCCCTAGCTTAATAATTTATTATGTATTTAGTTTACTGCTATATAATATACAATATCCTATCTCATGTCAACATAGTTTTA
>JGI24708J26588_10001039_pt1 | contig 22121 bp, 20 predicted proteins | sample BioPla1DNA2_FD_26588 | JGI IMG/M metagenome (IMG submission 26588) | reverse complement strand
AGATAATATATCCATTTTCCTTTGGTAAATTTTCCAATCCAGTACATTCTATTTGAATTCTACCACGTCGTACTACTGTTGGTATGATTTTATGCAGGAATTGATACCGGGTGTTTGCATCGTATTTTTCAATATTACATAGTTGGAAGATCCGTATTAACCAATAAGGTAGACGGAAGATACAACGGATAATCATTAATATAATTCGCTCCATGTTTACCTCGATTCTGCGTGGTTTTATGCATATAAAGTTTGTGTGCGCAGATATTTGCAAACTTGTCAATTAAAAGATGCAAATAAGCCTTCAATTATTATTCTGGTTTAAAAGTTAGTTTATTATAAAATTTCATATCCTTTTAATAGTTTAGCGCGGCTAGGATGTCTGAGTTTTCTTAAGGCTTTTGCTTCAATTTGACGGATACGTTCCCTTGTAACATTAAATTCCTTACCAACCTCTTCTAAGGTTCTGCTTCTTCCATCCTGTAATCCAAATCGGAGTACTAATACACGCTGCTCCCTTTCGGTCAGAGTATCTAAAAGTTTGGTAATCTGATCTTTTAGGATGGCGTAGGTGGCGGCTTCCTCAGGCCCGACTATCGTATCGTCCTGAATAAAATCTCCAAGATGGCTGTCATCCTCTTCTCCAATGGGTGTATCCAAAGAGACGGGATCCGCCGAAACCTTTAGAACTTCTCGTACTTTTTCAACCGGTAATTTCATAGCTTCGGCAAGTTCATCTTCCGTTGGTTCCCTTCCAAGTTCTTGAAGTAAACTCCTTGAAACGCGATAAGTACGATTGATAACTTCAGACATATGTACAGGAATTCTAATTGTTCTTGATTGATCAGCAATTGATCTAGTAATTGCCTGCCGAATCCACCAGGTAGCATAAGTGCTAAATTTAAAACCCTTTGTGTAATCAAATTTCTCAACAGCCTTAATGAGACCTAAATTCCCCTCCTGAATTAAATCGAGAAATGAGAGACCTCTACCAACATAGCGTTTTGCGATACTAACAACAAGACGCAAATTAGATTCAGCAAGGAGATTCTTGGCTTCCTCATCTCCCTGTTCAATTAGTTTAGAAAGTTCTATCTCTTCATCCATTGTAAGAAGTGGATAATTACCGATTTCTTTTAGGTAAAGGTGTACGGGATCCTCTGAGCCGGAGAGAGATGGAGTATAAGTTGCTTTTTCGGTTTCCTCTGCGTCATCGGAATCCTCTTTTGATGCGGGAAGGGAATCTTCCTCCTCACTGGAGTTTAATACGACAATATTATTTGCCTCCAATTTCTCGTATATTTTATCAATTTGATTATTATCCAAATTAAAATCGCTAATAAGAGTGTTGACGTCTTTTACATCAATAATACCTTTATGCTCTTTCGCATATACAAAAAAATCGCGAATCTTTTCTTCTAAAACCTCAAATTTAGGCTGTTCGTTCATTTTGTTTCCTCCATCTTAGGATTTAAAAAAGCTATACTACATTATATCATAGAAGTATAAGGAATTAAATAGTTAAAAAGAAATCGAATTATGTAGAGTAGAATCGAGTAAAGGGATGTTTTGTAAATGCGGAATGGATTATTACTTATTATAATGTAGTGAAAAGTCATTTATAATATTAGGAAGGAAAGACAATAAATAACTTTATAATTTATAACATGTTTTTCATGAGTTTAATAAATTTGTGCATAATAATCAGGAGCGAATAAAAAAACTCTTGACAATTTCCAGGATTAAAAGTATAATCATTTAGCGTGTAAATCTATACACGCAAGTATTTGAATGCGCAATTTGTAGATGTTGCAAAATACATCCAAAATCGCAGTGAAAGCCACAGATTTCGTTTTTAATAATATTCAGGAGGTGAAAAATTAATGCCAACATTTAATCAGCTAGTAAGAAAAGGTAGACAGACCGTAAAGTATAAATCCAATTCACCTGCTTTGCAGAAAGGATTTAACTCATTACACAAGAAAACAACTAATGTCTCTTCTCCACAAAAGAGAGGCGTTTGTACTGCGGTTAGAACTGCTACCCCTAAGAAACCTAACTCAGCACTTCGTAAGATTGCCAGAGTTCGTCTGTCAAATGGTATCGAAGTAACAAGCTATATTCCAGGTGAAGGTCACAATCTTCAGGAGCATAGCGTTGTATTGATCAGAGGTGGTAGGGTAAAAGACTTACCTGGTACAAGATATCATATCGTTCGTGGTACCTTGGATACCGCTGGCGTTGCCAACAGAAAACAGGCACGTTCCAAATACGGTGCTAAGAAGCCAAAAGATTCTAAGTAATAAAGATATAATAATATTATGATACTATAATACAAATACAAGACGAATTGGCAAAGCCATTTCGCTTGTTATGTATAAGGAATTTATTAGTTGAGTGCCGGATTAATTTTTTGCTTCCATTTGATTTGTATTTCTGTGGTTACAGGCGGATTGGAATTAAAGTTAAACTGAGCACGAACACAAAGAATAAATTGTGAGTACCGTAGATTTAATTGACTAACGAATAAAAATATTCGTTAAGAATTGTTAAGGAGGGAAGAAACGTGCCAAGAAAAGGACATATACAGAAAAGAGATGTATTGATAGATCCAGTATACAACAATAAGGTTGTAACAAAGCTTATCAATAGCATCATGATAGATGGCAAGAAGGGTATTGCCCAGAAAATCGTATACGGAGCTTTTGAAAGAGTGGCTGAAAAGACTGGTAAGGATGCTGTTGAAGTATTCGAAGAGGCTATGAACAATATTATGCCAGTGCTAGAAGTAAAAGCTAGACGTGTCGGTGGTGCAACTTACCAGGTGCCGATAGAGGTTAGACCAGATAGAAGACAAGCACTTGCACTGCGTTGGTTGACTTTATACTCTCGTAAAAGAGGAGAAAAGACCATGCAGGAGAGGCTTGCAAATGAAATTATGGATGCTGCGAATAATACCGGTGCATCTGTTAAGAAAAAAGAAGATATGCATAAGATGGCAGAATCTAATAAAGCATTTGCACACTATAGATGGTAAGATTTATTATCTAAGATTTATTATATAGTATGATTTTCTTACCTGAAACTAAGTTTATAAAGAATTGATATTGTATCATTCTTTGACAAATACAAGTGAATTACAAAAGCAATTCGTTTGTCTAGAATTAAGGAGGAATTATCCTTGGCAGGAAGAGAATATCCGTTAGAGAGGACTAGAAATATCGGCATAATGGCTCATATCGATGCGGGTAAGACAACACTTACAGAACGTATCTTATTTTATACCGGTGTTAACTACAAAGTCGGTAATACTCACGAAGGAACTGCTACCATGGACTGGATGGAGCAGGAACAGGAAAGAGGTATTACCATCACATCAGCGGCTACAACATGCCATTGGACGCAAGAATTTGAGCATAAGAAAAAGCCAGGTGCATTAGAGCATCGTGTTAATATTATCGATACTCCTGGGCACGTGGACTTTACCGTTGAAGTTGAACGTTCTTTACGTGTACTTGACGGTGCAGTTGGTGTATTCTGTGCCAAAGGTGGTGTAGAGCCACAGTCCGAGACAGTTTGGCGTCAGGCTGACAAATATAATGTACCAAGAATGGCATTCGTCAATAAGATGGACATTTCTGGTGCAGACTTTTTCAACGTTATAAAAATGATTGAAGATCGATTAGGTAAGAATCCAGTTGCTTTGACATTACCAATCGGTAAAGAAGATTCCTTTGTAGGACTTGTAGATTTATTTGAAATGAAGGCTTACTACTATCTTAATGATATGGGTACCGACATTGAAATTAAAGAAATTCCAGAAGATATGAAGGATCTTGCAGAAGAATATAAATCTAAATTGATTGAATCTATCTGTGAAACAGATGATGATTTAATTGAGAAATTCTTAGAAGGTGAAGAGCCTACTACAGAAGAATTAAAAGCAGCTTTAAGAAAAGCTACCATTAGTGGTGAGATTATCCCAGTTCTTTGCGGTTCTGCATACAAGAACAAGGGTGTTCAGAAACTTTTGGATGCAATTATCGAATACATGCCTGCACCTGTTGATGTACCAGATATTAAAGGTACTGATTTGGAAGGCAATGAAATTACCAAGAAATCATCCGATGAAGAACCATTCTCTGCTTTAGCGTTTAAGATTATGGCGGATCCTTTCGTAGGTAAATTAGCATTTATCCGTGTGTATTCTGGCGTAATGAAATCCGGTTCCTATATCTTGAATTCAACAAAGAATAAGAAGGAACGTGTTGGTCGTATTCTTCAGATGCATGCGAATAAGAGACAGGAACTAGAAAAGGTATATGCTGGAGATATTGCAGCAGCTGTTGGTTTGAAAATCACAACTACTGGTGATACCATTTGTGATGAAAAACATCCAGTTATTCTAGAATCCATGGAATTCCCTGAACCAGTTATCAATGTGGCAATTGAGCCTAAGACAAAAGCAGGTCAGGATAAGATGGGTGAAGCTTTAGCGAAACTTGCAGAAGAAGATCCTACATTCCGTGCTTATACAGATGAAGAAACTGGCCAAACAATTATTGCTGGTATGGGTGAGTTACACCTTGAAGTTATTGTTGACCGTCTCCTTCGCGAGTTTAAAGTAGAGGCTAATGTTGGTGCACCTCAGGTTGCATACAAAGAGACCTTTACTAAGACAGTTGAAGTTGATTCTAAGTATGCTAAGCAGTCCGGTGGACGTGGACAATACGGTCATTGTAAAGTTCGCTTTGAGCCTATGGATGCCAACGCAGAACAGACTTACGAGTTTGTTAACCAGGTTACTGGTGGTGCTATTCCTAAGGAATACATCCCTGCTGTTGATAATGGTATTCAGGAAGCTTCAAAAGCTGGTATCTTAGGTGGTTATCCAGTACTTGGTATTAGAGCAATCTGTTATGATGGTTCCTACCATGAAGTTGACTCTAGTGAAATGGCATTTAAGATTGCTGGTTCCATGGCATTTAAAGATGCTATGCATAAAGCAGGTGCAGTACTCCTTGAGCCTATCATGAGAGTTGAGGTTACTGTTCCAGAAGAATATATGGGTGATGTTATCGGTGATATCAGCTCCCGCCGTGGTCGTATTGAAGGTACAGAGGATGTTAGTGGCTCCAAATTAATCAGAGGTTTCGTACCGCTATCTGAAATGTTTGGTTATGCAACGTCCCTACGTTCTAGAACTCAGGGACGTGGTGCTTACTCCATGTTCTTCGCTCAATATGAGCCTGTTCCAAAGAGCGTTCAGGAGAATATATTATCTTCATCGGCAGGAAAATAATCAATTTTTATCGTAAAAGTATATTACGTAAGAAAAAAGTGAATATAACGCTTTTTAAGCTTGAAAATATTTCTATATTGAAATATAATTATGCTTATGAGGCAGTATAGGAACAAGCCCTTAATGGGGAATTGTCCGGGAGGCAGTATGCCTCCTGGAGTATACTCTCTATTGAGAGAGAGTCCTAATAAGGACCAAAAATCATATTTGCTTAAAAGCAATTATTTAAAGGAGGACGTTATAAAATGGCAAAAGCTAAGTTTGAAAGAAACAAACCACATGCTAATATTGGTACTATTGGTCACGTTGACCATGGTAAGACAACACTAACAGCTGCAATTACTAAGACTCTTCATGAAAGACTAGGTACTGGTGAAGCAGTAGCATTTGATAAGATTGACAAGGCTCCAGAAGAGAAGGAAAGAGGTATTACTATTTCCACATCTCACGTTGAGTATGAGTCTAATAAGAGACACTATGCTCACGTTGACTGCCCAGGACACGCGGACTACGTTAAGAACATGATCACTGGTGCTGCACAGATGGATGGTGCTATCCTTGTTTGTGCTGCTACTGATGGTGTTATGGCTCAGACTAAAGAGCATATCTTACTTTCCCGTCAGGTTGGTGTTCCTTACATCGTAGTATTCATGAACAAATGTGATATGGTTGACGATGAAGAACTTCTTGAATTAGTTGAGATGGAAATCAGAGAACTTCTAAATGAATACGAATTCCCTGGTGATGATACACCAATTATTCGTGGTTCAGCTCTTAAGGCTCTTGAAGATCCTCAAAGCGAATGGGGCGATAAGATTCTTGAATTATTCGAGGCTGTTGATAGCTGGATTCCTGATCCAGAAAGAGATACTGATAAGCCTTTCTTAATGCCAGTAGAGGACGTATTCACTATTACNGGTCGTGGTACTGTTGCAACAGGCCGTGTTGAGCGTGGTGTTCTTCATTTATCTGATGAAGTTGAAATTGTTGGTATTAGAGAAGAAAATCAGAAGACAGTTATTACTGGTATCGAGATGTTTAGAAAGCTTCTTGATGAGGCTCAAGCTGGTGATAACATTGGTGCTCTTCTTCGTGGTATTCAGAGAACTGATATCGAAAGAGGACAGGTTCTTTGTAAACCAGGCACAATCAAGTGCTACAAGAAATTCACAGCTCAAGTTTACGTATTAACAAAGGATGAAGGTGGACGTCATACTCCTTTCTTTAACAACTATAGACCTCAGTTCTACTTCAGAACAACTGACGTAACTGGTGTTATTAATCTTCCAGAAGGTACAGAAATGTGCATGCCTGGTGATAACGTTGAGATGACAATCGAATTAATTCATCCAATCGCTATGGAACAAGGTTTAAGCTTTGCTATCCGTGAGGGTGGTAGAACTGTTGGTTCTGGTAGAGTAGCTAGCATTATTGAATAATTGAATTTATATAAGTACGTAATATTAATTTCATTCGTATTATATGAATAAATGAAAAGGGCTATGGCACTAAAATTTAGTGTCATAGCCCTTTTTCGAATTTTAGAAAACATAAGGCATTGATTCTATTGAATAAATTACTTATATTCTATTATGTGTTAGATCATGAGGCAGTTTCCAATAGTAGAATAAAGTGCCTAGAATACGAATTAGAATACTGCTAATGAGAATTGCTGTTGGAAGGTAAGTAAAATTTGCTTGTATACCACCCTTTATAGTATAATTATATTGCCATAGAAGAAGTAGGAATAAGGTAACAAAATAAGATATCTGTTTGGTAATAAATTTGAGCTTGGTATAACGGTATTTTCTTTTTAAATTGCTTAATATAAAAGGTGTTTCTATTAGTATTTTTTTAAGAAAATGATTCTTGCCTTGTCCTGCTATATCTTTTATGATATGTGTAAGGATAGCAGGCATAAGATTTAGAATCAGGAATATATAAAGTGCTGATTCGGTAAATCCAACAAAGGAGAATAATAAGAAGGATATGGCAAGGCATATCGACATATAAAAGCTACTGATTATTAAAGCGTGGTAATTGGAGATCCTTGCTATTTCTCGTCTCATTTTTTTGTATTTATTTCTTTCGACCGTTTGTTTATCCATCAAAATTACCTTTCGTAATCTAAAATAAAAAAATATGTTTACGTAATGATATATTTCTATTATAATACATTCAGCGATATCTCTCAACAGGTCGAAGATTGCTAAGAGAAATTAGAAAATTATTGGAATATATCTTAGGTTATCTGAGAAAGTTGGCGAATATTAAACTTATTTAAAAATTCCTTTGAAAAATACGGAAAAAACGTTTATAATATAGGCGAGTATGTTTAAGTTGCGGAAGATTGGAAGAAAATATAATTATATGTATTTTAATAGCAAGAATTTGATCATAGATATACATGAAAGTATATAAACCATTATAGGATACAATGGAAAGGAGATACATTTATGTTGGGCAGCAATATTGGAATTGATTTGGGGACAGCTAGTGTGTTAGTTTATATAAAAGGCAAAGGAGTCGTACTAAAGGAACCATCTGTGGTTGCTTTTGATAGAGATACCAATAAGATTAAAGCGATTGGTGAAGAAGCAAGATTAATGCTTGGTAGAACACCTGGTAATATAATAGCAGTTCGTCCGCTTAGACAAGGTGTAATTTCTGATTATACAGTTACTGAGAAAATGTTAAAGTACTTTATTCAAAAATCGGTTGGTAAGCAAAGATTTCGTAAGCCACGAATTAGTGTCTGTGTGCCAAGTGGCGTAACCGAAGTTGAGAAGAAGGCAGTTGAAGACGCTACCTATCAAGCAGGGGCAAGGGAGGTTGCTATTATCGAAGAGCCAATTGCAGCTGCAATTGGAGCGGGTATTGATATCTCTAGACCATGTGGTAATATGATTGTAGATATCGGTGGTGGTACAACAGACATTGCAGTTATCTCCCTTGGTGGTACTGTAGTAAGTACTTCTGTAAAAATTGCCGGCGATGATTTTGATGATGCAATCGTTCGTTATATGAGAAAGAAACATAATCTTTTGATTGGTGAAAGAACATCTGAAGATATTAAAATAAAAATTGGATCTGCTTATCGTAGACCAGAAACGATTTCTATGGAAGTAAGAGGACGTAACCTAGTTACTGGACTTCCTAAGACAATTGAAGTTAGCTCTGAGGAAACGGAAGAAGCATTAAAGGAAACCACTTCACAAATTGTAGAAGCCGTACACAGTGTATTAGAGAAAACTCCTCCTGAACTAGCGGCAGATATTGCTGATCGCGGAATTGTATTAACCGGAGGTGGATGCTTACTCTATGGATTAGAAGAGCTAATCGAAGAGAAAACCGGGATAACTACAATGACTGCAGAAGATCCTTTAACTGCGGTTGCAATTGGAACAGGTAAATTTGTTGAGTTTTTAAGTGGTAAAAGAGATAAGTAGCAATATAGGTAAGTAATGAAATAGATAAGGAACGAAAGAGGAGAGGTATCAATGGTTAGAGGTTTATTTACCGCTTATACCGGCATGGCTAATGAACAAAAGCGACTAGATGTAGTTGCTAACAATCTAGCGAATGCTGCCACTATAGGTTATAAAAAAGAAAGTGTTACGAACCAATCCTTTGATGATGTATTGACTATTAAAATAAGGGATGAGTCTGAAGCTTATAATGATAGGCCCATAGGAACAATGAATCTTGGTGTTAAACTGGGCGAAGCATATACCGATTATAACCAAGGATCTTTACGACAGACGACCAATACCTATGACTTGGCTTTGGATGGTAAAGGTTTCTTTGCTATATCTGTTTTGGACAAGTCTGGTAATAGTAGTACAAAGTATACACGTAATGGTTCTTTTACAATGACAAAGGATGGATATGTTGTTGATAAGGATGGGAATCATTTACTAGGTGAAGCTGGTGAAATACTGATACCAACTGATGTAGTAGATGTTATCATTGACGAGAATGGTGATATTTATGGAGATGGTAATTATATTGACACCATTCTACTAACCGATTTTGAAAATTATGATTACCTCATAAAATTTGGAGATACCATGTATGAGCTTGTAGACGGTGGTGTAGAAATACCATCGAACGCAGCCATACGTCAAGGATACACGGAACAATCTAATGTAAATGTTGTTAAGGAAATGGTGGATTTAATCGCGATCACGCGTACCTATGAAGCTAATCAGAAGGTAATACAATCCATTGATAAGACACTGGATTTGGCCGCAAACTCGATAGGGAAAATATAGGGGGGTAATGGATTATGATGAGATCTTTATGGACAGCAGCGACTGGAATGATGACACAGCAGACTAATGTGGATACTATTTCTCAGAATCTTGCAAATGTTAACACTACTGCTTATAAAAAAGAAACTGCTGAGTTTAAATCTTTACTATATCAAACGATTCAGGAGCAATCCTATGATGCGAATGGTGATCCGAAACCTGTAGGAATTCAGGTGGGATTAGGTGTTCGCAATTCCGCAATAACATCGCAGTATACCCAGGGAAATCTAAGGGAAACTGGCAATGATTATGACTTTGCAATTGAAGGTAAAGGTTTCTTTATGGTGCAGACCCGTGATGGTGGCATAGCTTATACAAGAAATGGTTCTTTACAATTAGCAACAGGAGTAAATGGTGTCACCTTAGCAACATCAGAAGGAAATGCTCTTCTTGATACGACCGGAACACCAATTGTTTTGGATGATTACTACAATCCAGCCAATATTACTATTAATGATGCTGGAGAGTTGTGCTATCCGGATGAGAATAATAATGCAAATCCGATAGGTATTCAGATTGGTTTGGTACAGTTTAATAATCCAAGTGGTTTAGAAAAGATGTCTCATAGTTTACTACGTGCAACTGAAGCCTCTGGTGAGGCACGTCTTGAATCAGAAGATACAAGCTTAGAACAGAGTAAGATACATCAAGGATTCCTAGAAAGTTCTAATGTACAAGCTGTGGATGAGATTGTCAATCTAATTGTTGCTCAAAGAGCGTATGAAATGAACTCCAAGATTATTACGGCCACAGATGAAATGCTTCAGCAGGCAAATAATTTGAGATAATGAAATTCTTAAGTATCAATGGAATATGGTGTCAATGACCCCATGATTTTATGATTGGTTAAGGGGATCAATGATTACAAAAGTTAAAAGGAGAAAACGATGAGTATTTCAATAGGTTCCGGAGCTATGTACCCGATAACTGCAGGTATCTCCAATGAAAAGGTAAAAGCGGAGGAGCTGCAGGAAAAACTACAGATGGAGAATGCTTCTGATGAAGAACTTAAGGAAGTGTGTCAAAGCTTTGAAGCTTACCTTTTGACGCAGGTGATGAAAGAAATGGAAAAAACAATACCGGGAAGTGATGACAAGGATCCCTACCTTGAGCAATTTGGTGATATTCTTTATGAAGAATATGCAAAAATGGCTACACAAGGGGAGGGGCTCGGTATAGCGCAGATGCTCTATGAATCCATGAAACGAAACTCTTAAGTTGTTCATGATATATTTCACGATAAGCAGATTTGTCAAATCGAGTAGGAGTATTTACCAAGCTTACTTGAGTAAAGACTCATTCGAGAATTGATAAGTACAAGGTGAACATGATAGTGAAGCTATCGAGTTGCTAATCTGCGTATTTATATCTTACTTATGATTTACTATAACATAGAATGTCATTTCGAATAGAAATCCCTGCTTTATGAGATTTTTATTCGAAATGACATTTTTGCAATATATGAACGATATTTTAAGGTGAAAAAGAGTCTACTTAATGACAAAGCACGCGAGTGTGCGAATTTTGATCACTGATTTAAGATGCCTATAGCAGTATGGAGGTTAAAATGGCGGAAGAGATTGAAGGATATGTATCAAAAATTGTATTCCATAATGATGAAAATGGTTATACCGTATTGAGTTTACTGGCTGATGAAGAAGAGGTAACCTGCGTTGGAAACTTTCCATTTATTGCTGAAGGTGAGTATCTTACTGCCAATGGTAGCTATACTGATCATCCAATCTATGGGATTCAATTTTTAGTAGAGAGCTATGATATGATNGAGCCAAAGGATCTTTTTTCTATAGAGCGCTATTTAGGTTCTGGAGCGATAAAAGGAATTGGGGCTACACTTGCAAAACGTATTGTTAAAAAGTTCAAAGAGGACACCTTCCGCATTATTGAAGAAGAGCCAGAACGACTTGCCGAGGTAAAAGGCATAAGTGAACGGATGGCTAGGAATATAAGCGTTCAGTTTGAAGAGAAAAAGGATATGCGCAATGCCATGCTATTTTTGCAGAAGTATAACATCAGTGGCAATTTGGCAGTAAAGATATTTCAAGAGTATGGTCAGAAAATGTATGATGTGCTTCGAGAAAATCCATATCGTTTAGCAGAGGATATTACAGGAGTCGGTTTTAAAACTGCGGATGAAATTGCAAGAAGTGCAGGAATTAGAAGTGATTCGGATTACCGAATTAAAGCGGGAATACTCTATACGCTTCTGCAGGCTGCTAATGATGGACATGTTTATCTTCCAGAGAAGGAACTAATGCATAGGGCGAAAACTTTACTAAATGCCATGGAAGACAATATTATCAGACAACTGACAGCCCTTTCTATCGAAAAAAAGATCATAATTTATGAAAGTAAAGAAGGCAAAGTAATTTATGCATCCATGTATTATTACATGGAGTTAAATGTATCCAGAATGCTTCATGACTTGAATATACGTTACGAATTAGAATATGAATATGTAAAGAAACGCCTAGCTGTGATTGAAGAGCATTTTGAGTTTGCACTGGATGAGCAACAAAGAACTGCAGTTATAGAGGCTGCAGCTAATGGCCTTTTGGTGATAACGGGAGGGCCGGGTACCGGCAAGACGACGACAATAAATGCTATTATAAAATTATTTGAAGCAGAAGGACTTGATATTCTTCTTGCCGCACCTACTGGAAGAGCCGCGAAGAGAATGTCAGAAACCACAGGATATGAAGCAAAGACCATCCATAGACTTCTGGAGTTATCTAGGTTATCTCCGGAAGGGGAAAGTAACTATTTATTTGAACGTAATGAACTTAATCCTCTTGAGACTGATGTTTTAATTATTGATGAAATGTCGATGGTTGATATCGGTTTAATGCATGCCCTGCTTAAGGCATTATCTGTTGGGACTAGACTCATTCTCGTTGGGGATGTGAATCAGTTGCCAAGCGTGGGACCGGGAAATGTTTTAAAAGACATTATTGAGTCCCACTGTTTCAATGTAGTTAAGTTAACAAAAATCTTTCGTCAGGCAGCTGACAGTGATATTATTGTAAATGCTCATAAAATCAATGCAGGTGAGCATATACGCCTCGATAATAAGAGCCGAGACTTCTTCTTTCTAAAAAGAATGGAAGCCAATGTCATAATAGCTGTTATGATTAATTTAATAAAAAATAAGCTTCCAAAGTATGTGAATGCTACATCCTTTGACATACAAGTTCTAACACCGATGAGGAAAGGGGAACTAGGTGTAGAACGCTTGAACCAAGTTCTGCAGCAGGCATTAAATCCTCCAGCACCTGATAAAAAAGAGAAAGAGTATCATCAGGGAATCTACCGAGAAGGGGATAAGGTGATGCAGATAAAAAATAACTACCAACTCGCCTGGGAGATTAAAAACAAGTTAGGGATTACAGTTCAATCCGGTACAGGTGTTTTTAACGGTGATGCGGGAGTTATCAAAGAGATTAATTTGTTCTCAGAACATTTGCTAGTTGAGTTTGATGATAATCGAGTGGTAGATTATGCATTTAATCAGTTGGATGAATTGGATCTTGCCTATGCAATAACAATTCACAAATCACAAGGTAGTGAATATCCTGCAGTCGTTCTACCAATATTGGACGGTCCACGTCTTTTGTTTAATCGTAATCTTTTATATACCGCTGTTACAAGGGCCAAAAATTGTGTCACTATTGTTGGTAGTGATCAGATGCTTCAGTTTATGATTGATAACAAAAGTGAGCATAGTAGGTATTCGGGACTCGGTGAAAGGATTAAGGAATTAAAGTATTAATATTACTAGCAAAAAATTCAAATATTTATAACAAATTGGTTAGAAATGGCGAAGTTTTTAATTTTATAGTGCATTTTATAGAAATATACGTTATAATGTTAAAAAGCTTACATTACATTAAATATTCACTATCGCAAGTTATCTTTAGTGAATAAAATTATTATGAGTGCTTAAACACATCTACCGCCATGAAGCGGAGGTATGATATTGCAATAGTATCCTATTGTAATAAATATAAATTAATTAGGGGGATTTGACATGTCTACTACATCGTTGGTTATTATGGCAGCAGGAATGGGAAGCCGCTTTGGTGGCATTAAACAGTTGGAACCGGTAGGTCCTAGTGGTGAAATTATTATGGACTATTCGGTATATGATGCGATTGAAGCGGGTTTTAACAAGATTGTATTTATTATTCGAAGAGATTTGGAAAAGGACTTTAAAGAAGTCATCGGAAATCGAATTGAGAAGTTAGTACAGGTTGAATATGTATTTCAAGAACTGGACGATTTGCCAGCAGGATATAGAAAACCGGAAGGTAGAACAAAACCTTGGGGAACTGGACAGGCGATCTTAAGTTGTAGGGATGTAGTAAAAGAACCATTCGCTGTAATCAATGCAGATGATTACTATGGTAAGGAAGCATTTCATAAGATTTATCAGTTTTTAAACAATCCATCCTATAAGGAAAATCAATATTGTATGGCAGGATTTATCTTAGGTAATACCCTTAGTGACAACGGAACCGTTACCCGAGGAGTATGCAAGGGTGAAAGGGGTATTCTAAAGCATATTGTTGAGACCTCAGATATTAAGCAAGAGGGAGATCATGCAGTTGCTAAAGATGACGCAGGAAATGATATCACATTAGATCTTAATGGTTTGGTATCCATGAACATGTGGGGTTTTAAACCAGGATTATTTAGTGAACTGGAAAAGGGTTTTATTCACTTTCAATCAACTCTTACTGATGAGGATAAAATGAAGAAGGAATACCTGTTGCCTGATGTTATAGGTGATTTGATTGAACAACATCAAGTTGAGGTTTCCATTCTTAAGACATCCGATCGCTGGTTTGGAGTTACCTATAGAGAAGATAAGGAAATTGTCGTTAAATCATTTCAGGATTTAGTAAATAGAGGAGTTTATCCTTCAAAGCTTTTTGCATAATAGGAGAATATATTGTTTCAGACAATTCTTGATATTATCTATCCGGTTAGATGTCCAATCTGTGGAGAAATTGTAATTCCAAAAGGCAACAAGATTTGTAAGCCATGCAAAGATAAACTGCAGTATATTACAGAGCCCCGATGTAAAAAATGCAGCAAGCCAATTGCACAAGAAGAAGAGGAATATTGTAGCGATTGTGAACGTAAGAATTTTCATTTTACTAAAGGATACGCTATATGGGTTTATGATGAAGCCATGAGGCGTTCCATTGCGAATTTTAAATATCACAATAAGCGTGAATATGCTAAATTCTATATTGAGGAAATGCTGCTAGCTTACGGAGATGAAATTAAAAAGATGGCACCGGATGTGATTGTTCCAATTCCGCTTCATAGAAGCAAGTATCGGGAGAGGGGATATAATCAAGCAGAAGTTCTTGCATGTGGACTAGGAAAAAGACTAACCATTCCAGTACTATCACATTTGCTTGTACGGAATAAAAAAACACTGCCACAAAAACAATTAAGTGATAAGGAACGCCTGCGCAATTTACAGGAAGCTTTCATGTTTAATCAAACTGTGGCAGGTCGTTATCGTAGAGAAATCAATAAGGTATTGCTAGTTGATGATATCTTTACCACAGGCAGCACTATCGAAGCATGTACCAATGAACTAATCGTAAATGGAATCAAAGATATCAATTTTATAACCTTATGCATAGGAAAAGGCTATTAGGAGGGTAAAAATGGATGTAAGAAATTGTAAGGTATGCGGAAAATTGTTTAATTATTTATCAGGACCTCCCTTATGCCCTAGCTGTATGAAAGCCTTGGATGAGAAATTTGAGCAAGTAAAGGATTATATCTATGATCATCCAAGGGTAGATATGCAGGAGGTATCGGAGGTGTTTGATGTTCCGATTCCGCAGATAAAGCAGTGGATTAGGGAAGAACGATTGGCTTTTGCTGAGGACTCCATGATAGGGCTAGAATGTGAGAGGTGTGGAGTAACGATTCGGACAGGACGTTTCTGTAAGTCTTGTAAAGATAAATTGGCAAAGGGCTTAACAGATTTATATCCGGAAAAAAAGCCTATAGAGAAACAAAAAGATCCTAGAGAAAATCCAAGGATGCGTTTTTTAAATTATGATCAATAATGTAAGGCAGGTGCCCTACACTAACCGAATTCCTTTATCGGTTATGGTAATGGTACCTGCCTTATATAATCTTCCAATGGCTCTTTTAAAAGCATTTTTACTCATGTTGAATTCTAATTTAATCTGATTAGGATCTGATTTATCATGATAGGGGAGAAATCCTCCTGCCTCCTTCAATTTCTCTTCAATAATCATAGCGTCGGCATCCATCTGTACATGGGATTTTTCTCGAAGGCTAAGGGTTAATTTGCCATCATCCCGGACATTTTTTACACGGGCATGAATAATATCCCCAACTTTAATTGGAGTGAAGATTTCGTTCTTAGGTATCATTGCAGAATATTGATTATCCACTGCAACGAAAGCGCCGAAAGAATCAATAATCTCATATACGACACCAGTAACGGCATCGTCTTTATGATAAGGAGAATCTGTAGATAGCAAATCATATACTTTCATTGTTGCGCATAGACGATTGCTTTTATCTAAGTATAATGTAACTAGAACACGATCACCTTCTTTAACCTGAGTCGTCTGCTCTTTATAAGGTAGCAGAAGGTCTTTCATCAGACCCCAGTCCAAAAAAGCACCAACATGATTTACTTCTTTGACTTCCAGCACAGCTAATTTTCCAATGGTAATGGGAACTGTATTTGTTGTTGCAATTTCGCGATCCTCTGAATCACGGTATAAAAATACAGTGAGTTGATCACCGATATTGGTTCCTTCAGGAACTTCCTTACGTGGCAGTAATATACTATGTTTTCCGTCACTGCCTACTTCACTTAAATATAGACCAAAATCCGATTTTCTTGTCACCTCAAGGGTTTGATATTTTCCTAATTCTATCATATGGTATCCTTTCTATGGGAGTAATTATTTATGTGTAGTTTGCTTTAATTCTACTTACATGCTGGATTCGCTTACACCTGACGATAGAAGTGAGAGAATTCTTACTATCTGTTGAATTCAATGATGGCATAAGGGTTCTCGTCCACATTGCAAAGAGCAACAACATAACGGCTTTCTTCCAGCGCTGTCATGGGTAGTATAATATCACCGAGTACAGCTTGCTTTTTGTATTCTACGCGCATACTTGTAACCTTATATTCCTCTGGCAAAAACTCCTCTGCCATTTTAATGTATTGCCCATTGTTTACATGATTATACGAGTCAATATTTGATTTTATTACTGGAAAAGTAGGGAGAGAATTTAAATCCTTAGGAAGTGCTATCTTGCGATCCGCATATTCCATGGGATATGCAGGCTCTAATTTATAGCCTGTATTTTCTTCGGTAGCTTTTGTCGGTCTACCTGTTAATGTGTCCATATAAACCCATATAGAATTTGCTGCAACTAGGACTTCGTCATTCTTATTTTTTATAATAAAATTACGATATCCGTAGCAACCTTTAAAGCCGTATGGCCAGGTTCCGATAGTAATATATTCTCCAAGAGGGATTGCTTTATTAAACTGAACCTGCCAACTGTTTAATATCCATGCACGATTCCTACTTTGCAAATAATCTAGACCAATATTCAAATCCTTGGATTGAAAGGTACTGCAGTCTTGAAAATAATTGATAATGGATGAGATATCCAATACTCCTTTTTGATAATTTATTTCACTATAACGTACTCTACTGTCAAAAGTATACATAAATGTTTCCTTTCTAATGCGCTCCTACCGTAGTATTATAACATTATTTCTATATTTTACATAGTTATTTTAAGAATTGAATACCTAACTTTCACAGTAGTATATCTCCTTGTATATCCTTTTATATATGCGCTTCTATAGAGCTGGAATTATACTAGAATAATAGTTTATAGTTTGCTATAATGGGTTTGTCTTGAAGGGAGGTATATCGTTGGATTCAATAGAGTATTATAATAGGCACGCAGCAGAGTTTTATCAAAATACAGTAGATATCGACATGCAGGAATACAGGGATCGTTTCACTGCCTTATTGCCTGAAGGGGGCTGCATATTGGATCTAGGCTGTGGATCCGGAAGGGATAGTGCTTATTTTCATTCTCAAGGATTTGATGTCACTGCTATGGACGGTTCGAAAGAAATGTGTAGTTTAGCTAGTATCCATATAGGGCAAGAAGTACTTCAGCTTAAATTTTCAGAGATGGATTTTGAGGAGGTCTTTGATGGAATATGGGCGAATGCCTCCTTACTTCATGTTCCTAAAAGTGAGATGAATGAAATTCTTTCGAAGATTATACGTGCATTAAAAAAAGCAGGGATATTATATATGTCCTTCCATTATGGAGATGAGGAAATAGAATCGGATGGTAGACATTATACGAATTATCGTACTAAGACCCTGAAAGAACTGATTACTTCATATAAAGAGTTGGAATTAATTGAAATAAAGAAAAGCCAGGATGTATTGCCTGAAAAGGATAGATTATGGATTTATGCACTGGCAAGAAAGGTGACTTAGATACAGATAAATTGATTCGTTGATAATATACTTAATATAGACGCAAGGAAATCTTTTGATATAAGTGAAAATGTAATCAAATGTATATTAAGCGATAAGCAAAGGAGATATTAATAAAAACATTTGAAATATTAGATGTGACATATACTATCCATAAAGTATAAAAGTATAGAAACTTTATTTATTTGAAAATATAAAATCTTTATTTGCTTGATTAAAGGAGGAATTATAGTGAAAAATATTTATGATGTTATTATTATAGGTTCTGGCCCGGCAGGATTAGCAGCAGCAATCTATGCAAAACGGGCGGAGCTAAATATGCTTGTTATTGAGAAATCGGCCATTAGTGGCGGACAGATTATAAATACCTATGAAGTAGATAACTATCCCGGGTTCATGGAGATAAGTGGATTTGATTTAAGTATGAAGTTTAGGGAACATGCAGATAAATTAGGTACTGAGTTTATTACAGGTGAAGTAACAAGTTTTCATTTAGATGGTGAAATCAAAGTGATTACTCTTGATGATGGTACAGAGTATCGATCTAAAGCAGTTATTATCGCTACTGGTGGTGTCCCTAGACATCTGAATGTTGAAGGGGAAGAAAAACTATCTGGTATGGGAGTCTCTTATTGTGCTACTTGCGATGGTGCCTTTTTCAAAAACAAAACTGTTGCAGTAGTTGGCGGTGGCGATGTAGCGGTTGAAGACGCAATCTTTTTAGCTCGCATCTGCGAACGGGTATATGTAATTCATAGACGGGATGAATTCAGAGCAAAGAAAAGCCTTGCCACAAAACTTCTTTCCCTTGAGAATGTTACCGTATTATGGGATAGCGTTGTTGAGAAAATAAATGGGGAAGAAATGACAAAATCAATTCAGGTTAAGAATGTTAAGAGTGGTGAAAGTAAAGATTTGGATGTGTCTGGAGTCTTTATTGCTGTTGGATATATTCCGAATTCTGACCTGTTTAAGAATGTTGTTGCTACCGATGAGGCGGGTTACATTATTGCCGGTGAAAATTGTGAGACAAATGTGCCAGGAATTTTTGCTGCAGGGGATGTAAGAACCAAGGGACTTAGACAAATTATTACAGCTGCTTCTGATGGTGCCATTGCAGTTACAGCAGTAGAAAAATATTTAAATGACAATTAAACTGTAAAATCTTTAAAAAACACCTTTATAAGCCTTATTCTTTATTGACACAAGATGTCAGTTTTGCTATAATTATCTCAATATATTTAATAAATTTGTAACATTTAAGAGATTTTTGTATTGGAACATAATTATAGGAACGGATGAAAAGTAATTTCGATTACTTAAAATACTTGGGAGGCAATATAATGCGGAAAGATAAGGCTTTAAAGGCAGCAGTATGCCTGGCTTCACTGGGATTATTATTATCAATAAATTCACAAACAGCCCGTGCCGAGGGTAGATATTCCGCAGAGCAGGGCGTCGCTGGGATAACATATTCACTTGATAACTATTATACTTCTGTTCCTATGGAGGAAGCGGAAGCGGCTGAAAAAGCTTTATCCGCAATTTTGAATGAAGAGATTCTATCTCCCTATAAGAACTTAGGAGTATCGAAGGCAGACAATTATGTTAATATCCGAAAGGAACCAACAACAGAAAGTGAAGTGGTTGGTAAACTTTATCGAGGAGCCGCAACTGATATACTGGAATGGTTAGATGGTGATTGGGTTAAAATACAGTCCGGAGATGTGGAAGGATATATCGCTTCCAATTATCTTGCAATTGGGAAAGATGCAGAAGCGATGTTTGATGAATATGCAACAAAATATGCTACGGTATTAACGACAACTTTGAATGTAAGGAAAGAACAATCGACTGAATCAAAGATAATAACTCAGATACCGGATGGCGAAACTTATGTTGTTGTTAAAGAATATGAAGAATGGGTAGAAATTCTCCTTGGTAGTGGAGAGAATTCGAATGATAATTATACTGGTTTTGTTAAGAAGGAAGATGGTTCAACACCACTTGTCAAAATAGATATAGAATTCAATTTTGCGATTTCCATTGAAGAAGAAAAAGCTAGAGAGAAAGCAGAAAGAGAGCGTAAGGAAAAATTAGAAGAGGAAGAAAGAAGAAAAGCAGAAGAGGCTGCAAGAAAGGCTGAAGAAGAAAGAAAGGCTGAAGAAGAAAGAAAAGCTGCAGCTAAAAAGCAAAACGCCTCCAAGAAGGAAACTTCCTCCTCCTCCTCATCATCAGAATCGAAACCTACAAAATCCTCTTCGGATGTAGCATCATTACAACAAGAAATAGTTACATATGCACTAAAATTCATTGGAAACCCTTATGTTTGGGGTGGCGAGAGCCTNACAAAAGGTGCCGACTGCTCTGGATTTGTACAGAGCATCTATAGGGACTTTGGATATAAAATAGATAGAACTTCCAGAGAACAGGCAGTAGGCGCAGGAAGAAAAGTCAGCATTAATGAACGTCAGCCAGGAGATCTCATCTTCTATACCAATGGTTCAGGTACGGTTAACCATGTAGCNCTGTATATTGGTAACGATCGCATCGTACATGCTGCGAATAAACGTCAAGGTATCATTACTTCAAGATATAATTATCGAAATGTTTATAGAGTACGAAGGGTTGTGAATTAAATCCTTAAATTGCACTGCTGAAGTTTATCTTCAGCAGTGTTTTTTATTGATCTATATTGACCATTAAATTAAACACTCTAAACTCTATTGTATTACCATATACTGAAATTAATATAAAAATAAATATATTATTGGAAAAATAAGGGAGTTGTGCTACAATTATATTAGCTAGTAAATAATAATTTTCTATAATGATACTATTAAGTAGTGATATGAATTTAATTAATGTTTAGGATGAATTTACCAAGTTCATTTATTTCAAAAGCAAATCATAATAATTACCAAGTGATGCTCCTTAAAGCACGCTCATAGTTAATAATATCTAAAGAAAGGTATGGTTTTTATTATGCAGGAGAAGGATAGAAAGGAAAGAAGAAAATTTAAAAGATTTCCAATCGAATTAAGCCTGGAAGTAAAGGAAGTTTTTAAGCAAGATAATATTGTAATAAAAGATGTTAATGCTTCTGTTAATGCAATAAACATTTCAAAAAGCGGTATTGGTTTTACCAGTGAATCAGAACTACCTATTGGATATTATTTTAAAGCGTTAATTCAATTGGGAGAGGGGGACTTCTTCCATACGGTGATTCGTATCGTTAGGGTTCTACAAAAGAATCATGATCAAAAGGAGTATGGTGCAGAGTTTGTTGGCTTAGCACCATTCCTAGCTGATAAATTGAGCAAGTACGAGAAGAACCTGAATAAAGTTACATAAAAACTTAATAAAATACAAACTGCTATTGCTGTTTTCTTATGTCGGACTATTTCAAGAATATAATCTTTCCCTAAAATATATTCTTGATAATAGTCTTTTTACTTGTAAATAAATGTATATTAGTCTATCTCCCATAAGGGAGCACAAGATGTGGTGGTAGCTTGTAATTGTTGAAATTTAGTCAAAATTCAAAAAAGTTAGAAAATTGAATTAATTTGAAATATTATTTTGTAATCATTAATAAATTATGAGTTATCGGAAAGTCCTATTGACAAATACCAACTTGTACACTTTGCACAAAAGAGCTTTTGTAATTTACAATAAATGTATATACATGCATTTTAACCTACATATTATCAAAAAGTTATCCACAATGAATTACCCCCTATTTTGAATAAAATAAAGTTATACACGGGTTTATCCACATTATCCACAGTTATCAACTACCTTTGTCGCATGGATAACTTAGTGTCAATATCGAAAATGCGTTTTGTTACTTCTGATAAATTGACATAAAAAGCGAGAAAATAATATTTTATTATTGACTCTTTAATTGTCGGATGATAGATGGAAAAGATAATA
>JGI24708J26588_10001038_pt1 | contig 22122 bp, 15 predicted proteins | sample BioPla1DNA2_FD_26588 | JGI IMG/M metagenome (IMG submission 26588) | reverse complement strand
TTTCCTATTGTTAGATCCAGATTATTATGAAGCAAGTATCTTGCTGCTTTATCATTAATATTATTAATGGAATCAGCCATTGATAATGCCAAACTAATACCTTTAACACCTTCATCAGTTACTGGCAAATTAATTTGATTTAGCTTATTTATTATTAAAGCCTCTATGCTCAGGTTATTGTCAGCCTGATTATTATTAACTTTATTCCTATCCTGACCTTGGTCTTTTGCCTTTATTCTGTCCAAGGCATGTTTTAGACCTTCTATGGTTAGTTTTTCTATTGATATTCCCTCAGCTTCCAAGGCTTCATAGTCATGTTCAGTCATTGTAGAAAGTATCTCATTAATAATAAGCGCTTCCTTGGGGTCTTCATCCTTTTTTATATTACGGCTTTTTTTATCCATAAAACTATATTGATCTTGATTCTTTTTAGCTCCAGGTTTTATCTTAGAGTTTTCTTCCCTTTCATTATCATGACTAAGAATTTTCAATAAAATTGTCTTATCAGAAATCTCTTGTATCTCTAATTCAAGCATCTCTCCTATATCAAAGGATTTTAGAATTTCTGAAGAAACCTTTACCTGCTGTCCCTGTATGGTAAGGGCAGTCTCCTTGCCATTTTTAGATACTATACCTGTAACCTTTTGCCCTTTCGTTGGCGTAAATAAATTCTGATTAGCTTCCTTGCTAAGATCTTTGTATTCTAAGATACCACCTATAATTTTTGAAATATTTCCATTTCCCTGCATTTAACCTCTACCGCCCATCATTTGGTTAATATTATTTGATGTTAATTTCATAATAGTTTGAAACAAATAAATCTATATTTTATTTCGGTAAATTGTTAGCAAAACTTTAATTTATTAAGATAGGAAAACCTATCTATAAATAAAGTTGATTGTGGCAGAATATATTTTGGTATCCAGGTATAGTCAGAGCATCAAGTGTGTTTGAAAACAACCCTATTAAAAATTCTCGATAATACTTCTTAGTCTCTATTTATTTGAATACAAATGAAATAACAAAAGGTAATAAGCATGTTTTATATCATTTACGCGTCTATAAACACTTATAAGGAGGTTTCAATGAGAAGGCGTATTAACTATGTTATATTATCCCTAATTTTCTTGTTATCTGTAATAATTGGTGCTGCTTGTACCATAGGGAATAAGCAGCAAAGGGAGCAAAATTCCTTTGATCGATTTATTAACGAGATGTTTATAAAAGAGGTTCAAGCTGATACCTTATCACTGAACTACACCCTAGCAAATCCAGAAAATTACGGTATTACCATTGAGAAGGCTTCTTTGGGTAACTATACCATACAGACTATGAATGATGGAATTACTAGTACAGAGAATTATATGCGAGAAATAGATAAATTCAATTATGAACTTTTAAGTCCAGATCAACAGCTGACATATAAGATACTTAAATATTACCTTGAGCAAAAGATAATATCTGGGGATTTTATCTACTATAATGAATGCTTAGGCCCTACTACCGGTATTCAGGCCCAACTGCCTATATTGCTGGCCGAATATAATTTCTATGACCCAGAGGATATTGATTATTATCTTGAACTATTACCTAGTATCTATGATTATTTCAAAGATATCGCTGAATATCAAAGAGAGAAATCTAAACACGGATTATTTATGAGTGATAAAAATGCAGATATTGTCATTGAACAATGTCAGTCCTTTATTGCCGATACAGATAATAATTTTTTAATTGAATATTTTAATGATAAAATCTATAATTATCCCGGCCTAAGTAGCAAGCAGATACTAGCTTATCAAAATACTAATAAAGAGGCTGTTACAAAATATGTTATACCCGCATATAAGATGTTAATTAATGTTTTACAAGAGCTTAAGGGAAGTGGAACCAATGATAAGGGCTTATATTACTATTCTAAGGGTAAAGAATACTATAGCTTCTTAGTCAAGAAAAAAACTGGATCATCAAAGCCTATGGCCGAAATAACCAGGATGCTTGATAAAGCTATAAATAAAAGCATTGAGGAGATCTCTTCCATATACTATGCAGATGGAAATATCATTGATAAGCTTTTATCTTTTGACTCATTTCCCTTAACTGAACCTAAAGCAATCATGGAGGACTTAAAAAAGGGTATTGCCAAAGATTTTCCAGAACTAATTTCTGTAGATTATGATATCAAATATATTCATGAATCTTTAGAGGATTATCTAAGTCCTGCCATGTATCTAGTCCCTGCTATAGATAGTTATAATAATAATACTATTTATATCAATGGTAGGGATGATGATACCTTATCCACCATATATACTACCGTTGCCCATGAAGGATACCCCGGACACCTTTATCAATGTGTATATTTTAGAAACACCAACCCTGCTCCTATCCGTAATCTTATGGACTTTATAGGCTATGATGAAGGTTGGGCAACCTATGTGGAAATGTACTCCTACCAATTAACGGGAATCGATGATAATCTAGCTAAAGTCTTTGCCGCCAATAATATCCTGATTTTATGTATGTACGCTAGAGCAGATATAGGTATACATTATGAAGGATGGACTAAGGAAGAGGTTGTCAGCTATGTTTTAAACTATATTAGCAGCGAAGAAACAGCTGAACTTATTTACTATACCCTTCTAGAAGAACCAGCTATATATCTCCCCTATGCTGTTGGTTGCCTTGAAATACTAGAACTGCGAAATCAGGCCGAAACAGCTTTAAGGGAACAATTTACCCTAAAAGACTTTCATACCTTTTTACTGGATATAGGGCCAGCTCCTTTTGGCATTATTGAAGAACATTTAAATCAATGGATAGATAATAGAAGCATAAAAGTTGTTATTTATCAGTAAATTGATATCTTGTGAATAAATTATCAAATTTTAAGTTGACTTTTGTAATATTGAGAATTATACTTAAATTGGAGTACAATTAGTTTTTATTTAAATACATATATTATGTATTTAAATAAACATAATTTATAAAATTAGGAGGATACGAGATGTCAACAAGAGCATATTTTAAGCGTGATGAAATTGGTGCTAATAAACCTGGATTTTCAAAAACTCGTTCTATTATTGAAGCCGCTTTTTATGGCAATAATGTCGTTAAGGTGAACACATTAAAAGAGGCCTATAATCTTGCTAAAAATTCACCAGGAACGATTGTAACAGATATGCCTGTTCATAGGGGCGAGGAAATTGGCCTTGAACCTGATTCAAAAGTCTTATTATTTAACGATGGTGCCATTACTGGTCGTTATGCTGCAGCAAGAAGAATTGCTGGAGAGCCAAATGTAGACTGCGACAAATTAGATAAACTTGTTATGGACGCCATCTATGATACCAGATGGAAAAAGCTATATCACGCAGAAGTATTTATTGGTTTAGATCCTGAATTTATGGTAAAAGCCCATCTACTAATTCCTGAAGGAGAAGAAAACATTTTGTATTCCTGGATGTTAAACTTCCAATACATGTCTGATAATTATGTTCAGATGTATAAGGATTCTAGACCGATTGGTAATGAACCAGATATCTATATCTTTTCTGATCCTCAATGGAAAGGTACTGATCAAACAGATATTAGCGATCCAAAATGCTTATCTTACTTTAATACAGCTACTAACTGTGCAGCAATCCTTGGAATGAGATATTTTGGTGAGCACAAGAAGGGAACCCTAACAATTGCTTGGGCTATCGCTAATAGAAACGGCTATGCCTCCTGCCACGGTGGACAAAAGAGATATAACCTTGGTAATAATCGTTCCTTTGTTGCTTCTGTATTTGGACTATCTGGATCAGGTAAGTCTACTATTACCCATGCAAAACATGATGGTAAGTATGATGTAACTGTTTTACATGATGATGCCTTTATCATTAATACAGATACCAGTTCATCTGTAGCATTGGAGCCTTCATATTTTGATAAGACAGCAGATTACCCTACATACTGTGAGGATAACAAATACTTATTAACAGCTCAAAACTGTTCTGCTACCATAGATGAAGATGGTAAAGTTGTTTTAGTAACAGAAGATATTCGTAATGGTAATGGTCGTGCAATCAAATCCAAATTATGGTCACCTAATAGGGTAGACAAAATTGATGAGCCTGTTAATGCAATATTCTGGATTATGAAGGATCCTACTCTACCTCCAATTGTTAAGCTAAAAGGTGCATCCCTGGCCTCAGTTATGGGTGCAACCCTGGCAACAAAAAGAACCAGTGCGGAGAGACTTGCTCCAGGAGTAGATCCTAATGCACTAGTTGTTGAGCCATATGCTAATCCTTTTAGAACCTATCCTTTAGCAGATGATTATGATAAGTTTAAAAAATTAGTTGCTGAAAGAAATGTTGATTGCTATATCATAAACACTGGCGACTTTATGGGTAAAAAAGTAACACCTTCTGATACCCTTGGAGTGATTGAAGCCGTTATAGAAGGAACAGCAGAATTTAAACAATGGGGACCATTTGAAGATATTGAAATCTTTGAGTGGGAAGGTTTTGTTCCAGATCTGAATGATCCAGACTATAAAGCACAACTTAAAGCTAGAATGGAAGACAGACTAACATTCGTTAAATCTAGAGATGAGTTTAAATGTGGTTATGATAAATTACCTGCAGATGCTCTGGAAGCTCTTGAGAAAGTTGTTTCTCAACTTAACTAATTTCTTAATATATTAACAAAGTGGGCCCAAGGTTTATCCATGGGCCCTAGCTTTTGTATTGACTATATTTTTAGAGTATTTCAGCTCCAGCAGGCATATCCCTTTCTGGTATCATTAAGGAGAGATTTCCTTCACTATCTTCAGCACATAAGATCATGCCTTCGGATATAAGCCCGGCAAGTTTAGCAGGTTTTAGATTTACCACAACCATAACTTTCTTACCTACCATCTCTTCAGGTTTGTAGTGAGCTTTTATTCCGGATACAATCTGCTTAACCTGAGAACCTATCTTCACCTGAGAACATAATAATTTCTTTGATTTCTTAACTTCTTCACAAGCAATAATCTCTCCCACCTGGAATTGAAGTTTGGCAAAATCATCATAAGTAATCTCTGGCTTAGCTTCAATATCTATAACAGCACTTTCATCTTTGGTATCTTCATTTGAATTATCTGATGTATTTTCTTGATTTAAATTCATCTCTTTCACTTTCTCTAGAACCTCTTGTAAGTCTAAACGAGCAAATAATATAGTTGGTGCATCTGTAACTTTATTTTCTGATGGATATAGGCCAAAGCTATTCATTTCTTCTAGAGTTCTGGCCTTGGCATTAATTTGAGCTAAAATATTCTTAGCTGTATCTGGCATAAATGGTTCTAAAAGGCTAGCACCAATGGAGATGCTTTCAATCAGATTATAAAGTACTGTCTCTAATCTACCTTGCTTACTCTCTTCCTTAGCAAGAATCCAAGGCATGGTCTCATCTATATATTTATTACAACGTTTAAATAAATTAAATATCTCACTAATGGCTTCAGCCACTCTTAGCCTTGCCATCTTCTCAATAACTTTCTTGGGAGTATTTAACACTAAGGCCTTTAATTCCTCATCTACCGGTTCGACTACCATGCTGTTTTTCACTATACCTCCAAAGTATTTATTGGACATGGATATAGTTCTATTAACCAGATTACCTAAGGTATTGGCCAGCTCAGAATTAATCCTTTCTACCAGCAGCTCCCAGGTGATTATACCGTCATTATCAAATGGCATCTCATGCAATACAAAATATCTTACAGCATCCACACCAAATATTTTAACCAAATCATCGGCATAGAGGACATTGCCTTTGGATTTACTCATCTTATCACCAGAAGATCCCTGTAGAAGCCAAGGATGGCCAAAAACCTGCTTGGGTAGAGGAATATCTAGGGCCATCAACATAATTGGCCAATAAATGGTATGAAAACGTAGAATATCTTTTCCTATAAGATGAAGATCCGCTGGCCAGTATTTCTTGTATAGCTCTCCATGATTTCCATCAGCATCATAACCTATACCTGTAATATAATTACTAAGTGCATCCAGCCACACATAAACTACATGCTTATCATCAAAGTCAACTGGAATACCCCATTTAAATGAGGTACGTGATACACATAGATCCTGAAGACCTGGAAGCAGGAAATTATTCATCATCTCATTCTTCCTAGATTCTGGCTGAATGAATTCTGGATGGGTCTTAATATGCTCAATTAAACGATCGGCATACTTACTTAGTTTAAGGAAATATGCTTCCTCCTTAGCCGCTTCAACTTCCCTACCACAATCAGGGCACTTACCATCTTTTAGCTGAGAGGATGTAAAGAAAGATTCACAGGGAGTGCAGTAAAGTCCTTCGTAGCAGCCCTTATAAATATCTCCCTTATCATATAATTTCTTAAATATTTTCTGTACTTGTTTCATATGGTCTTCATCTGTTGTTCGTATAAACTTATCATATGAAGTATTCATCAAATCCCAGATACCTTTAATCTGGTCTGCTATAGTATCTACATATTCCTTTGGAGAAGTATTGGCCTCTCCTGCCTTTTGCTCTATTTTTTGACCATGTTCATCTGTACCTGTTTGAAAAAACACATCGTAACCTTCAAAACGTTTGAAACGGGCTATACTATCAGCCAAAACAATCTCATAGGTATTGCCAATATGGGGCTTACCTGATGTATAAGCAATCGCTGTTGTAATATAATATGGCTTTTTACTCATAATCCTAATAATCTCCTTTCCTTTTATAAAACAAAAACTCCCGCCTTTAAAACAATTTAAAGACGAGAGACTCTCCCGTGGTACCACTTTAATTTACCTTTATGTCACCATAAAGGCCTCTTCACTGCAAAAACAGCTTAGCAAAATAACGGATGCATCCGTCGCAGCCTAAGAATTACCTATTAGGTACTTCCTCAGTGCGAAGCTCCAAGACCATCTTCAACAGCTTCCCAAGTTCCCCCTTCTCAGCTACTGGGTCTCTCTGTTAACCGTTCCACTGTCTACTCTTCTTTTCACAGCCTTTAAAATATATTAATATGGAAAGTATATCATTACTTTTTATTATTGTCAAAATCTTTACAATTATAATAATAAACATTTTATATAAAATATTCACTATAAAACTTTAAGCTAATATTTCATAAATACATATATCTATAAAATAAATAGGGTTAGCCAAAAAGGTACTGTATCCCTGTACGTTTTAGCTAACCCTATCTATTTGTTAATCACCACTCGCATGCGTCCCCACGCTATTCCAGTTCATACCTTCTCCATGTACTAACCTTTTACAATATATCAAATATTTAACAATTTGTCAAGAGTTTGTCATTAACTCCTATAACCATTGGGATTCTTACTCTGCCAACGGTAGGTATCCTCGCACATCTTCTCAATACCTCTTTCTGCTTTCCATCCCAGCTCCTTATAAGCCTTGCTAGGATCAGCATAAGTGATTGGTATATCTCCAGGTCTTCTCTCAGTAATTACATAGGGCAATTTCTTATTGCACACCTTCTCATAATTATGAATAATATCCATTACACTATATCCTACCCCTGTACCTAAATTATAGGTTACAATTCCAGGATTGCTTTTTAGTTTCTCTATAGCCTTAATATGTCCTATAGCCAAGTCAACAACATGGATATAATCGCGAATACCAGTACCATCTGGTGTATCATAGTCATTTCCAAAGACATTAATCTTCTCTAGATGCCCTGACGCAACCTTGGCCACATAGGGAACCAGATTATTTGGAATACCATTGGGATCCTCTCCAATTTCACCACTTTCATGGGCTCCAATAGGATTAAAATATCTTAGTATTGCAATATTCCAGCTGGGATCTGCACTGTGTATGTCCCTTAACATATCCTCAATCATTAATTTGGTTCTTCCATAGGGATTGGTTGCTGAGAGAGGGAAATTTTCTTTAACAGGTACTGTTTCAGGGTCTCCGTAAACAGTGGCTGATGAAGAGAAGACAATATTCTTAACACCATACTCTTCCATAACCTCTAATAATGTAACTGTTCCACTCATATTGTTTTTATAGTATTTTAAAGGTATAGCACAAGATTCTCCAACAGCCTTTAACCCTGCAAAATGAATTACAGCTTCTATCTTCTCTTTACTAAAAATCTCCTGTAAAGCCTTCTTGTCAAGGATATCTGCCTCATAAAAACTTATACTTTTGCCTGTAAGTTTTTCAACTCTTTTTATTGACTCTTTAGATGAATTACTTAAATTGTCAATTACCACTACTTCATATCCGGCATTTAAAAGCTCAAGATCTGTATGACTTGCAATATATCCAGCTCCGCCCGTTACTAATATGCTCATGAAACACACTCCTTCTAGTAAAACATTTAAATGATTTATTTAATATAAAACTATATTCTTAACTATTTTACATTATATTATCAGATTTGGAAACACTAATTTAGTAATTTGTGATTTTTCTTGATAATCCTATGGTAATCATATATCCTTAATATATATTATTAAATTAAAAGCACTTTTTTTAATACCTGGGAAGGAAAGTATTATATGGATAATGAACTATTTCATCAAGCATGCAATTATGTTCTTAATCAAAAGCAGTCATCAGATGGTATTGGTACCTTAAGAGAAAAAACAATTCATTCCGTTCTCAAATATTATCTTTCACCCAAGCTTGAAAATCAGGAAGTGAAGGTAGGTAAATTTGTGGCTGATATTTATGATGGAGAAAGAATTTACGAGATACAGACCAGAGATTTTAGTAGATTAAGGAGAAAACTTCAATCTTATTTGGAATTTTCACCAGTAACCATCGTGTACCCTATTCCCCATTATAAGTATTTACGCTGGATTAATCCAGAAACTGGGGAGATTAGCCCTCCTCGTAAATCCCCTAAAACAGGAAAACCCTATGATATTTTCCCTGAATTATATAAAATAAAATCTTATCTTACAGATCCCAATCTAAGTATAAGGATTATTCTAATGGACATGGAGGAGTATAGATATTTAGATGGATGGTCTAAAGATTTGAAAAAAGGATCCACCCGCTGTGATCGTATTCCACTGAATTTAATAAAAGAAATACATATCAATGATTTATCCGATTACCAAAAACTAATACCAGATAAATTAGATGAAACATTCACAACAAAGGATTTAAAAGTAGCTGCTGCAATCAGACAACCAATATCACAGGTAACCATGAATATATTATATCATGTTGGAGCTGTAGACAGAATTGGTAAGAAGAGTAATCTATATCTATACACTAGAACTTAGGGAAATGTATAATATTTCAAATAACTGTTATTTCATCGAGATCTATGTTAAAATAAAAATATTAAGGCTTATTTATTCTACCTATACTAATATTAAAGATAATGGTCAAATATGTTTTTAAATAATTAATATCTTATATAAATTACAATGAAAAAAAGGGAGGCCGTTATATAAGCTATGAGCACTGAAATTAACAACATTACTGAAAATAATTCTAAGGACGAAAATCAACTTAATGCCAACATGGCTGAAGAGGTTAATTCTACTGTAGAAACTCCAGAGGTTATTCCTTCTATGGATGATTTTAAAGATCAGTTGGAGAATTCATTTAGAAATATAAATGAAGGAGATATTATTAGCGGAACTGTAATCGGTATATCAGATACAGAGATTATCCTAGATTTGGGTTATTATACTGAAGGAATAATAAGACTAGAGGAGATAAGTAATGATCCATCTTTCTCCATAAAAAACGATATTACCCTAGGGGAGGAAATTACAGCAACCGTTATAAGAACCGATGATGGTGAAGGACATATTCTTTTATCTAAAAGGAAAGCCGATAATATATTAGCCTGGGATAAACTAACCGAGGCAATGGAAGGTAATCAAATCTTTAAAGTAAAAATATCTCAAACCGTTAACGGTGGGGTAATCACTTACCTATATGGTATTAGAGCCTTTATCCCTGCTTCTCAATTGTCCTTAGATTATGTAGAAGATTTAGAATCTTGGGTTGGTAAAGAAATTGAAGTAGTAATAATTACAGCTTCTGAGGAAGATAATAGATTGGTTTTATCAGGAAAAGAAGTAGAGAGGGAGAAGGCCCTGCAAGACAAGCAAAGTAAAATATCTAAATTGCAAATAGGGCTGGTAACCACAGGTAATGTGGAAAAAATTATGCCCTACGGAGCCTTTGTAAATATTGGAGAAGGGTTAACAGGGCTACTCCATATATCCCAAATTAGCCATAAAAGAATTAAATCTCCCAATGAAGTTATTAAAGAGGGACAAGAAGTTACTGTTAAGATTCTAAGTGTTAAAGATGGTAAAATCAGCTTAAGTATGAAAGAAGTATCTTCATCTGAGGATGTAGTAGATGATCTTGAAGATGCCCCATCTTCTTATAGTAGTGGTGAAGAAGCTTCTACCAGCTTGGCTTCTTTACTTAAGAATATAAAGCTTTAGTGATGTATAAAAGACTTGATAAAATTATCCACTCACTGGGTTTCTATTTTATCAAGTCTTTTTTTGATTCTTTTTTCAACCTTAATATTTTGATTCTTATCTAAAACCAAAGAACAAACGTTTTTTCCCTTGTTTTGAAGAAGCTTGATCTTCGTCTTTGTCTTTGTCTATAGGTTTTGCAGTGGTAACACTATTTGGTTCTATTAATTCCTCTTCTACTACAGAGCCAAAAGATTCTGCTACTGCAGCTTTATAACTTTCTACCAATTCCTGCTTTGCCTCTCCTATTTGATCCTTATTGTATTTTTGTACCTCTTCGTTTAATGAAAGCATCTTTTGATCCAAATAAGAGACAATTTTTGAACATTCCTTTAGTTCCTTACGAATATGTTCTGGAGCATTTCCCTCAAATTTATAATAAATCTTATGTTCTAAACTTGCCCAAAAATCCATGGCTATTGTCCTAATCTGGATTTCTACTTTTGTATCAATTACTTGATTGGATAGGAACACAGGAACAGAAACTATCATATGGTAGCTGGTATATCCATTGTCTTTTGGGCAGGTTATATAATCCTTAACCTTTAATACCTTAACATCGCTTTGACTGGCTATAAGATCAGCAATACGGTAAATATCCGAGGTAAATGAACAGATAACTCTTATACCTGCTATGTCATTAACATATTTTATTACATTTTCTAATGTCAATTCTCTACCATTGTGCTTTAATTTCTTAATTATACTCTCTGGAGTCTTTATACGGGATGTTATATGTTCTATGGGATTATATTGATGAGCCAATTTAAATTCATTTTTTAATATCTCAAGCTTAGTGTTTACCTCTTTAAGTGCTGCATCATATATAAAAACAATTTTATTCCACTCTTTTACTTGATCATAAAAAACAGGTAATTCCATCTGATCACACCTTATTTGTTAGTTTTGCTTATTTAATAAATATATCTTACGCATATTTTGTTCACATTTAATATTATACCATACAAATATGAACATTTCTTGAAGAATATCTAATCTTAATTAAAAATTAAGATTTTAAAAATATATGTAAAATAATATTGACATTCAAGAAATAAATGGATATAATGTGAAAAGACTATTTTAGGAAGGAGGTTAATCAATGAACATAAATGTAAATGTTATTTTAAATTTAATATGTGCTATAAGTAAGATTACCTCCGGATTCTTAAAGGTCTATAGTAGAACCTTAGATTATAATACTGCTATAACCTTATAAGTTTTAATTAATATATCTGATATTAGATAATTAAGCCGTGGTATATCTTACTACGGCTATTTTTGTCTTTTTTTCTAATAATTTATACTAGTGTTATAATCGACATTATGGAGGTAACAATGAAGAAGATTTCGCATTATTTATTAAAATATTGGTATGCTTATGTGTTTGCATTAATCTGCATGGTCATAAGTATTTATCTAGATACACTTTCTCCACAGGTAACTAAGGGAGTTATTGATAATGTTATTATAGGTGAAGAGATTTCCCTACTACCAAAATTACTATTATTAGTTTTTATAATAGGATTAGGTAGATGTATATTTGGGTATCTGAAAGAATTAATTTTTGATTTAGTGAGTTCTAAGATAGCAGTAGATTTAAGAAAAAATCTATTTACTCATATTCAGAACTTATCATTAAGCTTTTTTCATAAAAACAATACGGGAGAGCTGATGTCCCGAGTTAAGGATGATGTTGATAAAATATGGGCTGCTACAGGATTTATTAGTATGTTAATTATTGAAGCTGCGGTACACACCTGCTTTGTTTTATATAATATGTATCGCATAAGTCCTGCACTAACAATTATTCCTCTTATTTTTATGCCATTAGTTGCTATATTGGCGATTGTCATGGAACGTAAGCTTGGGCCCATATATGAAGAAATCAGTGAGGAAAATGCCACCCTAAACCGGGTCGCCCAAGAAAATTTATCTGGGGTTAGAGCTGTTAAGGCCTTTGCCAGAGAAAAATTTGAAATTAAGAAATTTCTTTCCCATAATAAACGTTATTATGATTTAAATATGAAGCAATCAAAAATGTTTGTAAGATACTATCCATATTTTCAATTTGTAACCCGGGCCCTGCCTCTGATGGTTATAGTTTTAGGAGGTATGCAGGTAATTAGAGGAAAAATCACCTTAGGTTCCTTGGGTGCATTTACCGAATACTCAAACAACATTATATGGCCTATGGAGATGTTAGGCTGGCTCTCTAATGGTTTTGCTTCAGCTATCGCATCCTATAAGAAAATTAAAACCATATATGCCAATAAACCAGAGATTGAAGAAATCGAGTCTCCAACTATTTTAGAAGATGTTAAGGGAAATATTGAGTTTGATCATGTATCCTTCTCCTTAGACGATAAGAAAATTCTGAATGATATTTCATTTACATTACCAGCGGGAAAAACCATTGGTATTATGGGAGCTACTGGAACTGGCAAGACTTCAATCATTAACCTGCTTCAAAGATTCTACGATACCACAGCAGGAGAAATCAGATTAGACAAGGTAAATATTAAGAAGCTTTCTTTAAATCAATTAAGAAGTAGCGTCTCTGTGGTTATGCAAGATGTTTTTCTCTTTTCAGATACCATAAATGAAAATGTAAAAATGGGCAAGAAACATTCCATATCCCAAGGGGATGTTATGGATGCAGTTGTAAAGGCTCAGGCTAGGGATTTTATTGAGAGAATGGATAAGCAATATGAAACCATAATCGGTGAAAGGGGCGTTGGTTTATCTGGCGGTCAAAAGCAGAGGATTAGTATTGCCAGGGCCTTGGCCAAAAAGACACCTATATTAGTATTAGATGATTCCACCTCAGCCCTGGATATGGAAACGGAGCATTTAATTCAAAAAGAACTATCACAGATTGAGGCAACAAAGATAATAATTGCCCATAGAATCTCTGCTGTTAAGAATGCAGACGAAATTATTATCTTGGAAGATGGCAGTATCGTTGAGAGGGGTACCCATGACACTCTTATGGATGCTAAGGGCTATTATTACAAAACCTATATGGCCCAATATGGCAATTATTTGAATGAAATTAATGACACGAAAAGTAACCAATTTAATGACTAGGAGGTGGTCATATGTCAATCAATGCAACTAGAGACGATGAGATAACTAGACAGGTCAGTAAAAAGATTACATTGATTCGCCTATTTAGATATCTATTTAATTATAAATCCTATATATTTTTTGTATTATTTATTATGATGATAACTGTGGGCATAATTCTAATTAATCCATTGATAATTGAAAGAGCTATTGATGTCCACATTGCCAATGGAGATTTAAATAACTTATTAAAGCTTGGAGCCGTAGCCATAGTTATTAATGTTCTCCTAGTATTATTAGTTAAACTTAGGATGTACCTTATGGCTAAGGTCTCAAATCAGGTACTTTTAGATATTAGACAGGAACTTTATACCCATATACAGAAACTAAGTTTTAGTTTCTTTGATAGCCGTCCCACAGGTAAGATATTGGCCAGAATTATCGGAGATGTTAACTCCCTAAAGGATGTTCTGTCTAACAGTGTAACTACCTTAATACCTGATTTCATTACTATATGTGCAGTAGTAGGTATTATGCTATTTAAGAATTGGCGATTAGCATTGGCATCATTAGTAAGCCTACCCCTACTAATGATAGGGATGTGGTTTATTCAGACCTATTCCCATGTCAGATGGCAAATACACAGAAAGAAAAGCTCCAATTTAAATGCATTTATTCATGAGCACCTTTCTGGAATGAGAATAATACAGAGTTTTACAGCAGAGGCTGAAACCAGTGAATCCTTTGATGATCTACTTAAAGAGCATCACGATTCCTTTGTCAGCGCAGTACTAATAAATGATGCTTTTGGTTCCGTTATAGATCTATGCTGGAGTATTGGTACCATAGCTATGTATTTCATTGGTATAACTGTAATAGGTATTGATAAAAGTGGTATAGGTACCTTAACTGCTTTCAGCGTTTATATCAGTATGTTCTGGCGTCCCATAATGAATTTAAGTAGTTTTTATAATCAATTAATCACTAATATTGCTGGAGCAGAGCGTATATTCGAAATCTTAGATACTGAACCTGACATTGCAGACGCTGGGCATGTAAAGGAGCTGCCTGAAATAGAGGGCGAGGTAATTTTTGAAAATGTATCATTTTCTTATGATAATGAAACTAAAGTATTAAATAATGTAAGTTTTCGTATAAAACCTGGAGAGACCATAGCCCTTGTTGGTCCAACAGGAGCGGGTAAGACCACCATTGTGAACCTAATTAGCCGATTCTACGATGTTCAAGAGGGTAAGCTATATATTGATGGCTATGATATAAAAGACGTCTCTATTGCCAGTCTCAGAAGGCAAATGGGAGTAATGACACAGGATAATTTCCTCTTCTCAGGTACGATCAAAGATAATATTCGCTATGGTAAATTAGATGCCACCGATGAAGAAATTATAGCTGCTGCAAAATCCGTCAATGCCCATGATTTTATTATGAAATTGGAGAAAGGATACGATACAGAGATACAGGAAAGGGGAGGTGGCTTATCAATTGGCCAAAGACAGCTCCTTGCTTTTGCCAGAACTATGGTATCCATGCCAAAGATATTAATCCTTGATGAAGCAACCTCCAGCATCGATACTCACACGGAAATAATGGTGCAAAAGGGGATTGAGGCATTACTTAAAGGAAGAACCTCTTTCGTAATTGCCCATCGCCTATCTACAATCAGTAAAGCCGATAGAATTTTCGTTATTGACGAGGGTAAGATAATGGAAGAGGGAACCAATGAGGAATTACTGGCCAAGAAAGGTCTTTACTACAATCTTTATATGGCGCAATTTAAAAATCTATAAAGGCATGAGTTTATAGTACGTTCTTAATTACCAAAAGGTCCTATTATGTAGGGTTATTATAAAACTAGTACCCTTTTTAAATTGAGAACGTACTTTTATCTTGCCAGTGTGGGATAATATAATTAATTTAGCTAGAGATAAGCCCAAACCATGGCCGCTGATATTTTGATTTTTCACATTATCTGAACGATAAAATCTATCAAATATATGTTCAATATCTTCTCTAGTCATACCAATACCTGTATCTGTGACAGTGATTATACAATCTCCATCCTCTTCCCTCTCACAGGTAATAGTTATAGTATCCCCATCATTGGAATACTTTACTGCATTATCAATAAATATTCTAATGGCTTGCTTAAGAGACTGCTTATCACCATATACAATAACATCCTCTAAGATAGGACTATTTATAATTCTATTCTCGGCAACCAATCTTGTTTCTTTTATCATATCCTCTACCAAGGGCCGCATATTAAATTTTCTCTTATTTAATTTAAAAGTCTTCTTATCATGCCTTGATAGAAATAAAAGTTTTTCTACCAAGTCCTGCATAGCCCTGGCTTCATTTTGAATAGCTTCTATTGATTCATCCATTACTTCAGGATTAGTTTTACCCCATCTGTTTAATAAATTGGCATAACCTTGTATAACCGCAATAGGAGTCCGTAGTTCATGGGAAGCATCGGATACAAATTGTTTCTGACTTTCATAAGAGGTCTCAATACGATCTAGCATAGAATTTATAACATTGGCTAGATCCTTTAATTCATTTTTTGTTCCTTCAATATTTAAACGTTCACTGTGCAAATTATTAACAGTGAGACGATTGGCAGTGGCTGACATTATTCTTAAGGGCTCGAATAACTTAACATCCCGTTCCTGGCCTTTTTTAATTATTAATAAAACTAAAATCACATAAATTATTACCAGCTTCCATAACATAGAAAACATATTAAGATAATGATATGTCATATCATACTGAAATAATATCTCATAATCTCTACCATCTATGGTTACTTTTTTAGTTTGGTTTATAACCAAAGTATTACTTTTACTTTTTCTATCGTAGTGGATACCATAATAAAAGTCCCGCTCTGATTCTCCTTTATAACCTATATCATTATAAAGTTCTCTCTTGCTAGCTACTTCTTTAATACTTAGGGTTAATCCTTGATCAGCATAGATATTATCTAATATAGGCTCTGCCTCTATATCTATTTTCTTAATTAGGTTATTAGACAGTTGGTCGTAGCTATTCTTTTCAGTATATATATATAATATTGCAAAACCTAACATAAAAATAATTCCATGGGTGAATAGGAGTCTCATATAGCTTAAAGATATCCTAAAAACAATGGATAACCTAAAATTGTTTAATAATGTTTCTTTTTTTTCACGGATTGGAAGTATAATACTAATTAAGATATTACGTATTCTTTCCATAAACTTATTAGTCATTTTATCTACATAATCTCCCTCTGGTATAATAAGTTGAATTAAAAACTAAGCCTTCCGCATGCCAAACGACTAATCTTTAATCATATACCCTACACCTCTAACAGTGGAAATTAGACGAATACCATACTTCTCATCAATTTTCTGTCTTAAATATCTAATATACACGTCTACCACATTGGTGTCTCCAAAATACTCATAATCCCATACGCTATTTAATAACTGCTCCCTTGAAAGGGCTATGTTCTTATTTCTCATTAAATACTCCAATAATTCGTATTCCTTCTTAGTTAAAGAAAGTTCATCATTTTTGTAATAAGCACTACGACTTTTGGTATTAAGCTTCAAATCTCCTATTTTGACAATATCTGATTGCTTTTCATTGGTATAAGCCCTTCTATTTAAAGCAACCCTAATTCTAGCCAGTAATTCTTCTATAGCAAAGGGTTTTGTCATATAATCATCAGCACCCATATCCAATCCTGCAACTTTATCTGTTACATCATCTTTTGCTGTTAGCATTATAATAGGAACCCTGGATTCCAGCCGGATTCTACGGCATACTTCTATTCCACTTAGCCCTGGAAGCATAATATCTAAAACAACCAGATCTACATTCTCTTTGAGTGCTTTATCTAATCCAGTTCTTCCATCACTGGCCAGCATTACTTCATATCCCTCATGGACTAATTCCAATTCTAGAAATCTTGCAATCTTTAATTCATCTTCTATAATCAATATTTTAGCCATATAAATATCCTCCCAATACTTTACATTGCTCCTTACATTGTACTTATTAATTAACATTTTTTCAATATGATAAGATTAAAATTAGGTTAAAAATAAGCTGTTGTAAAGTTATTTCGTCATAAATCAAAATAACATACAACAGCTGTAATTTAAATATTATTATTTATTTATTACACTCTTCACAGCTTTTACCACATTTTCTGTAGTAAATCCAAACTTCTTAAATAACAAACCAGCTGGAGCAGATGCACCAAAACCATTCATTGTAATAGTGGTTCCATCTAAACCTACATATTTACCCCATCCAAAATCACTTAAGGCTTCAATGGCTACCCTAGCCCTTACACTCTTAGGTAGGATACTTTCTTTATAATCATCAGTTTGCTCCTCAAAAACATCCATAGAAGGCATACTAACTACTCTTACATCTATACCTTCCTCTGCTAATTGCTCCTGAGCTTCAATTCCATATTGAACCTCTGAACCAGTAGCAATAATAATGGCATCAGGTGTCTCCTTTTTAGAAGGAGAAATCACATAAGCACCTTTTAATGCTTCCTTAGAGGAACCAGATAATTGAGGTAGATTCTGACGGGTTAATACTAAAGCCGTAGGCTTGTCTTTTGATGTAATTGCATAATACCAAGCAGCTATACATTCTGTAGCATCAGCTGGACGATATACAGTGAAGTTAGGAGTTGACCTTAACATTGCTAATTGCTCAATTGGCTCATGGGTAGGACCATCCTCACCAACACCAATACTGTCATGGGTAAATACATATGTTAAAGGTAATCCCATAAGAGCTGCCAATCTAGCCATTGGCTTAACATAATCGCTAAATACGAAGAATGTTGAAACATAAGGTCTTAAACCTCCATGGAGGGCTATACCATTACCTATGCCAGCCATAGCTAACTCTCTTACGCCAAAATGAATATTTTTCCCCTTGTAGTCATCTTTAGAGAAATCCCCCATATCCTTCATATAAGTCTTAGTAGATGGGGATAAATCCGCAGATCCACCAAATAAATTAGGTAGATAATTTTTAATGCGATTTAGTATCTGACCAGAAACATTTCTTGTTGCCTCTGGATTCTCTGAATAAGCCCAGAACTCGTCATTATCTATTAATGACTGAGCTGCATCCTTATTATGATATTCATCCCATAATTTCTTCATATCAGGATATGCCTTGCAATAATTTGCAAATAGCTCATTCCACATTTCTTCAACCTGTACATTACTTTCAGCTAATTTTTTATAATGTTCATATACTTCATCTGGAACATAGAAAGGCTCCTGGCTTGGCCATCCAAGATTTTCTTTCATAATCTTAATATTATCTTCACCCAAAGGCTCTCCATGGGCACTGGCCTTACCTTCTTTTGGACTACCATATCCAATCTTAGTATGAATAGTAATCATGGTAGGTCTAGTTAAATCTGATTTAGCTTCTTCAATAGCTGCCCCTATTTCCTCTAAATTATTACCATCCATTACCTCTAAAGTCTGGAAACCAAATGCTTCAAATCGTTTCTTAACATCTTCTGTAAATGCAATATCAGTATCACCCTCAATTGAAATCTGATTGTCATCATATAAAACAATCAGCTTACCTAGTCCCAATGTACCAGCTAAGGACATAGCCTCATAAGTAATACCTTCCATCATACATCCGTCTCCACAAAGTACAAATGTATAATGATCAACAATAGGATATCCTTCCTTATTAAAAGTATCAGCTAAATGTGCTTCCGCCATAGCCATTCCTACTCCCATAGCCATTCCCGCTCCTAAAGGACCTGTTGTTGCCTCAACACCAACTGTATGACCATACTCTGGATGACCTGGGGTTAATGAACCATCCTGACGAAATGCCATTAAATCTTCTTTTGTTAAACCATATCCAAATAGATGTAATAAAGAATAAAGTAGTGTGGATCCATGTCCAGCAGATAAAATAAACCTATCTCTGTTTATCCAATTAGGGTTTGCAGGATTATGTTTCATATGTCTTGCCCATAATTCATAAGCTATAGGCGCTGCTCCTAATGGAAGACCAGGATGACCTGAATTCGCTTTCTGTACACTGTCTGCAGATAATACCCTGATGGCATTAACAGACATAGTATCAATGTTATTCATTATAGTTCCTCCTTATTGATAAAGTATATAATATGTCATTATATATCTATATTTAAAACAATTGTAAATAAATGTTTATTGTCGAATTTCTATGACTACGCACACTTTAATCAATATACAATAAAATGGATTCTATTGCAAGTGGCAATTAATTAACAATTATAATCCCCATTCATTCTTAATATCTATTAAATAATAGCCTTTAATAAACACAGGTTAATTAATATATCAGTAATTTCAACAATTACACCTTGATATATAATAAAATGTGGATAAGAGGGCTTATTACTTTATATATCGTTGAAAACTTTCCCTAAGGCCTCTTGGATTAATAGATTAGCTAAGTTATCATAGCTGGTAACCGTTTTATTAATTAAAACCATTTTGTCACCCTGATAATATCTAATCAAACCTGCAGCCGGATATACTGAAAGAGAAGTACCCCCTACAATTAATAAATCAGCCTGAGATATTAATTGTACAGATGTCTCCAATATTTCACTATTTAAACTTTCCTCATAAAGTACCACATCAGGCTTAATTATTCCTCCACATTGGCATATAGGTATGTCCCCATGTGCTTCAGTAATATATGATAAGGGATAAAATCTATGACATTCCATACAATAATTTCTATGAATAGAGCCATGGAGTTCCAAAACTTTTTGACTACCAGCAGCTTGGTGTAAACCATCTATATTCTGAGTAATCACTCCACTTACTTTACCTTCACTCTCTAGTTGTGCTAATTTCTTATGGGTAATATTTGGTGACACATTATTAAATATCATCTTGTCTCTATAGAATCTATAAAATTCCTTAGGATTCTCAATAAAAAACCTATGACTTAATATTGTCTCTGGTGGGTATTTATAGTTCATATGATAAACACCGTCTACACTTCTAAAGTCAGGAATGCCACTTTCAGTAGATACACCAGCGCCTCCAAAAAAAATTATATTATTACTTTCTCTTAGCCATTTTTTTAATTTCTCTATTTTTTCATATAACATATTGCTACTCCTTCTTTAAACAATATATTACAATAGAAGTTTATAAATAATATAGTTAAATGATTATTTAATTATTTAACTATTTACATTAATATACACATATTATACTAAGCTTAGTTTGCAAAATTGTCAATTCTTGAATAGCAAAATTTTTTTTAAATTTATTCTATAGGGCATAGAAAATAAAATATATAAGATCACAATACTATAAAATAATTAAGGGGATATATTTGTTAATAAGATCTAAGTAGATTTTATATTAGATAATTTATTTATAAGATGGTAATTAAATAGATTTTAAGATATCTGGATATTAAATAGATGGATTTATAAAATATAACATATCATACAAAAGAAATAAAAAAAGACCTATCAGTAGGTCATATAAATGAGACATCCGGGACTCGAACCCGGGACACCTTGATTAAAAGTCAAGTGCTCTACCGACTGAGCTAATATCCCACAAAAAATGCCCAGAGCCGGAATCGAACCAGCGACACGAGGATTTTCAGTCCTCTGCTCTACCGACTGAGCTATCTGGGCAAGGTTACTATTATCAGCCTTAAATTTAATATAAAACTTATTGGCTTAAATATTATTTAATTTTAGAAATAGAATTGCGGGGATAGGATTTGAACCTATGACCTTCGGGTTATGAGCCCGACGAGCTTCCAGACTGCTCCACCCCGCGATATAGTATTATGTTAAATTGTTTAAATGGGTGGAGAAGGATTCGAACCTTCGAAAGCGTCGCTAACAGATTTACAGTCTGCCCCCTTTGGCCTCTCGGGAACCCACCCATATATTAATAACAAATATTTATTTGTTAAAGCCGATGATCGGACTCGAACCGATAACCTGCTGATTACAAGTCAGCTGCTCTGCCAATTGAGCCACATCGGCATGAATTATATCATTCAATCTGATTACAATTTTGTAATCTATGGGACCTATAGGGCTCGAACCTATGACCCCCTGCTTGTAAGGCAGGTGCTCTCCCAGCTGAGCTAAGATCCCACGGGACATTTATAAATTATACACTATGTTTACTATAAAGTCAAGCCTTTTTCGTAACTTTTTAAATTTAATTAACTTGTTTTAGTTAATTAACGACCCAGAAGGGACTCGAACCCTCGACCTCCGCCGTGACAGGGCGGCGCTCTAACCAACTGAGCCACTGGGCCAAAATACTACACATGAAAATGTTACATCCTAAGCTAGATCTTAAGCATCTTTGCTTAATACTTTCCTTTCTTTAAACAAACCTTTTTAGGTCAAGCCCTCGACCTATTAGTAACAGTCAGCTACATACATTACTGCACTTCCACCTCTGTCCTATCTACCTTGTCGTCT
>JGI24708J26588_10001035_pt1 | contig 22170 bp, 21 predicted proteins | sample BioPla1DNA2_FD_26588 | JGI IMG/M metagenome (IMG submission 26588) | reverse complement strand
TGTATTTTTATTAATGCGCAGGGAAATGGTAGGATCATGCAGGCGCAGCCGTCTCATGGTATCCAGCACCATATAAGTAACAGGGTTGGTAGCATCTGCACCTGTTTTAGGATCTACCCCGCCAATAGTAGTGTGCTGGTAAGTATTGCCGATACCGGTGGTTTCCGCCAGTTTGCCGGTGCCGCCGGCATAGAAACAGTTTGCTTTCAGGAAAAAGGCATCCAGATATTCCTGGGCCGTATCCAGATCAATGCGGCCTGCTTCCAGGTCCGCCTTTAGAAACGGCCAGGTATACTGGTCAATGCGTCCAAAAGCAGGCCCCGGGAAACTGGTCTCGGAAAATAAGTAAAGCTGGTACATAATAGTCAGCTGCAAAGCTTCCCAGAAAGTGCGGGCAGGATTTTCTGAAATCCACATTAAGCCGTCACCCATCATTTTCAGCTCTGCTTTGCGTTTTTCATCCTGACACTCTTCCAGCTTACGGTAGCATTCTTCACCGTACCGTTTAATCATGATGGAAATGGCATCACAGGTGATAACCACAGACTTATAGAAAAGATACTTTTTAACTTTATCGCCCATGAGGTTACCGTTATGCTCGTCAATCCAGTCCTGGGCTTGCTTTCTGATGGCACCGATACCGGTGTTAATAATTTTTTTGTAGCCGGGAGAGATGTGGCCGGACTGCATCATAATCAGCGGTGAGCCCGGAACATTTTTACAGACATTTAGCCTGCACAGCTCATCATAGCCGTCAGGCTGCCAGGCATCGGCAATCCTTGTCAGTACATTCTCATCCCAGTAATCTTTAATGCTTTTTAGTTTCTCCACATCTTCGGGAGAAATGGTCAGCCGTACCATATCAGATTCCGGGTTATGGTACAGGCCGTCTTCCCCTAAATGCCAGGCTCCGGGAAAATCAGGATTGGTAAAAGGTTCAAGAAAAACACCATGCCATTCAACCAGATAAGTATTACCGAGAAAATGTTCTCCCCGGTTACCCACAATTACTTCAAAATCTTCTACGCGTACTTTCTTTTTCTTACAGTACTCCAACATTGCCAGCGGTTTTTTAATCACAGGAAGCACATGCTGGTACTTTTTATATGCTTCCGTAATAATCACGGCGCGTTCAGCATCATTACGAATAACTCTGTCGCGGATTAAATCCCGCATGTACTGAATGCGCTCCGTTACAGGTCTTGACTTGTGCATCTGCTGCTCCTCCTTGTGGTAATAATTCCGGAACCTTTTACAGAAGCTGGCCAGGCACAGGGCAAAGACATTCTTTATCTCTTAATAATTGATTGTATCATATTTTTAACATCGTCAATAGTTATAAAAATAACTTAACTGAGCTTATTGCCACCCCTTTATGTTACAGCCCTGACTATCCTGCAACCCCTTAACAGTCCCCACCGGTTAGGTGAGAAGGCGAATCAAGATTGATATAGTTTTCTAACCGACAAAAAAATGCCGCCTCAAAGGGCGGCAAGAGTTCATGTTATTTACGTTTTTTCTCAAAATATTTTAAAATATTGTATCCATAAAGGGGACGCACATAAGCACCCAGGGTGGTTAGCATTACGCTTAAATCATCCCCTTGTCCGCCTATTCCGAAGAAGAAACCGGAATCCTGCCAGAGCTGCGGATTAAGGATAAAAGTTCCCTGGTTGCCGTTGCAGGTATCTTCCGTCCAGCTGATAAGATAAGCATCCTCACGCAATTTGATATAAAGACAGGGAGAACTCCACATTACCCCGCCAGCGTTATTGGGCATCATAATTGTCCAGGAGCAAGATTCGGGAGAACTATAAACATGGACAGACTGCATAAAATCACTATAGACATTAGCTTGTGCTCTGCCCACCAATTCTGTGGTAAATCCATGGCGTTCCACAGCCGGCGGTGTGGGGCCTCCTTCCATTTCCAGCACACCAAAAATTGCTCTGCGTCCTACTTCCCAGGCTTTCCGTCCGTTGCCCAGCCGGGCATCCACACAAGTGACAAGAGCTTTGGAAAAGTCAATGGCATGGGTCAGGCAGCGCAGCGGATTGGTACCGGTACAGATATGGCTGAAAAGGATAATATCCTTTGCCGGCTCAAAACCCTGGTAAATCTCTTCATGCCAGTTTTCTTCGCCTTCTTCCCTCCATTTTAAAGTGCTGGTATCAATAATTTCATATTCCCAGGCGGGGCCGTCATCAAAACGGAGAGTAAATTTTTTTCCTACCATGTAATCGGTAACTTCCATGGTATTCATACTGGCCATAATGGACCGGCCTTCAAAAACTTTGCAATTATTCTTGATAATTTCCTCCACTTGTTCTGCGGTCAGATCAGGATATAAAAAGCGGGGCCGGTAGGAGGGACGGGTGCCTTTGGGATCATCAGCTTTCGGTTTTACACCTTCCGGCAGTTCCGTACCGTAGTCAGAAAGGGGTTCCAAATTAGTTACCTTACCTGTCACTTCACCGCAGCCGCTATACACCTGGTAATCCAGCTCGTCTTCAAGATTGAAACCCAGGCGCACGCCGATATGCTTTACTTCCATCAGATCTATGACTTCTAAAACGAAAGTGCCGGAATATTCACAGTCAACACGGGAAAAGATGTAGTATTTATCATTAATTTTAATGAAGTCAGAAGGCCCGGTTATAGTAATACCGCCACGCGGATGACTCAATTCAACATAGGATGACCAGACCACAGAAGGGAAGAAGTAAAGCATTTCTTCACCGTTATCATTGCTCCAGTAAGTACCTAAACCTTCAAGCCTGTTAGTTAAGGCATGCCGTTTTTCCGGTACTGTTTCCCCGGTATCCACATAACCAAACATATAGTGGCGCCAGACTTCCCGCTTATCATGTTCAAAGCCGCAGAACCAAACTTCAAACACTGTAACCAAGTTGGTTTTGCTGTCAATAACGACATTGTAGCCGCGGACGGTGCCGGGAACCATATGTGTAAACAAAATAATTCCATTATGTTCTTTAGCTGTGTAAGGTGCTTCAATGGCTGCCTGACCGTCTTCTTTTAAGGTCAAACTGTCTTTAGTAAAGGAGTATTCCAATGTGGGGCCGTCATCCAGTATAATTTTCAGTGTTTTTCCGGCCAGGACTTCAGATGTTCCGGAAAAAGCAATGGCTTTCGGGACAGGTGTCAGCTTTGCCTTAATCTGCTCCTCCGTGAGCCGGGTATACCGGTCATAGAAAGTTGCACGAAAATAATTCATTATTCTGACTCCTTTCAAGATTATGATTTTTACTGTCATTTCACCGTTTCTTCCCCCTGTAGCGGGGAACAAACGGCAAAAATTCACTTATTAATTTGTCTTTACCATCTTTATTATACAAGCATTCAGTGTAAATATCTAGCAATATTTACTTATTGTTCTTGTCCAAAGCTTGTTTTACCCGTTTTATATTTTCTTCAGACAGAACATCAAGCAAATTATTTTGCGGTGCCACCATGTTATCCCGGTATGCCTGCATGATCTTTTCACTGGCAGTTGTAATTTCTTCCTTCAGTTTAGCGGCGGACATGACAGCATTACCTGCGCCTCTGATAATTATTTGCTGCAGGTTGTCCGAAGTGGCAACAATGATTTTATATTTTTTCCGGTGCTTATGGGAGAATTTTTCTATGAACTGGTCAGCCGTCTGTGCTTCCCTGGTAAAAACCACAAGCACATTATCATAAGTAAAAATTTCTTCCCGGTGGCGCTGAACCCGGTAAGCATCAAAAACAACCATAAGTTTGCATTGGCGAATACTCTGGTATTTATTTAGACAATCAAGCAACTTTAATCTGGCGGCATCAAGACTGTCCTCAGCCAAAGCTTTTAGTTCAGGCCAGGCAAAAATAATATTATAGCCGTCCACCAGCAGATATTCCTCTTTGGGCTGAACTTGCAGTTTTGCTTTTATAATATTATCGCTATCTTCCGGTTTTAAACGGTATTGCTTTAAAGCTTTTTCTTTATGCCTGAACACTTTTGCTTTTTTATTAGCATAAAAAGTTTTATCAAAGATTTTTTTTATTTCCTCCGGATCAATCCAGTTTCTTTCTTCCTCATTAGTTTTAGGTTTCTTGTTTTTTTGCGGCTTTGCTTTTTGAAAAATACTGGGCACATGCATATAATTTTTAACCTGGTCCCATTTGACCGTAAATGTTTCACCGTTTTGATAAAAAACTGAACTTGCAGGGTTTTCCGCATCACTTTCTGCCTCATACCCTATCATGACCAACACTTCGTCTGGATTGTGGCAAAGTTCGTAGCCTGCCGGACTGTAAAAAAGCCTGCCGTGGCCTTCACTGTAATTTCTCACTTCTGCCTGATATTTGCGTAAATTGACAACAGGTGCCTTACCAACCAGTACTGCCAGCTCCCCCTCCAGATGCGAAACCTGGCAGGTACCGTGCATTCTCTCAATATCTGTCATGGCTCGTCCAATTAAACTTTGCGGCAGTTCCAACTCAAAGGAATAGTATGGTTCCAATAATACAGACTTTGCTTCCATTAAACCCTGGCGCAGGGCACGGGAGGCAGCCTCTTTTAAGGCGGTGCCGTCAGTATATTTGTTGTGACCGCGGCCTGCCGCTAAAGTAATTTTCAGATCGGTAACAGGAGCACCGGCCAGCACTCCTTTAGGCACATTTTGCTGCAGGCATTTTAAAACTATATTTTTCCAGTCTTGTGCCAGCATCTCCTCACTGCAGGCATCAGCAAACAAAAGACCGCTTCCCGGCTCTGCCGGCTCCAGTAAAAGATGGATTTCTGCATATTGACTAGCCGTGGCAAAATGGCCTACTCCCTCAACCGGACCGGTAATGGTTTCCTTATAAACAATTTTGCCGAAATCAAAGGACACATCCAAGTCAAGGCGGTCTTTAAGCAAACTCTGTAAGATTTCCACCTGCATTTCTCCCATCACTTGCACCCTGATTTCCTCTGCCTGTTCGTCCCAGGTAATTTGCAGTTGCGGATCTTCTTCTTCCAGTTGACGCACTTTGGGCAGTATGGCCCTGGGGCTGTGGCCTGCCGGCGGCAGTAATTGATAAGTTAAAACCGGCTCTAAAATATGTGTAGTTGCATTGGTTTCTGCTCCTAAACCTTCTCCCGGTTTGGCTTGAGTCAATCCTGTTACGGCGCAAATACTGCCTGCTTCCACTTCACTTACCACTTCATATTTTTCTCCGGAGTAAATGCGAATCTGATCGATTTTTTCTTCCCAGCCGGGACCATGTACAATCTCTTTAACTTTGAGCTTGCCGCCGGTAATTTTTAGAAAAGCAAGACGGTTTCCCTGTTTATCCCTGCTAATTTTAAAAACTCTGGCTTTAAATTCCCGGGGATAAGCCGGTATAACAGTATACTGCATAAGACCATCCAGCAATGCTTCAACACCCTCAACTTTTAAGGCTGAACCAAAATAGCAGGGAAATATCTTCCGGCGGCAAATAGCCCTTTGCAGCTCTGCTTTCTCCAGGTACTCTTTTTCCAGGTAGGATTCCAGTAATTTTTCTTCACACATGGCTGCCTGTTCATACAAAGCATCTGTCTGGTCTTGTCCGAAATCAAGGCAACAGTCGCTGAACTGTTTTTTTAGTTCTGCCAGTAATTTTTCCCGGTCCGCACCTACCTGGTCCATTTTGTTGACAAAAATAAAAACAGGTATTTTGTGCACCCTTAAGAGTCGCCACAAAGTTTTTGCATACCCAACAATTCCGTCTGCCCCGCTGATGACTAAAACGGCATAGTCCAGAACCTGTAAAGTTCTTTCCATTTCCGCGGCCAAGTCTATATGACCGGGTGTGTCCAATATTGTTATTTCCAGCTCCGGCGTCTGTAAAATTGCCTGTTTGGAGAAAATTGTTATCCCCCTGGCTCTTTCCAGCTCATTATGATCAAGGTAAGCGTCCTTCTTATCGACACGGCCTAATTTACGCAAATTGCCGCTTAGATACAGCAAACTTTCAATTAAAGTTGTTTTTCCGGCATCTACATGTGCCAAAATGCCAATGACTAATTTTTTCATTTTTCTCTACCTCGCTGTTGTTTATATCATACCAGCAGGATGGCAGGATCACAAATGAAAATTAACCTTAAAGCAAAGAGCATACCGTCCCAAAAAAAACAGCCCTCCCGGGCTGTTTTGTCCTTAGCCAAAAAAACAGTTATAGTCTATGCTACTGTAACAGTTTATACTAGATGGTTCCTTTGTCCGCCAGTTTTTCGATCTCCGCTTTATCCATACCTAAAAGTTCGCCTAAAACTTCCTCATTATGCTCTCCCACTACAGGAATGCGTAATTTCCTGTTCCCCGGAGTCTTGGACATTTTGTAAACGGAACCTGACAGTTTAACTTTTCCGGAAAGAGGCTGTTCCACCTCTACAATCATTTCTCTATGACGGATTTGCGGGTCATTGGCTACTTGTTCAAATGTGGGAACAGGAGAACTGGGAACATTATATTTTCTGAAAGTGTCCACTGCTTCTTCCACTGTTTTCTCCTGCAACCAGGCGTTAAGCACACTTTCTACTTCTTTCATATGTTTCGCTCTTAACACACGGGTGGCAAAACGCTCATCGTCCTTTAAATCTTCACGCCCAATGGCTTTTAGCACGTTATGCCACTGACCGTCTGTAATGGTGCAGACCACCACATAACCGTCCTTGGCTTTATAAGCACCAAAGGGTGCAGAACTGCTGAGCCGGTTGCCAAGTCTTTTGGGGGGCTCAAGCGTATCAAAATAATCTGCCCGATCCGGGAAAACCATGGCCCAAATACTGTCCTGCATGGAAATATCAATACGCTGTCCCTCACCGGTTATTTTCTTATAGTATAGTGCCGCTAAAATGGCAATGGCAGCATTGTATCCACCCATATAATCAGCCAGTGAAATTCCTACCTTCAGCGGCTCTCCGTCCTCATAACCGGTGACACTCATCAGTCCGCCCATGGCCTGGCCCACCACATCGTAGGTTACCTCGTCACGACGCGGCCCTGTTTGACCGAAACCGGAAATGGAGGCGTAAATAATACCAGGGTTAATTTCTTTGGCCACCTCATAGCTTAACCCAAGGCGTTCCAAAACACCGGGAGAAAAGTTTTCTACCAGCACATCACATTGAGCCACCAGTTTTTTGGCAATCTCTATGCCTTCAGGGTCTTTTAAATTTAAGGTGACACTTTTTTTCCCACGATTATAGGAGAGAAACTGGTAAGACTCTCCTTTTGGGGTCATGGGTGCAGCCATCCGTTCCGGTTCACCGGTACCCGGCCGTTCTATTTTTATCACTTCAGCCCCCAGTTCACACAAAACAGATGTACAGTGGGGACCTGATAAGTACTGTGTAAAGTCTAAAACTCTGACATCTTTTAATGCCTTAGCCATCAACAATCTCCCCTTTAGTTAATGTTACCCGGCCATCGCATAGCGGTGCCCTTTTCTTGTCTGTCAGACTCTTACATCTTACCATTAAATCCGGGGTAAGACAATGTTACTCTTTTATTTATTACATTTAGTTGGCAGCAAAACTATTTTTCTTTGGCTGCCAGGTATTCTTCCCGTAAAATGCCGTAGAAAAATTCATCGTACCACATTTTTTTATCGCCGACCCGGTCAAAGCGGTTTTTAATAAAATGACCCTCCCGGCGCATGCCAACCTTTTCCATCACCCTGGCACTGCCAATATTGTCGGCGTTACACTCAGCATGGATGCGGTGCAATTTCAGTTCCTCAAAACCAAACTTTAACAGTGCCTGCACAGATTCAGTGGCATACCCTTTATTCCAGTAATCTCTATGAAAACACCAGCCCAGCATACCGGTGAGACGTCTTTCATCATCCATATAGATACCACTATTGCCGATCATTTTACCGGTTTCTTTAAGAATGACGGCAAACTCATAGATTGGCGGCGGATCTTCCTGCCACCAGGTCTCGCACATTTTCAAAAATCTCATGGCTTCTTCCGGTGTATATGGACCGAAGATCATATAAGTCATATTTTCCGGTACGGAAGTGTAGCTGTAGTAGGTATCAAAATCCTTTGTTCCAAGCGGTCTTAAAATAAGCCTGTCCGTTTCCAGTTTGATCATCTTCTCTCTCCTCTCCTGGGTAGAATCCTGCCTGCCGTTATTAACTCGGCTACACTTTAGTATACAGTAAATTGGCAAGAATAGAAAGAGTTGTCGCCAGCAACAGTGCAGGGAAAAATTATTTTTTAAACAGATGTTTAACCCGGATTCTGCTCACCATCATCAGGGACAAAACAAAGGCAAGAAGCAAGTAAAAGAGCATAAAGCTTTCCGTATACGCACCCAGAAAACTCTTCAGGAGCAGGACTGCCGCCAGCACAAAACCTGCTGCCGTCACAGGCAGACCGATAAAATAGTTGTCATGTCCCCGCAAATTAAAGCGCGCCAGCCGCAATGCCCCGGCCAGGGGATAAATCAATAGTACCGGTAGCATGTACCAGGAAAAGGAGTGCAGTCCGGAAAGAAAAATTGTAATGGGTGCCACCCCGAATGTTACCAAATCTGCAAAGGAATCCAACTGCTTGCCCGTCTCCGTTACCGCCTGCAAACGCCTGGCCANAAAGCCATCTAAAACATCACAAGCTACACCAAGACAAACAAACAAACATGCCAGCCTTCTGATCGCCAAAGAATTGTCCTGAATCAAAAGACAAATGGCGGTAACCCCCAGAGCCAAATTGCAAAACGTAAGCAGGTTGGGCAAAGATTTTTTTAAGTGTTCCATATTTTCATTCCACCCCTTTTCCACAGGCCGGCATATAAGAGACTAATGAGAATAACAAACCAAAAAGTAATAAAGCGAAAAAGCAAAGTGACGGCGAGAGCAGTATTGACAGGTACCTGCATTAATCGCAGTAAACTTGCCATGGTTGCTTCAAAACCACCCAGACCGCCGGGAAATAAAGGAATCATACCTACCATGTAAGAGATAAAAGTAATTTCCGTTAAATAAACAGGATCATAATTAACAGCGAACAATTGCACTAAAAAAATCATTTTTACAGGGAAAAGAAGCCAAATGACAAAGGACAGCAGGAATTGTTTTAACATTTCCTCCCGGCTGGTCTTTAAAATTTTAATCCGGGAAAGTAAAGTCAATAAATACTCCTGGAAAACCTGCAGCCATTTTAACTTGAATTCCTTTGGGGCGATTTTCTTTTCCAAACTGTCGGTAAAGAAAAAAAAGCAAACAATGATGCCGATTAGGGTTAGAGAAAAAGCATAAAAGATAATTTTGGTGGCTAAAGCCTGAAAAAGCACAATTCTACCTGAAAGATGGGCAAAGGCAAAAAGATTAAGGCAAAACAAGCCGGAGAAACTGACCATTTTTTGCATTGTTACCAGGGTAGCCGCCTCTTGTGCCGAATAATTAAGCTCCTTTTTTAAAAGCACTGCTCTTGTGATCTCCCCACCAATTTTTACTCCGGGGGTAATGGACTCAATAATGGCACCTTGTGCATTCACATAAAGCATCTGCAAAAAATTATGTGCCCCTCCGATAATTCTGCCAATTCTACACCATTGATAATTAACAAGCAACTGACTTATAACTTGTAAAATTAACAATGCTGTAAAGGCTGCCAGGGGCACTTGTTTGATAGCAGCAAGAAAACTTTTCNGATCAAATTGCCGGAACAACACCACCAAGAGGAGAAATAACAGGATTAAACGCAACTTTTTCATGTTCCGTACTCTACTCCGGATTTAATAAATAAGGCAGTACTTTCTATATTTCTCCGGCTGTGTACCACTTTGCCACAGCAGTTACAAAAGAGTGAGCGATCACCCAGGGAGTATAAATTATTTAAGGCCCTACGAGGCAGCCGTACTAAAATCTTGGCACCTAACCGGCAGCCCCGGCGTAAGTGACAAAACACTTTTTCCATGGGGCTTACCTGTACTGCCACATGGATGACAGTATAGTCTGTCGGAGCTATCTCCCGCCCGTCACCATGGATTACTTTTATAAAATCAGTATAGCCCAAATCTTTAATTAACTCCGTTGCCACACGTACACATTGAGCGTCATTATCAAGAATTGTGACATGGGCTCCTGTATATTCATGCAGTAAAATCCCGCTAAAGGGGCAGTGACCGCCACCAATACAAAGAACCCTGTCACCGGCTTGTATATTTGCTAAAGTCACTTCTTCTTTTACAACATTTCTATAATACAGCGCCATAATTCGATAGAAAAGAAAATTTTTTGCTGCCAATTTTTCCAGTATTTTAGTCAGAGTCGGTATTAAACTGCGCATTTACCATCAACCCTTAAATAAACAAATGTGCAATTTGATTAATGAGCCCGGCCACAATAAACGCACTTACAGTAGTACCTAAACCCATGGCAAGGGCAACTTTGGGACTAAACTCTTTAGTTAAAACTCCAAATACTGAAATGCAGGGCAAGTATAATAATGCCACCGTACCGCCCACAAAAGCTTGCAGTGCCGTCAGGCCTTCAATGGCCAATAACGGGGCCACCGCCATCTCACGGCGCACAATACCTAAAATTAAAGCTATGACTGCTTCCCGCGGCAAACCAAGCCAGCCGCTGACTAAAGGCTCAAGGTAAACTGCAATCAAATCCAAAAGCCCTGTTTCTTTCAAAAGCGCGGCAATAATCACAGAAAACAGCATAGGCACTTCAGCTTCCATGAGGAAATGCTTCATGCGCAGCATAAGTTTTTTGGCATAAGCTTTAGGGTTGGGCATTAATAAATTGGGGATCTCAAGCACCATAGGATCTACTTTCCCTTTGATTACGCGCCCTAAAACTAGTGATACCGTTACCATGATCGCTAAAGACAGCAGTATCATGATGATTAACAATAAAGGTGAGAATCCGGCAAACAAGCTGATTAAAGCGCCTGTTTGGGAAATACAGGGCACGGCAAAACAAACCATGGTGGCTATAATAATACGCTCTTTTTGCGTCGTTGCCGTCCGTGAACCGATAATAGCCGGAACGGCACAGCCATAACCCATTAAAATAGTAATCACACTGCCGCCCTGAATGCCAATTTTCCGCATGATATTATCAAAAAGTACGCTTAAACGCGGCAAAAAACCCGAGTCTTCCAAAAAGGAAAACACAATATAAAATAAAAAGACATAGGGGAAAATTAAAGCAATGATCCACTCAAAACCAATGACAAAAATACCGTACTCACCGATAAGTACATTCAATAAAACACCTTCCGGAATAAAGGAAGAAAAAATCATTCTAAAAAACGGGACTAAAATCCGGTTTACCAGCGGCAACAGTAAAACTGCCCGCAAAGCTTTACCACCGCCGACAATTACCCCCAGGGACAGACCAATAATTAAAATAGCCAGCGGCAGGCCGGTTAAAGGCTTTAACATGGCAGCACCCAATCTGTCCAAAAAGCTTAACTGCCCGTCAACTTTTTTCCTGACCTTGGCGGTAATCTCTCTTGCCCTTTCCCATGTGTCCTGTTCAGTGCTGCCTTTGGGGCAACCTAAACAGGAGGCACAATGACTGCAATTATTTTGCGTCTCATTTAAAACTTTGTGCAATTCGGCCTGCACTTCTGCCAAACCTTCGCCCTTTACAGCCACTGTGGGAATAACAGGCGCACCAAGTTCCTGCGCCAGCAAATTTACGTTAATTTCCACTCCGTGCCGTTTAGCCACATCAATGAGGTTTAATGCATACACAATAGGCACATTATATTTTTGTAGCTCAAGTCCCAGCTTTATATTACGTTCCAGGTTGGTGGCATCCAAAACGCATAAAACAGCCACCGGATTGCTATGCATAAAACTGACTGCAACAGCTTCGGCTTCAGAATTTGCCTCCAGGGAATAGGTGCCGGGAACATCAATTAAAGTATAGGATCTGTCGCCCAGCTTCATTTCCCCTTCAGTATAACTGACCGTGGTGCCGGCATAATTGGAGCTGACCACATGAACTCCTGTCATATGGGAAAAAAATACACTTTTTCCCACATTGGGATTTCCCATTAATAAAATCTTATTAGGTTTTTGATATACACCGGCATCAGCTTTTATTTCATGACAACTGGTCATAACGCTATCCCCTTACTATGATTTTTTCTGCAATGTCTTTGGAAATGGCAATCTCACAGGATTCTACCTGTAGCAGTACCGGCCCTCCCAATTTATAAGTCATTATTTTTTGCACAATGGCATCTTTGACTATACCTAAACTTTTTAAAATACCAAGTTCCGGTGCATCTTCCACTACATAGGTTAAATTATCCGGAGCATGGTAAATGTCTACAAGTTCAGTTTTATATTCTTGTTCTCTTAGTGCTAAAGCCATATTTACTCTCTCCTTTAACGCAACTTTGTCTATCTCAATTCAGAAAACCTCTAAATGATATTGAGAATTATTCTCTTTATCTATAATATCGCATAGTAAAGTTTAATTGTCAATGATTATGAGAATTATTCTCATTAAAGTTTTAAAAAAATTTTTTCCGGTTGTTTTTCCTTGTTTCGCCTATGATTTGTCCTTCCCCCTTAATAACCCCCATTTGCCAGGGAAAACATGCTATGCCAGATAAAATTTCCCGGCAAAAAAATAAACCCACATTTTGTGGGTTAACGGGAATTATCAAGTTCATCAATATTTTCAAGATTGGTACCCAGCCCCATCACACTGTCAACAGGCAAAGAGAAACAAATACCGTGACCGGGTGTATTCAGCCCAAATTCATGGAGAATATTTTCCATAATCTCCCGCTTCTGTTCTTTCGGTGCGACAATTAAAACCAAATCTTTCTCCGGTTGGATGGTGATGCCAAGATATTTCATGGCTTCCTTGGAGCCTAAACCGCGGGCATGAATGGCGGTGCCCCCGGTGGCTCCCGACTTTTTGGCAACTTCCATCACCTGATCGAAATAGCCGCCGTTCACTATGGTGACAATTAAGTGATATGGTTCTTTGGATTTTACGTTCATATCCTCACTTCCTATCTTCAAATTCTCATCAGCCTGTTGGCAAATAGTTGAAAGCACGCTGCTAATACTGCTTAAGTTGATGGTAAAAGCTATCCCTGTTCCCGGTTTGGTAAGATCAACTTTTTCATGAATCTGTTTCATAAGGTAACTTGACATCCTTTTTGTCTGAATGCTCAAAGCAACAACTTTTTTTGAACTGCCATAACCGAGAATTTCATGAATAAAAGATTTTGCTGCACCATATCCGTGTGTCAGTACCAGCAAAGGAACATTATTTTTCAGAAATAAATCTTTTAAAATATTATTTAAGCCAAAATCCATAATGGTGATAAGTGCGACCAACCTGGTTTCAGGCTTGTTTTCCACGTAGTTTCCCTCCATTTATAATAGATCTCATGTGCTATTTTACCCCCACAACCTGCTGCCTTAACAATTTTCGTTCTTAAACCAATTTCCAAAGGGATTTTATCAAGATTGTATTAATTTTCATCGGCAGAATAATCTAACTCAATAATCGTATCGGCTTCCTCCGGCACAACCAATTCTTTCTCTGCCTTTTTAGCTTTCAAGGCATAAGCCAGCCCAAAAAGCTGTATGGTAATAACCGGTGTCATGGCCACTAAAGCAACTATACCGAAGGCATCTGTGAAGATATTGCCACCCACCGCTTCCGAAGCCCCAATGGCAAAGGGCAGCATAAATGTGGCTGCCAGAGGCCCTGAGGCAACTGCCCCCGAGTCGAAAGCAATAGCAGTAAAAAGATGGGGAACAACGAAAGATAAAATCAGGGCAAAGGCATAGCCCGGAATTACAAAATATAAAAGAGACAGCCCGGTAATAACACGAATCATGGATAATGCCACAGAAACGCCTACCCCGATGCTTAATCCCAGCCCCATGGCTTTGGGCGAAATTGCTCCTTCAGTAGCTTCTTCAACCTGCCTTTTCAGCACAAAAACGGCCGGTTCCGCAGCCACCACAAAGTATCCCATGATAAAACCAATTGCAACCAGTAACCAAGCACTGTTGTTTGTTATTAAAGTACTGCCCAGGAAATACCCCGCCGGCATAAAACCAATATTTACACTGGCCAGGAATAAAATAAGACCTAGGTAGGTGTAAATAGTTCCGATGGAGATTCGTAAAATTGTTTTTATCTTTAAATGCAACCGCAAAACTTGAAAGACGACAAACAGTACAATTATAGGTAGCAAGGCTATGGCAATTTGTTTCAAGTAGCCGGGAAAATTAGTAAAATAAAGTGAAATTATATCAGACAAAGATTGTACCTGGGGATTGACAATGGCACTGCCACCGTGTGGAGTCAGGACCATACCTAAAATTAACACAGCCAGAATCGGGACAATGAGACAAAGTGCCACCAGGCCAAAACTATCTTCCTCGGTAGTTTTGTCTACCCGTACGGAAGCCAAACCAAAACCTAAAGCCATAATGAAAGGCACTAAAATCGGACCGGTTGTCACACCGCCCGACTCCCAAGNAATTGCAAGGAATTCAGTACTGGTAAAACGGGAAAGAATAAAGGCCAGCAAGTAACAAACTATTAAAATATAAGAAAGCGGAAACTGAAATAAAACCCGCAAAAAAGCAGCCACAACCGCCAAACCTACCCCGGCGGCAACTACAAAGATAATGACGGAATCGGGCACTCCACTTATCTGGCCTGCCAACACAATTAAATCCGGCTCGGCGATGGTAATAAAGACACCGATAACAAAAGTCAAAATCACAATCAGAATTAACTTGCGGCTTTGCACTAATGAGGAGCCGATATGTTCCCCGATGGGAATCANGGACATATCAACACCCAAATTAAAGAGCGTTATACCTAAAACCACTAAAACGGCACTAATTAAAAATAGAATCATACTCCAGAGCGGCATCGGTGCCAGGGTAAAATTTAAGATTAAGACAAGAATTATGATGGGAATAACTGAAAAGGCGGATTCTTTAAGTTTTTCCAAAAGCAATTGTATCATATATCTTACCTCAACTCCTTAATTCTTTTTAGAAGAAAATGCGGGGACGCCTTTATTACTTTTAGTAGATTAAACTGGTGCTGATTTAAACTTTCTTCATTATAGTACCATACAATCTATAACTAATCATCCAAACAGAAGGAATTAACCTGTAAAAACTTCTTTCTGTTTTCTTGTCAGTATCCCTTTACTTTCTATTCTACAGAAAAAAACACCCGGGAGAAAAGATTTACTAGAACCATCCCGGGTTTATTTTATCATATAATAACTGAACACCCCACATTAAAGGGTACCGCCATTAACACTCCCCTTGATTAGGAAAGAGGACTAATCAAGGGGACAAAATTTCTTAACCAATAAAAAAAGCCTGTCGACATCAGTTGTCAACAGGCCGCTACAACTACTCAAGTAGCATTATGAGCCGCTTAACTGGCTCTTATATTCCTGAATGGTGCTGGGATCTGCTTGTTTGGCCGGTTTATAAAAACCTTTTTGTACCGCTTTTTGGCTCAATTGCAATTGAAACTGTTCATCGGCATCGCGAATTTGGGTCAGAGTCTGCCGCAACTGCTGATTGGACGATTCGGCAATGGCCATGGCATAATTGGTCAGGCTGGCATTTACCATGGAAAGGACGTCGTTGACCATATCTTTATCCTGCATCAGTTTACCTCCTTTAGTTTAAAAATTGCATTAATTGCTGTTTAGTTTGGCGCGCCCTATTAGCTGATTGCTGGAACATCTGTTTGATTTCGGGGTCACTGCACTGCTGGGCGTAGGTTTCCAGCTTTTGCGCGCCTGTTTCGTGTGCTCCGATTAAATGACGCAGATTTTCCAGTTCTTGTTGATTAATCATAATCCTTGTGTAGCTCCTTTCTTAATAATTTTGTCCCGTTGTAGTTTGCCACGTATTTTTTTCAATATACAAAGGTCTGCTTAAATCAAATTATCCTTTAGGTTTAAAGATTAAGGAAGCAAGAAAGCCAAAGATAATAGCCGATGAAATCCCCGCACTGGTTATTTCAAAAATACCTGTGAGCACTCCGATAATACCGTGTCTTTCTGCCTCTGATAAAGCACCGTTTACAAGGGAGTTGCCAAAACTGCAGATGGGCACGGAAGCTCCGGCACCGGCAAATTCTATTAACGGTTCATACAAACCCAAGCCGCCTAAAATTGCTCCCGCCACCACTAAAGTTACAGTCATGTGGGCCGGAGTTAAACGGAAAACATCCAAGAGGATTTGTCCTAAGACACAAATGGCACCGCCCACAAGAAAAGCCAGCAAAAATTTTTCCATTATACTCCCTCCCATTCCAGTGCCACGGCATGGGCAACACAGGGGATGCTTTCATTTTGCTGGTATGACAGCGGTGAAAGCAAAGCACCTGTGGCAACTATTAAAACTCTTTTTAGTTCTCCTTTCAGCATGCGGTTAAAGAAATGTCCATATGTTACAACAGCGGAACAAGCACAGCCGCTGCCACCCGACATTACCTGTTGCTGACCCTGGTAAATTAAAACACCGCAGTCAGTAAAAATATTTTCCGGTATGACTATGCCCTGCCGCCGTAACAAGTCGGCGGCAATGGCATGACCGACTTTGCCTAAATCTCCCGTGGCAATTAAATCGTAATGGGAGGCGTCAAGATTAAAATCACGAAAATGAGCAATAATTGTATCTACTGCAGCCGGCGCCATGGCAGCACCCATATTAAAAGGATCAGTTACACCCAGATCAATCACACGCCCTATGGTAGCACCAATAACCCGCGGCCCCACGCCTTGAGCGGCAACAACGGCAGCCCCGGCTCCGGTTACAGTCCATTGAGCCGTAGGCGGCAACTGCGCACCATATTCCGTAGGGTAGCGGTATTGTTTGTTGACAGAACCGTTATGACTGGAACAAGCAGTAAGTGCATATCTGGCACCGCCGGCATTAACCACAAAGGCTGCCAGGGCCAGTCCCTCCATGGAACTGGAGCAAGCCCCAAACAAACCGAAATACGGTATCCCTAAAGTACGGGCGGCAAAGCTGGAAGAAATAATTTGATTCATGAGATCGCCGCTGAAAAAAAATTGAATATCTTCTTTTTGTAAGCCTGCTTTTTGAATGGAAGTTTGGCATGCTTCTTCCAACAGTTTTTTTTCAGCTTTTTCAAAACTGCTTTGCCCAAGCCAGATATCATCATGCAGGATATCAAAATCGGCGGCAATGGCGCTTCTTGCTTCAAAGGGTCCGCCGGCAACGGCTGTGGCAAGCAGCACCGGACGGTTGGCAAAGATCCAGCTTTGTTGGCCTTGCAGCACTATATCACCCCTAGCTTTTCCACCAGGATTCTGACAATGGCCACTACAAAAGCGGCAAAGACACCAAAAGTAATGACCGGACCCGCTATTTTAAACATATTGCCGCCAACGCCTAAAACATAACCTTCACTGCGATGTTCAATGGCAGCGGATGTGATAGTATTGGCAAACCCTGTTACCGGCACAATGGTGCCGGCACCGGCCCATTGTGCCAGATGATCATAAACACCAAACCCAGTCAGCAGCATAGAAATAATTATCATGCTTGCCACGGTAGGATTTGATGCCGTAACTTCAGTAAAGTCAAAATAAGTCATATAGAACCACTGAAAAAACTGGCCGATGGTACAAATAATACCGCCGGCAAAAAAAGCACGGATACAGTTTTTCAGAAGCGGCCGTTTTGGTTCGTATTCTTTTGCCAGCTGTTGATATTCTTCCTGCGTCGGCAAGTTATTATTTTGCATCTTCACACCTTCTAAACTAAAAAAGATACCAGGCATAGTATTTTTCATAAAGTAAAGAAAAATACACAAAAAACAGGACCGGATAATTGGTCCTGTTTTTTATCTCTATTTTTTTACTGTTTATTAGACTGCCTCGTTTAATTTTTTCAAGAACTCATCGGGATCTTGACCGTGTACCATGGCAGCCTCCCGGATGGATTCAGCTGTGGCAGAAGGACAGCCTAAACAGTGAATCCCCATGGACATTAGAATTTTAACTGTTGACGGATACTTTTCTATGACTTGGGCAATTGTCATATCGCCGGTGATTTTTGCCATTTAATTCACACTCCTTTTACTATCTTAACATTATTATTTGTCTCAGACAGATATAAAAACCGTCATTCACATTATACCATACAATAACATAAAGAGCATTACAACCTAAAATCTAAAATAAATTGTTAATTACTTAATTTTCCTCATTCGCATCTTCCTGTTCTGATTTTTCCAATTCGGCTTTGACGGCAGAAACCCAAGCACGTGCCGCTTCAACTAATTCAGTATTCTCCTCATTTTCCAGGGCAATCACTGCTTCCCATTGGGCCAGTGCTTCATCCGGTTTATTGGCACCATAATAGAGAAAAACTCCGTACTGATAGCGAGCTTGGGCGTGTTCCGGATCCAGTTCAACGGCCTGCTGAAATTCAGTTTCAGCCACTTCTGTCTCTCCTGCATAGTAAGCTGCCACTGCCCGATCCACATGCAGATTGACATTTTCCGGCTCTGACTCCAGTGCCTTGCCATAAGCCTCCATAGCCTTGCTAAAGCTCTCATTTGCTTTTTCACTTTCATCAGTTAAGCTGTAGAGCACACCCAGATTATAATTAGCATTACCCAGTTGTGTTAGCAAACCAACATCTTCTGGTGAGTCTTTTAAGCTTTCCTCGTACTGGGCCACTAAATCATTAATCTGGGCAATTTGACTTTCATAATCCCAAGGCTCCTCCTGCCTGGGAGCGGATGGGTTGGCAAACACTGCTATAAGTGAAGAAACAATTAATCCACCTGCAATCAAAAAGACAAGAATATAAACTGCAACTTTATTTTTTCTCATTCTGGCTATGAAGTTGTTTGCTGACGACGTATTTTTCTTTTTCACTGGTTACCTCCTGGGGCAGATGTTTTTACGTCTGAAGATCCTGCTTTCTATCTTTCGCTTTATGCTGATGAAAATCCTTTGCTTAAATTTTGAATTTTTTGTGGCGTTTCTGCAGTTACTTTTTTCTTTTAAACGTATATTTATGACAAGGAAAAATATACAGGAGGAAGTAATGAAAAACTCTACCATTTATCTCATGTCGGCACTGCGGCTATTCTCGGGGCTCATGGAAATTTTGGCAGGCTACCTGATTCTCCGCTTTAACAGCATCGAAACTGCTTTGCGCATAAACAGCCTTTTAGCAGTTGTCGGCCCTTCTTTACTCATTATCTGTATTTTCATAGGCATCACCGGTCTTTCCTCACGCCTGCCCCTCTACCGCTTAATCCTCATTTATGCCGGAGCTTTTTTAATTTTTTGGGGAACACGTACTTAAAAAGCATACTTCTTTCTTAAATGGGTCAGGCTAAAGTTAACAAAGAAACAGGTGATGCAGATTTGACTACAGACCAAAAAACTCTTTCCCGGCTCTTGACTTTGCCTGGCCTGGAAGAAGTGGAAAAACGCCTGCAGGAATTAAGTACAGGTTTTGATGATTACACCCCTCTTTTTGCCAAAGTTGTCACCGGCGGGGGCAAAAGATTACGCCCGGCGCTGGTATTATTATGCGGCTCCTTCACTTCTGCCCCGCCGGCAGTTTTAGTGGATGTGGCTTGCGCCGTGGAATTAATCCATGCAGCTTCATTAGTCCATGATGATGTGATTGATCATGCCCAATTGCGGCGCGGTCTTCCTACCGTCTCCGCCCAGTGGGGGGATCATCAGGCTGTTTTGTACGGGGATTTTTTATTTGCCAGAGCTTTTTCCCTTTTAACCAAGCCGCAAACGGCACAGATTTTAGAGTCCATGACAAAGGCCATCAGCCTGATGTGTGAAGGTGAAATAGAAATGGCTAACCTGCTTTACAATTGTGATTTTACAGAAGCAGATTATTACGATTACATTTATAAAAAGACTGCTTTTTTTCTATCCGCCTGCTGTCTGGCCGGTACACAAGCCGGTAAAGCGTCGCAAACAGTCTGTAATGCTCTGGCTGCTTTCGGTTTACATCTGGGCTATGCCTTCCAACTGAAAGATGATCTTTTAGACTTTACCGGCAAGGCAGAAATCACAGGCAAACCGGCACTGCAAGATTTGCGGGAAGGTTACCTGACTTTGCCGGTTATTAAGCTTTTACAGCATCCCCTCTACAGTACATACACAAAAAAAATCATTACGGACCGTAATTTTACAGTGCAAAATCTCCGCTTTATCCGCCAAAGTTTAGACGAAAGCGGCATTGTCACCGAACTGGAAAATGATGTCCGCAATTTTACAGCTAAGGCAAAACAATATTTAAATCTTCTGCCGAAAAAACCAGGCCGCATTATTCTGGCCCGCCTGGCCGATTATATCGCACAACGCAAACACTAGATTACACCGCCTTTACGCAGGTAGAGACAAAAGCGATGCAGCCATCTTGCTTCAGCTCCCGCAAAGTGCAGCAATTGCTGTGCTGTTTTTTTGCAGCCGTGTTGGAAAGCTTTAGGATCAGAAAGATATAGAGCCAAAAGTCCTATACTCACTGTAAAATGAAAAGCCGGCCGGGGGAGCTTCTTAACGCGGGTTAAGGTTTCTTCCAGGAAACGCAACAGACCTTTTTCGGCAGCCAAAGCAGTAGGATAAAAGTTGACAAAATTTAAATCATTAAAATCTTTATCTTCATCCAGATCAATAAAGTAATCTAAAAGGATGTGCAGTCCACAAAGCCAGGGGAAGTAACAGGAAAGTAGTTGCGAGATTTCTTTTGGCGAAACAGGGCCTGCCGCCGCCATGGCTGCCAGCATAAAAACGCCAAGAGTTGAACCGCAGGCAGCGGCAAACTCCCACCAGTAAACATCCGTTTGACTGCTATTTTGCCGGTTAAACCAAGAAACCAGCTTTTCCACGCGTACATTTATCTCCAAATGCTTGTAAACTTGCAAATCTGCATATAGCTCCACCAAACGGCGCATGTTCTGACGAATATCATTATACCCTGCCAGTTCTGACAGCGCCTGCCGGCAGGTTTGTACTAAATGATTAAGATAACCGCCGTCATTTTGGTAAGGATAATCTTCATACCAAAAACAGAAAGGTTCATTTAAATCAACGGCTGCCAGGATCGCCTGATGTAAAGTCCTCAGGCTTTTTTCATTTGTCCCCGGCACCCGGTCACTTAAATTATCCAAATAATCACTTATGGTTTGTAAAGCAACAATAAAACGGAGTAAGACGGACTTTTTTTCCGGCGTATAAACAGAATAAATGCTGCCACCCTGGCAGTGAAAACGTTTGTGGACTATGCTGTTTAGGGCTTGCGTACGCAGTTGCGGACAGGGGATGGCTGCGGCTAGTTTCCGCCATCCGGCCAATTCCCGGTTTACCTGCGGAAAAACTCGCAGGGTAAATGGTACAATTAATGCCAGTTCCTTTGATTTTGCCAAGATACTTGCCAAAAAAGTCCCTCCAATCCTTTAGCCTAACCTTACTATGCCCCAAAACAATGCCTTTAGTCGCCCCAGCTTGCGCGGCGCCGTACAAAGGAATTACCCTGTAAGGTAAGCAAATGCAGGATTTCTCAGTTTGCACAAAAAAAAGACGATGAAGCCAAAGCTTAATCGTCTCGATAATTAAAGCTAAGATGTCGTTTATGCAGTTAGTTGCTGGCGATTGATAATTTTTCCGTCCAGGGAAATACGTACTAAATTTACCGGTACGGGAACACCGGCGCGTTTAACGGCTTCCTGGACAATTCTGACCAGCCCGCCGCAGCAAGGCACTTCCATGTAAGCAACTGTAATGCTTTTCAAATTGTTTTGACGGATGATTGCTGTCAGTTTTTCCACATAGCTCATGCCGTCATCCAGTTTCGGACACCCCACGGCAAGTGCTCTGCCGCGCAGTAAATTTTTATGAAAATCGGCATAAGCAAAAGATGTGCAGTCTGCAGCAATTAAAAGGTCGGCATTTTTAAAATAATCAGCTTTAGGATTTACCAGGGCAAATTGTACAGGCCACTGTGTCAGTTCAGAAGGTGTTTCTGTAAAATCGTCAACATTGGTTGTTTCTTTTTGCGGTTGAATTCTTCTGGCCATGGTGCCAGGGCAGCCGCAACCCAGAGGCTCCTGCTCTTCTTTTTGGGTAGCCAGATGTTCAGCCACGGCTTCTTCATC
>JGI24708J26588_10001033_pt1 | contig 22215 bp, 19 predicted proteins | sample BioPla1DNA2_FD_26588 | JGI IMG/M metagenome (IMG submission 26588) | reverse complement strand
AGCCCAGGCGTCCATAGAGATAATGNGCGCCTTCGATTTCGCCAGGTTCCAGAGTGGCTAGATCAGGCATCACATAGGGTTCCATCAGCGAACCCTGGCCCCGGTAGATGTACTGGACCTGGGTCAACAGCCCATTGCCCAGGGGGAAAGTATAATCACCGCCGACAACTGCCTGCAGATACTTCTGGTTGACAGACAGAGGTATTCTAGCGACCTCCAGCGGATTGGCCCCATCCGATTCAGCAAACTTGGCTGGCCCTCCATAGGTTGCTTCACCCCATACCCCTACAGGCCCGAGGGTACCGGCAATTGCCAGACCCGCAAAGGTCTGCCGGCGGTACACTCCCTCAAAACTCGGTACAGGCACAGGACCTAGGTCAGGCTGGACGGTCAGGACCATTTCCAAACCAGGCAGCGGTTCGTAACCGGAATACAGGCTGGCCTGGACATCAAAACCGGCAATCTGAGTCTCGGCCCTCACAGCCCACTCAGAGTTTTTCCCAAGACCCCTTGGTTTTTTCGTATCCTCCATCGCCTTTAAGATCAGGGCAGCCTGAGGATTTTCAGCCATCATCATCTGTTTCATCTGATCATCGATTGCCTGGGGAGTAAAGAAGGGGACTGCCACACCGGTCACAGACCAGGAGGGACCGTAATAGACTGCCTGTGCAGCCCACAGCGGATTTCCGCTGATTACGCCTGAAGACAGGGCTTCCATGCTCATCCGGGCAAAGTAATTGGTGGGGTTGAAACCGTCGGCAGTACCCCAGCTGATCACTTGGCGGCCGATCTGGTAGTCGAAATCTCCGGAGTAGCCGCTGAGCCAAAGTTGATCCAGACTCAAATCGCCCTTCTTAGCCTTCCAGTCCCACCAGCCCTTGGTGGAAAAATGCAGTTTGGTTCCTGCCTCGAGACTGTCTTCCAGCACAAAGCGAAAGCCCGTCCGCGTCGAATCATGCACCAGTTTTTTGCTATCCCCGTCCCATTGCGCTCCGATGCCGGCATTGAGTTCGCCTGAGGGCACCACTGCCGCTGCCGGCACCGCCAAAATGAGCAGGAGCAGGACAGCCGCTGCAACTTGAATCCTTTTTCGCATCACGCCTCACCTTCCCATCGTATTTTCCAATTAACTAACGGCGCAAATTGCGTACCGTAAACACATCGTCGCTGACCTCGTCCTGGCTGAGCTCAGTTATCTCCAAGATAGTCCTGGTTCCCTGCACCTCATCTGCCATCACCAAATAGTGGGGAATATTCTCTCCAGACACTTCTTGGAAACGATCCAGAGTGAGGGTCTTTGCCAAAGCAGCACCAGTTTCATAGAACTGAATCCGAATGGGAACCATCTGCTCAATCCACACCCACATCACAATCTTCTCGTAGAGCTCATCAGAGCTTTCAGCCGTCAGCTCCAGCACATAGCAGTCCCTGCCTGCAACGGCCTCATCAGCCAGCCGCTTTACAGCATAGTCCCGGTCGTAATTGAAGCCTCCGCCAATTTCCTCATAGGTGAAATCTGTGCCCATAAAGGAGTCCCCGGTCATGTGGGAGGCTATGCGCCGCTCGCGGCCCAGGGCCGGCATATAAAGCCACATCTGGCTCTCCTGCCCCTCTTCATTGATGGAAAGGAACTTAGTTCCCCGAACATCGGCCGGGGCCAAGTACTCCAGGAACTGCTTATCCCCTGCCTCGTCGCTCTTTAGGTAAACCCGGACTGAATAGGTGCGTTGGGCCCCTCTGGCGTTTTCGGTGATTAACGTAAGTTCTGCCGTGCCGGAACCGGTTAGAATGCTGTCAAAACCTAAATCATCAAGGATTTGCCGGCCTGTAGGTTCCTGGGCACCGGCCGCCCCGGCAGAGACTGCGGTCAGCAGCAGGATTAGAAACATCGCTAAGGTACGTTTCACTTTACTACCCCTTTCCAAGTTTCGTTTGGTTAGATAATTGATCACCATGGGAATCACAAGCAAAGCCGCTAGCGAACTGACGATCATAGTTACTGAGATCAAATAGCCGAAGACTGCAATGGCCCTGAAGTGCGAAAAGGCTAGAACCAAAAAGCCGGCGATCAAAGCGAAAGCATTGAAGAAAATTCCCCGCCCGGCGCTGGAGCCCGCTTTGCGCAGGGCGGTTTTTTGATCCATGCCGTCGGACAGCTCCAGGCGATAGCGGCTGATATAGTGGACCGCGTAGTCAACACCGATGCCCACAGCGATGCTGGAAATAACACTGGTTACAGCATCCAGGGGCAGCTTGGCAAAGCCCATGATGCCGAAGTTAATCAGCACAGTAAAAAGCAGGGGAACCAGACTGAGCAGGCCAAAGGAAACAGATTTCATCATCAGGGCCACGATCAGCCCTACCGTTATCGAAGAGCTGACCAAACTGGAAATCTGGGTCTGCACATAGCGGTTCATCAGGCGCATCATCACCAAGGGAGTACCGGTCAGACGGACGCTGATGTCGTCTCTTTCGCCATAGCGCTCCGCCAAGTAGTCCTCCACTTCGCTGATCACGTGGCCCATGGCACTGGCATCTAGAGTCTTCATCCGGGCTGTGACCAAAGCCTGGCTGTAGTCGTAGGTTACCAAAGTCTCCAGGCCGCTGCCGCCCTGCATGGAAAAGAGCAGAAGCTGCTGGGCGATTCCTTCTCTGGTGTCCGGAACCGCATAATAGTCCGGATCGCCGTCCCAGAGGGCCTGGTTGAGCTCACGCACCACATCCGCCATGGAAGTGGCGTTGTTAATGGTATCCCAGGAATTAAGGTAATCTTGGATATGGATCAGTTCATTCACTATTTCCGGTTCTTTCATACCATCTGGGATCCCGGTGTCCACCACAACCGAAATCTGCATACTGCCGCCGAAAACGTCCTCAATGACCTTTGTACCCCGCCTCACCGGGCTGGATTCGCTGAAATAATTGACAATGTTGCTCTCTAAAATCACCTGTGTAGCGCCGTAGGCAAAGATGATCGTCACCGCGATCACTGCAAGAAGCAGGCTCCGCGGATGATCGATTGCCAAGCTGCTCAGCGCGCCCAGAAAGCGGCTCAATAAGCCGCCTTTGCTTCCTTCTTCCGGGCTGTGCTCAGCCTTGGGTTCTTTGACCAGAATCAGCAGCGCCGGAACCAGGCTCAAAGAAAGAACCATAGCGAGAAAAACCCCAATGGCAGTGAGCACCCCAAAGTCCCGCATAGGCTGGACAAAGGCGGTGATAAGCGAGGCAAAGCCTGCCGAAGTTGTCAGGGCCGCCATGACCACAGGCGATGTGATCACCCTGAAGGTCTCGATTAAGGCTTCCCGTTTGGCCATTCCGCCTGCCAATGCTTCTTTGTACTTGTTGAGAATATGAATGCTCGAGGCAATGCCCACAGTCACCAAAATCACCGGCATGACCATGGTAATCAGGGAGATGGGGATCCCGCGGGAAATCATGATGGCTACCGTCCAGATCACACTTGCGCCAACTGTAACCAAAGGAATAAGTACACCGAGTATTGAGCGGAAAATAAGAAATAAGACGGCGCCAATCAGGATAATGACGAAGGGAACCAGTACCAGGACATCTTGTTTCATGGCCTGTTCAGTGTAGTACATGATGTAGGAGTCCCCCACCATGTGGATTTCCTCAGGACCGCGATAGCCGGCAACAATCTCTTCAATCTGGGACAGCACCGGGCCTGGTTCGGGCAGATCTTCGAGCTCCAGAAGAAGCGCCGCTCCCCTGCCGTCCGCCGTAACCAAGACCCCTTCATAGGGACTGTTTAGAATATCTGTTTTGAACTGTGCAATCTCCTCAGGGGTGACAGGCAGCTGTTCAGCCATTGCCCCAATTTCGATGCCGAAGAAGCTGCTTTCCACAACCTGTGCATTAAACGGGCTTTGCACATCTGCTACCCCCGGCAGAGCCGTAAGCTCTTCCTCCAGGCTGGCTATCTTGCGCAGGGTTGACGACGTAAAGATATCATCGCTTTCGATCGCGATAAAAAACAGTTCCTGGGAGCCAAACTCCTCTGCCACAGCCTCCAAATCCAAAAGAACCGGATCGTCATCAGGGATCATGGCGTTGAAACTGGCGTCAAACTCGATGCGAGGGAAAACAGACAGCGCCCCCAGGGTGATCGCGATCACCACCCCAATCACTAGCCAGGGACGATCCAGAACAAACTCAATCCATCGTCTCAAGTCAACTTCACCTCTCCTACCTTGAGAATCACATTCAGTGCATCCAATGATTCGGTAATGATCTTGTTGCCCGGATTCAAGAGCGACTGCACTCCAATCCCGAAGATGCCGCTGAAAAACAGGCTGGCAATAGTCTCAGGGCTGTAGCTCTTGCCCAGTTCGCCCATGACCTCTGCGGTAAACACCTCTGCGGTGATTTTGTCCAATATGCCGGCGAAGATTTCCCTGACCTTGCCCCGGAGGGGTTCCGACCACAACGCCAGCCCCACCAGATCGTACATAACGCGAAACAGATCCGTATCGTTTTCAAGCACTTCCTGATAGAGACGGATTATGCACTCCCCCTTTTCCCGCGGTGACATTTCCGGTTTCAGGTAGAGCTGCATGTAATCGTAGTACTTGTTGGCCACACGCCGAGCGACCGCCAGGAGCAGGCCCTCTTTGTTCTCGTAGTGATAGCTGATCTGGCTCACCGCCACCCCGGCTTCCTGGGCGATCTGCCGCAGGGAAGTCCTGGTATAGCCCTCCCGGGCAATAACTGCATAAGCCGCATCAAGGATTTTCTCCTGCTGACTTGCTTCCAGCACAGCTTCACCCCCTTCGGTCGGACGACCGTTCGAATCTACTTCCTATTATACCATTCCCTGCAATATATGCTAGACTTTTTCAAAAAAGGAATACCGAACCGGAACCACGAATTTAGCTGAGAGGTGTAGACTATGAAGTATTTCCTGGGTATCCGGCTGCCCAAAGATCTGGAAGCAGCCTGTGAAGAGTACCGCCGCGCCTTCAGGGCACCGAGGACTGCGGCACATATCACTGTGATTCCGCCCTTTGTGTGGGAAAGGGACGTCCAGGAACTGTTTATTGGTGTCGAAAAGGTCCTCCGGGAAGTTGGGCCCTTGAACATCAGCGGAAGCGGAATCGGCTCCTTTGGCACTAGGGTGCTCTTTATTAACGTGAATCTTACGCCTGAACTTAACGCCATGCAAAAGGCCCTGGCACAAGAACTCAGGCAGATGGGCGTACCTGTTGACAAACGGCCCTACCGCCCCCATATTACGCTGGCCACCCGCCTTAATCCCAGGCAGTTCAGCACGTACCAGGACAAACTGGAGGGTTTTGACCCAGACTATTCCTTCCTGTGCTCAAATTTGTGCCTCTTTCACTTTACCCAAGAAGGGCGCTGGGAGGAATATGCGAAGATACCTTTAGGAGGCGGGCTGCTGTAGGACGAAGAAAATCTCAAGGCAGAAGCCGCCATTGTCTTCTAAAACAGAAAGTATATGTATGAAACGCCAGGCAGACTGCTTGGCGTTTTGCTTGTTTTGGCAATTATTTCTACATATGGCAACGAATATCTGCTTTTTGTTCCCTAGACAAAGACGAAAAAGAGGACACAAAGCTGTTCTGCTCTTGTAATCAAATGCTTTATTTGGTATTATCTTACTAAGAAATTGAAGGGAGTGTTTTTATGCAGGCCTCGAAACGCTTGACCGAAAAAGTCACCTGGGTTGGCAAGGTTGACTGGGAGCTTGAGAAGTTCCACGGAGACGAACTCTCCACGTACAGGGGTTCTTCCTACAACTCCTACCTGATTAGGGACGAAAAGGTTGTGCTCATTGACACCGTGTGGCTGCCCTATGACACAGAGTTTGTACGGAATCTCAAGGATGAAATCGACCTTAAGGAGATTGACTATATCATCATTCAGCACGCCGAAATCGACCACAGCGGAGCTCTGCGGGAGCTTATGCGGGAGATTCCGGGGACTCCCATCTACTGCACCAATAACGGCAGGAAAATCATCCAGGGGCATTTTCACGAAGACTGGAACTTTGTCACCGTAAAGACTGGGGATACACTGGATATCGGTGAATCCACCCTGACCTTTGTGGAGGCGCCGATGCTCCACTGGCCGGACACCATGTTTACATACATGAGCGGCGAAAACATCCTCTTCAGCAACGATGCCTTTGGCCAGCACTATGCTACTGAGACTCTCTACAATGATCGGGCCGACACCTGCGAACTGTATGAAGAAGCCATGAAGTACTATGCCAATATCCTCACACCCTTCAGTGCACTAGTAACCAAGAAGATTAACGAGGTATTGGCCATGGAGCTGCCTCTGAACATGATCTGCACCAGCCACGGTGTGATTTGGCGAGACAATCCAGCGCAGATTGTCGAAACCTACCTAAAGTGGGCCAACAACTACCAGGAGAACCAGATCACAATTGTCTACGACACCATGTGGCAGTCCACCCGCCTTATGGCTGAAGCGATTGCCGCAGGTATCCAGGCAGAAGATCCGGATGTAGTCGTCAAAGTCTATAATGTGGCCAAGAAAGACAAGAACGACATCGTAACAGAGATCTTCAAGTCCAAGGCTATCCTGGCCGGATCCGCCACCGTCAACAACAGGTACCTGTCCGGCATGGCGGGACTTTTGGAAATGGTTAAGGGCATGAAGTTCAAGAATAAGAAGGCTGCCGCCTTCGGCAGCTACGGCTGGAGCGGCGAGGGCAACAAGCTCCTCACAGAAGACTTAACGGTTGCAGGCTTCGAAATCGTCAACGAAGGATTCAGGACCCAGTGGGTGCCTGATGAAGAAGTACTGGCCGCCTGCCAGGAATACGGCAAAGAGTTCGTCCGGAGCCTCTAAGAGTCAAGTGCACCCGAATCGGGTGCACTTTTTTGCCTCATCAAGGCGTTGACACAAATTAGTAGTTCTCTGCATACTCCTCATAGTAAGCACGGGGATGGGCGCAGGCCGGGCAAATCTCAGGGGCCTCGGTGCCTGTGTGTATGTATCCGCAATTGCGGCATTTCCAGCGAATGGGCTCTTCCCTGTTGAACACTGTGCCGGCTTCCACCCTGGCCAGAAGCGCCAAGTAGCGTTTTTCGTGCTCCTCTTCCACTTCGGCGATTTCTGTAAACACTTCGGCAATTTCGTCGAATCCTTCAGCCTTTGCTGTTTCCGCGAACTCCCTGTACATGCTGGTCCACTCGTGGTTCTCACCAGCCGCGGCATCCTTTAGATTCTCTGCGGTGCCTTGAACTACGCCCAAGAACTTAGACAGGCGTTTGGCATGCTCCTTTTCGTGGAGGGCGGTCTCTTCAAAAATGCCGGCAATCTGATTATAGCCCTCTTTTTTGGCGGCGCTGGCATACCAGTCATACTTATTGCGGGCCAAAGACTCGCCTTTAATTGCTTCCCATAGATTCTTCTCTGTTTGTGTTCCTTTCAGGTTCACATCAATTCCTCCTTTTCTTTCTCTGATCTTCTTCAGCAAGCTTGACAAAGTTCCTGCCTGACTTGGATTATCTGAATAATGATAATCTTTAATGTTAGTGCAGGAAATCCTTGGATAATGACGAACCTATTAGGGATACTTTCAGCTGTTCATGTGGAGGACATGTCATGCATAACAAGATGTGGAGCCGCGTGACCGGAATCTGTATGCTGATTTTGCTTCTCGCCTCTGCAGTACCGGTCAAGGCCGGCCAGTATTATATAAACGAACTTCTCGACGGAAATCCCCCCCATCAAGTGTTGAAAGAAGGGCCTACAGTGCGAGTAAAACAGCCAGGTGTGCCAAAGCCTGCTCCCAATGAAGCACAAGAGCAAAGTGCGGCAAAAACAGAGCCGCAGCGCCGCGGCAAGGTGGCCTTAACCTTTGATGACGGCCCGGATGCCCACAATACCTCCGCCATTTTAGATGTCCTCAAGGACGAAAATGTCCTGGCCACGTTCTTTGTCGTAGGGGAGAAAGTACAGCGCTATCCGGCGGTTCTCAAACGCATCTTTACTGAAGGACACCTAATCGCCAACCATTCCCGCACCCACGCCGACTTTGCCCTGCTGACCAATGAGGAAATCATTGAGCAGGAGCTTAATCCCACATCGAAGGCAGTAGAAAAGCTGACAGGGTTTTATCCAATGATTATGCGGCCTCCCTACGGGTCCCTCCGCCAGGATTCCGTAACCTATCTCCGGGAACAAGGCTGGCGCATTGTCCGCTGGTCACTGGACACCTTTGACTGGGACAGCACCCGCAACAAGCCTGAACAGATCCTCAGCCGCATTCAAACTCAGCACCACAACGGCGCAATCATCTTGATGCACTGCAACGGTCCCGCAACAGTCCGGGTGCTGCCGGACATAATCAAAAGCCTGAGAGACCTTGGCTACGAATTTGTAACCGTGACGCAGCTGTAAGCGGATGCCATCTAATTGCCTCCACATAGCTCTCTGCCACAGAGGAACCGGTATGCACAAGCAAAGCCTCCTTGATCTCCTCCTGGGCCTGCACTTCATCGAGAATCTTTGCCAACGGCCTTTGCAGCATAACATCGAGCAGGGAAAACAGCCCTGTGAGATACAGACTGTTATGCTGAACCTTCAAGGCCGTTTCCTGTGCCAAGAGCTGGGCAAAGCGGGCTCGAATCAAGGAAAGGCTGATTGGACCGTCCATCTGGTTAACGCACATACCCTGCAGTGCAATCAGAGTTACCCACTTTCTAATCTCCCGTTCCCCCAGAAGCACCAAGGCCTGCTCCACAGTAGCGATCCTGCTGCGGCGAGCAAAGATGGCAGAGTTGGCGAGCTTAAGCAGGTTGTATGTAAGGGACACGTCCATCGAGATCGTGCGTGCCAGTTCGCGGTAATCCAGTTCAGGCAGGTTGGCCTGGGATACAAGCTGCATGTAGTGCAGCTCCAACGGCGAGAGGCCGCTGGTCTGCAAAATCTCAGGCCGCTGGAAGAAGTAACCTTGAAAATAGGTAAAACCCAGATCCACAGCTAGATGGAACTCGTCCCAGGTCTCAACTTTTTCGGCCAAAAATGCGCAGTTTTTGTTCGCAAGGACTGTCCTCAGCTGGCGGATCTCAAAGGGGCCGGTTGAGCGAAAATCAACCTTAACAATGTCAGCCAAGTCCAGCAGCGGTTCCCAGTCCGGGGAATAGACAAAGTCATCCAGGGCAATTCGATAGCCGGCAGTTTTCAGTTCCCGGCATTTCTCAATAATCTCCACCGTTGGTCGAATCGTTTCCAGAAGTTCCACCACCAGATACTCTTGGCGAAACAGCGTGGCAACCTCTTCTTCGATCAGCCTGGCGGAGAAATTTATGAAGGCGGGATAGCCTGAAGTGATTGTCTCCAGGCCGAAGTTTTGAAAGGTATCAAAGATTACCTTAGAAGACGCTTCATCATCTTGAACCTCACCGGAAAAAGCGTTGATCTTTCCGCCTCGATAAAGCAGCTCAAAGGCGACAATTTCTCTGTCAGCATTAAAAATCGGCTGCCTCGCCAGAAACACATCCATGCATTCACCAAGCCCCATTTCATATCCGTAATTATTACCGAATCCACATTTTCTTCAAGGCCGATTGTTTTCCTCCTGGAGGAATGACAAGGAATGAGGAAAAATTCAACAGGGATTGAGGTGCAGATGCAGAAGTGCCAAGTACGATAGAAAAGTCTGGGAGGTTGCATGATGACAGCAGCACAAGGGCTCATACGTATCTTTTACAATGGCAAGTTTATCACGCTAGACGAGAGAGTTCCGGAAGCGGAAGCTATGGCCGTGGCGGGGGACAGAATTCTCGCTGTAGGCAGCTATGAAGAACTCAAGGCCATTGCCGGCAGGTGGGCAGAAGTCCATGACCTAGGCGGCCAGGTGGCAGTGCCTGGTTTTAACGACAGTCATATGCACCTGATCAACTTGGGCCAGGGCATGGACGGTGTAGACTTAAGCAAAGCACGTTCTGTTTCCGATCTGGTTCGCCTGGGCCAAGAGTATCTTCGCCAGAACCAAGACCGCGCCTGGATCATTGGCCGCGGTTTCAATGAGGAGACTTTTGCAGAAAAGGAACTGCCTGCCAAGGAGGATCTGGACAGAATTTCCCGGGATCTGCCTGTGTTTTTCACCCGGGTCTGCGGTCACATTTGCGCGGTAAACTCCAAAGCCCTGGAACTGGCGGAAATTAATACGAACACCGATGATCCTCCAGGGGGGAGCGTAGATCGTGCTTTGGAGACTGGAGAACCTACCGGAATCTTGCGGGAAAATGCCATTGACCTGGTGAGGCGTAACATCCCTTCCCCCACCGTTGAGGACTTGAAACGGGCGATCCGGAGCGCCAGCCGCCTGGCTGCCTCCTTGGGGCTGACAACTGTACAAAGCAATGACCTGCATGGAACCCGCACGTTGATCAACCGTCTGGAGGCCTATGCCCAATTGGCGGAAGCCGGTGAGCTGCCCATCAGGGTGGAACTGCAGGCTACAATGCCGACGCCGGAGGAACTGCGGGCCTATTTAGAGCTGCGGAAGGCCCATCCCACCTTGGGCGGCAAGGTAACATTGGGACCTTTAAAGCTTTACACCGACGGTTCCCTGGGCGGACGCACAGCCGCCCTCACCCGGCCCTATGCAGATGATCCTGCCACTTCCGGCCTGCCCATCTTTGCCCAGGAGGAGCTGGATGAACTGGTTGCCATCGCGGCAGAGGCCAACCTGCAGGTTGCTGTCCATGCCATTGGCGATCGGGCCATAGACATGGTAATGGACAGCTGCGAGAAGGCAAAGCGTGCCCAAAAAGACTGGACTGCCCGCCCGCGGATCATCCATGCCCAAATCACCCGCCGCGATCAGCTGGAGCGTATGGCCAAACTGGGTATCGTCTGCGATATTCAGCCAATTTTTGTCCCTACTGACCTGCATTTTGTCGAAGCCCGGGTCGGCAGAGAGCTGGCCGAGTTCTCCTACGCCTGGAAAACCATGGCTAGACTTGGCGTTCCTACCGCCGGCGGCTCCGACAGCCCGGTGGAACCCTGTAACCCGCTCTGGGGCATGCACGCGGCTATCACCCGCCGGGACCAAAGCGGCTATCCCGAGGAAGGCTGGCACCCTGAGGAGCGCCTGACAGCAAAAGAAGCCCTCGCCCTCTTCACTGCGGGCTCAGCCTATGCGGCCCATGAGGAAGGCATAAAGGGCTCCTTAAGTGCAGGTAAACTGGCAGACTTCACCGTACTGCCGGAAGATATAACTCAGGTGGATCCGGATCGCCTGCTCACTATGAAAGTGACGGCAACCTATGTGGGCGGCCAAATTGTGTGACGGACTGCCCCTCAGTGACAATTCTGTAGTACACCCTGGCAGTTATGGCATACACAAAGGCATAGAAGAGGGCAAAAACCAGCGCCGTACCTAATGTGCACCAGGAGAACAGGGCGATGTTGGTCAGGTTGAAGACGGCCAAAAGCTTGGTAATGAACCTGAAGGCTGCAGCGACATGGATCACGGCAGTAATCAGGGGCAGGAAGAACACAGTCAGCACTTGGCTGCGAATCGATTTTTTCACTTCTTCCAGGCCCATGCCCACTTTCTGCATGATCTCGAAGCGTTCTTTGTCTTCATGGCCTTCTGTCACCTGTTTGTAGTAGATGATCAGCACAGTTCCCATGATGAACAGTGTACCCAGGAACAGCCCTAGGAAGAACAGGCTCCCGTAGAGAGTGTAAAACTCATCCTTGACTGCATCAACGGACTCCACATGGCTGAAGGAGGCGCCGCCGGGGAGGTTGGAACGAATGTCCCGGTAAACTGCGGCGGTGTCTGCATCCTCAGGCAGATCAAAGCCGAGGAAGTGGCTGATCTCCGACCGCCTGCCAGAAGATGCGGTCTGGGCCTCGTAGAGCTCTGCCAGAACCGACAGGTCTGATACGATCACATAGTGGCTTTGGGCAAGGGTTACCTCGTTCGAAGCGGCTTCGAATTTGTTGAGCCTGCCCTTCACCTTAAACATACGGCCAAGAATCTTGAGGGTTGCAGGCTTGTAGCTTCCTCCCTCGGAATAGACCAGAACCTCGTCTTCCCTAAGGGCGATATCTTCCCCAATCATCCTGCTGTAGTCTTCGCCTGGGATAAACGCAAGGAGCTGAGCGTTGTCGTCGAGAAAGCTGACGGTTGACACTTCCGCAGTAAACTCCCCATCCTTCTCCCGGCCTAGAAACACCAGACTGCGATACTCCAGCCTGTTTTGGGGCGCAGCCCCGTGCTTGGCCAGCACCTCAGACACACTGCGGTTTAACTGATCAACAAACTCATCTGTAACCTCGTAGGAAGAAATCATGATCTCCCTGGGGTAGCGGGTCCTGAGAACATCTTCAATGCCGATATAAAGCGATACCGTCGTGGAGAGGGTAACCAGGACCATCGTGGAAAGGATGCAGATATTGGCCAGCCCCACCGCGTTTTTCTTCATACGGTAGATCATGCCGGAAAGCGCTGTAAAGTGATTGGGCTTGTAGTAGTACCTTTTGCTCTTGCGCAGCAGTTTCAGGAAAGTGATGCTGCCTGAGGTAAACAGGGCGTAAGTCCCAATCATCACCAGCAGAACCGCCATAAAGAATAAGGCCAGGGCCGCGATGGGCGATTCGGTTGTCCAGGCAATGTAGTAGCCGGACCCCACGGAGGCCAGACCCAGCGAGGTGAGGAGCCACTTCGCCTTAGGTTCCCTTTCCCCCACCTGCCCGCTCTTCAAGAGCTCAACTGGCCTGGCCAGGTGGACCTGCCACAGATTCCAAAGCAGGGTCACAAGGTAGATGCCTGCAAAGAGCAGCAGCGCCGAACCGATGGAAGCAGCAGAAATTTCAAAACCCAGCCTCACTTCAAAGCGCAAGAGCTTGGGCAGCAGCAAAAACATGGCCCTGGACAGGATCACTCCCCCTGTCAGGCCTGAAACGACGCTAAGCAGGGCGATATAAATGGTTTCATACATCATGATGCGGGCGATATGCTTTTTCTCCATGCCCAGCACCTGAAAGAGGCCAAATTCTTTCTTTCTGCCCTTGATCAGGAAACTGTTGGTATACAGCAGAAAGATTACAGAAAAAATTCCCACCACTATAAAGCCAAAGGACAGCATGGTCCGGACCTGGGCTCCGCCGGCCATTTCCTCCAATCCCTGATTCACTGCCAGGGAATGCATCAGATAGTACATCGTCACAGCAGCGATGCTGGTTAAGATGTAGGGGACATAGACCCGGGAGTTCTTCTTGATGTTTTCATAGGCGAGTCTGCCATAAAAAACCTTACCCACGGCGCACACCACCTGTTGCAATCATTGTCAGGGTGTCGGAGATTTTCTGGTACATCTCTTCTTCCGACAAAGATCCTTTGTAGAGTTGGTGGAAGATCTCCCCGTCCTTAATAAACAGTACGCGTTTGGCAAAACAGGCAGCCTTGGTGCTGTGGGTGACCATGAGAATGGTCTGCCCCTGATCATTGATCTCCCGAAACAGGCGCAGCAGGCTGTCGGTGGCCCGGGAATCCAACGCGCCGGTGGGCTCGTCGGCCAGAACCAGCTGGGGTCTGGTGATCAGTGCCCTGGCGATGGCGGTCCTCTGCTTTTCACCGCCGGATACTTCATAGGGATACTTGGCTAAGATGGGCTCAATCCCCAGCTGCCTGGCGAGGGGCCTGAGACGGTTCTCCATCTCATAGTAGGGAGTGTTCGCCAAAACCAAGGGAAGCAGGATATTATCCTGAATGGAAAATGTGTCCAGCAGGTTGAAATCCTGAAAGACAAAGCCAAGATTGTCCCGGCGAAAAGCTGCAATCTCCCTGTGGGGAAGATCCAGGATGCTGGTACCGTTGAGCAGCACTTCCCCCGCTGTAGGCCTGTCTAAGGTGGCCAGGATGTTCAGGAGGGTTGTTTTCCCTGAACCCGATTCCCCCATAATGGCCACATACTCGCCCTTTTCCACCCCGAAGGAGACGTTAGTCAAAGCCTGGACCTGGCTTCCTCCAAAACGGGTGGTGTATACTTTCTTGACATTCTTCACCTCTAACAGAAGCATAAGCTTACCTCCTTCCAAATCTCAGGCCCAGTATAGCAAAGGGGGGAAATGCGCTGCCATTTTTTTGGCTTACACTTCCCCGCCCAACCTTACATTCTGGTAAGAATCGAAAACATCCACTGTATCGAGGCCAATTGTCACCTTAGTCCCTTTCCCCACCTCAGATTCAATGGCAATGGTGTGGGAAAGTTTGTCGAGAACTTTCCTGCATAAATAAAGCCCGATCCCGGTGGCCTTTTTCTCCAGGCGCCCGGTGTAACCTGTGAACCCCGGTTCAAAGACTCGGGGCAGATCCTCAGGGGCGATCCCAATTCCGGTATCTTCGATGGCCAGGATCTTGCGTTTCCGATCTTCAAGGTAGATGGAAATGGTCCCTGCCTTGGTGTACTTAAGCGCATTGGACAGAACCTGACCAATGACAAAGACCAGCCACTTTTCGTCGGTCAGCACTTCGCAGTCCAGTTCCTGATAATCCAAGCGGATCTGCTGGCGAATAAACAAGCTGGCATAGCGCTGCACCGCCTGCCGCACGATGGCATCCAGGCTGTGGCGCTTGAGGACTAGGTCTGTAACAGGACTTTCCACCCGTAAGTACTGCAGCACCATTTCCACATACTGCTCGATCTTAAACAGCTCCAGCAAGAGCTCCCTTGAGTCTTCATCATCCTGGGCCTGCAGCACCAGGCGCATAGCAGCGATGGGGGTTTTAATCTGGTGGGCCCATAACGTGTAGTACTCCACCAGGTCCCGCCGCCGCTGCTCAGCTGCAAGAGCCTCCCTGCGCTTTTCTTCCGACAGCAGCCTGAGCAGCTCCTGGTAGTCTCCTTCCAGGAGGCCCTGTGGCCGGGGAAGGTCCGGAAGGGCCTGGGCAATGCTCTTTTTCAAAGCCTGCAGCACCCGGCGTCGCCTGCTGAAGGCCAGCAAATCAAGTACGATAAAGATAGAACCGATCCAAAGGCATAAGAGCGCTCCGTACCACAGAGGCTCCCAGGGCAGATCGTAGAGGAAAAAGACAGCGGCAAAAACCAAGATAAAGACGGCGAAACAGACCAGAGCATTCCAGCGAAACTGCAAATAGGCTTTTACTGTCTGTACTCTGCTCATTTCACCTCATACCCCATACCTTTTTTTGTGGCGATAAAATCTGTTAAACCTAGGGCTTCCAGCTTGCGCCGCAATCTAGTGACATTGACTGTAAGCGTGTTGTCATCTACATAGCTGTCTGTTTCCCAGAGCATCACCATCAGTGATTCCCGGGAAACCACTTTCCCCTTGTTTTCCATCAGCATCTTGAGGATTTTATACTCATTGCGGGTAAGTTCAAGCCGGTCGCCCTGGAAGGTCAAAGTCGCATCGCTGGTGTTGAGAATTGCCCCCCGGTGTTCCAGGAGATTGGTCTGTCCGGCGAAGTCATAGGTGCGGCGCAGCAGCGCCTGAACCTTGGCTGTTAGGACAGACAGATCGAAGGGTTTGGCCAGAAAGTCATCTCCGCCCATGTTCATGGCCATCACAATGTTCATGTTATCTGATGCGGATGAGATGAAGATAATCGGGACTTTAGAGAGTTTGCGGATTTCATTGCACCAATGGTAGCCATTGAAGAAGGGGAGGGAAATGTCGAGCAAAACAAGCTGGGGATCGAATGCTGCAAACTCAGACAAGACATCGCTGAAATCAGTCACGCACGCCACTTCATAACCCCAGCTGGCAATATGTTTTTCCATCGTCTTGGCGATGATCGGGTCATCCTCCACAATGAGAATCCGGTACATAGCATAGACCCCCAATATTCTTACATAAGCCTACTCAACTCTGCAATAAACTCCTCCACAGCGCTTTCCTTGGTTGCCCAGGATGTAACCAGGCGAATCAGCGAACGGTCTTCATCCACTTTTCTTTGCACCTCAAAGGAGTAGTTCTTTGCCAACTCCGCGATAACCTCGTTCGGCATTATGGGAAAGAGCTGATTGGACGGGGAATGGAGCAAAAGCGGGCAGCCGAGCTCAATCAGGGCGTCCTGGATTTTCCCCGCCATTCGGTTGGCATGTTCTGCCAGCTCGAAGAACAAATTGTCACGGAAGAGCTCCCGGAACTGAATTCCCAATAAGCGCCCCTTAGCCAGCAGAGCGCCCTTTTGCTTGATATGATAGCGGAAGTCTTCCTTCAGGCTTTCGGTTATGATCACGAGCGCCTCTCCGATCAACGCGCCGTTCTTGGTTCCGCCAATATAAAAGGCATCAACCAGGTTAGCTATCTCTTCCAAAGTCAAGTCGTTCTTGTCTGAGGTCAGAGCTGAACCCAGCCTGGCCCCGTCCATAAACAGCAGGAGGTTATGTTCCCGGCAGACGTTGCTCAAAGCTGCAAGTTCTGCCTTGCTGTAAATCGAGCCCACTTCTGTGGAATTTGAGATATAAACCAGCCTAGGCTTGACCATATGTTCGTCTGCATGATACTCCACAGCTTCTTTTACATCGGCCGGCGTCAGCTTGCCCTCAATTCCTTCCTTCGTGATGATCTTATGCCCTGTCGCCTCAATGGCACCTGTCTCATGCACTTCAACGTGGCCGGTGAGAGGTGCAATCACTGCCTCATGGGGCCTAAGGAAGGCCGAAATGGCAATAAGGTTGGTCTGGGTTCCTCCCGGTATCAGGTGGATGTCCACATCCTTCCGCCCTATTTTCCTTTTGATCAGCTCAGCTGCTTCCAACGTAAACTGGTCCAGGCCGTAACCTGCAGCCTGCTCTAGATTTGTCTCAAGCAATGCATTCAGGATTCGGGGGTGTGCCCCTTCACTGTAATCGTTAGTAAAACTGTACATCTAACTGGCCTCCACTTGATATAATCTCCTTTTGTCTTCGCCGCCTGCCCAGGAAGACCTCTTTTCACGACGCTGTGCAAGATAGGATTCCTGTTTTCGTCAAATTGTGTGAGGGACTGTCCCTCCCCCGCAAAGTATAGGCAAGGGAGGGATTAACCTGATAGGCAACAATCTTACTCCGCAACAGAATGTTGTATCCACCCAGACCCATGTCCACGAAGTGCAGGGCAGCACCATGATCTTCGAGGAAATTCCTCACAACCACCGCTTTTCGGGCATGACCAGCGAAGTCATTCCTGTCGGCGATGACCACATTCATGTTTTCCAGGCCGACACTGATTTTACCAGCCTGCACCTGCATGAAGTGGCAGGAGTTACCGGGCTCTCGATCCCGGTTGGCAACGGCAGGCACGTCCATGCCATGTCCGGCATTACTACCCTCAACCGCGGCCATGTACACCAATTTGTCTTCGCTACGCTAATTGACGATCCCCTGAGAATGTAATCCTCCCCATCCCAAACAGAGCCCTCCTCTGTTTGGGGTTTTTCTTGTGTCAGCCCGTTTCCCCTTCCCCCTTTCTTACGCAGGAAAAAACTGCCCGCTGCAGAAGGATTAACATATATCTAATAGGAAATGAGGGGATTATTATGCTCAAAATCGCCATGCTAGGCGCCTGGCATGTCCATGCTCCTGATTATGCTGCCCAGCTCAGGGCCCATCCAGAAACAGAGATCGCCCTAGTATGGGACAATGAACCAGCCCGGGGCGAGAAGTTCGCCCAGGAGCTCGGTGTCCCGTTTCAGGCAGATCTGTCCACGGTACTCTCAGACCCGGAAATTGACGGCGTTGTGATTAATACTCCAACCAACCTCCACCGCGAGGTGATCATTGACGCTGCCCGGGCCGGCAAACATGTATTCACCGAAAAGGTTTTGACGCCGACCCTCGCTGAAGCCCAGGAAGTTGCCGGTGTGATTAGGGAAGCCGGCATCACATTCACGATTTCCTTCCCCCATCGCAGCATGCCCCACAACCTCTTTGCCAAGGAAGCAGTGGAAAAGGGCTGGCTTGGTGAGATTTCCCTGCTGCGCATCCGCAACGCCCACAACGGCACCGTCGCCGGGTGGCTGCCGGAACATTTTTACGACAGCGAAGAGTGCGGAGGCGGGGCCATGATTGACCTGGGCGCACACGGCATGTATCTCAGCGCCTGGCTGCTGGGGAAACCGCAGCGCATTTCATCTATGTTTACCCATGTGACTGGCAAGGATGTAGAAGACAATGCTGTCTGCGTAATTGAGTTTGAAAACGGCGCCACAGCGATTAATGAGACTTCGTTCTTGTCTGCACGCAGTCCCTTTTCCCTGGAGCTGTACGGAACCAAGGGCAGCCTCTTTGTCGGCGGTCCAGAAGGGAAAGTACGCCTAAACACGTCGGAAGTCCAGGGCGAAATCAGCGGCTGGATTCAGCCTGATCAGCTGCCCAAAGCACTGCCGACACCTATGGAACAATGGATTGGAGCCATTTTGCATGGTGAACCCAACCATTACGATATCCACTGTGCTGTGGCATTGACTGAGCTCATGGACGGGGCCTACCGTTCGCACAGCCTGCGCCGGCAGATCCTCTTTCCCCTGACCTAAAATCAAATCGTCTGGAGGCAGCTAATCATGCCCGACATGCTAGTTAAGCTCTATGACCTGCCCAAACTCGACCCGATCCTGCAGCTGATGGAAGAGCAAGGGATCACCGTACGCAGGGGAATACCTCCAGAAAAGCACCTGGTGCTAAACTGGATTCGCGAAAACTTCTACGAAGGCTGGGCGAGCGAAGCTGATGTCGCCTTTACCAACAAACCGAGCACCATCTTCTTAGCCCAGGACAGGGACACAAAAGCGATTGTAGGATTTGGCTGCTACGAAGCTACTTATAAATGCTATTTCGGACCCACCGGGGTGCACCCCGCCTATCGGGGCAGGCAAATCGGCAGTGCCTTGCTCTTAGCCTGTCTCCACGGCCTGGCTGGCCTCGGCTACGCCTACGGTGTTATCGGCGGCGCCGGCCCGGTTGAGTTTTACAAAAAAGCGGCAGGAGCCATAGAAATTCCTGATTCTGTACCGGGCATCTACCGCGATCTTCTCAGAGAATAGGGGCATTTGCCCCTATTCTACAGGCCCAGCTTCTCAGCGTTCTTATAGTAGATCTTCTCCAAAACTGCATCCCCCAGGCCGATCCCGTAGATTTTCCAGCGCCCCTGCCCCGGAATCCCCGATGAGGAGTAGTCAAAGTACTCGTTCCAAGTTTCCAGAAACTCAAAATAAGGCTGATAGTTGAAGGCATAGCCTGCAGCAGCGTCAGTGCCAAACAAAATGCGGTCCTGATGCCGTTCAAAAAAGCGCCTGGCCGTATAGGGCTGCCGCCCAAACTCATTGATGCGGGCGGCGATGTCAATATACATGTTCGGGTACTGGTCCAGCCACTTACTGACAACGCCCAAGTTTTCGCTGTAAGAGCCCCCATGGGCAATGATAAAGGTAGTTGTGGGATTGTCCCTGATCATAGCTTCCTGCTGTTCCATAAGCTGTTCAAAGGTATAAAGCCCGGGGCGGTAAAAGGACCACTCCGGAACCCTGGACAGTTCTTCAAACCTTTCGTTGTACCTGTCAACGGGTTTAAAGAAGGCCACAGGATCGGCCACATGGTGCAGCACAACCAGGCCGAATTCAGCTGCGGCTGCCCAAATCACCTGCAGCCTAGGATCATCCAGAGCAATGTACTTTCCACTCTTGTCCCTGTGGGAAAGGCTGAGGTCCTTCCAAAATTTAAGGCCCCGGACCCCCTTCCCCTTTGCCTCCTGCAATGTGCGCCTGACATACCTTTCAAAACCGGGCTCATCAAGCCTGGTTACATCAACGGAACTGAAAGTAGTAATAAAGTCTTCATGGGGATGGATTTTCTCCAAGAGCCTGTCGAGCTCGCCACCCCATACGAGCTCCAGGTTGACCACCCGCTTGATGCCAGCCTCTTTGAACCGCTCCACTTCCCGGGCTGTATCATAGCCCTCGGTATAATCTTCTCCGAGAACCAGGGACCCAAAGTGGGTATGAACATCAATCACGGGAAACCTAGGTTTGGTGACCTTCACCCTTTCAGTCACAAGTTCACTGCGGGGCATATACTCCTCTAATTTAAGGCTTTTTGTCTTCACATTCTTCACCTCGTGTTTGGCGAGCTCCACCTTTACCTGGAATATTCTGCGATCCGCTCCCTAACCCTGCCTGCCCGCTGCAGGCAAAGGTCTTTCAACTCCCCGGGATCAGAGAGGGACCTGCCCCTCGATCGCCGCCAATTAGGTCAGTCAACCGAGGGGCAGGCCCCATTCACTAGATTAGATGTAGGGATACTGTTCTTCCGGACTCTTTAGCCACTGCAGCGTTCTCTCCAACAGATCACGATGCCCTTGCTCTTCCCGCTGCAGAAACATAAATGCTTCCCGCTCCCGCTCAGAAGTGGCTTCCTGGGCCATTTTCCGATAAAAATCAAGGGTCTTTTCCTCAAGCGCAATTGCCTGCTCGTAAATCGCTATATAGTTCGGGTCTTTCACTGAGTTGGCAAAGAACTCTTTTGCCCTTTCCACAGTGGTACTGGCCACCGTTTCATACACACCTGATCCCTTAACCTGCTTCAGAAGCTGGTAGTGTTTTTCTTCCTCCTCTGCCAGCCTTTCGAAAACCTCCCGAAAACCTGAATCCTCCATCAAACTTGCCTGCTTCAAATAGTACGCCTTGCCCTCCTGTTCAATCTGCATGGCATAATCTATTGGGTGCACAAACTTCACCTCACTCTTCTTTCTGGACTTCTAAGACCTGTGCAATTTCCACAGGTTCAATGCGGAAGGGNGCCCCATGGCCTTCGAAAAATCCATGTTCCTCGATCAGATGGATATTCAAATCTGACCAGATCACCGACATGCCCGTCTCCAAGTTCTTAAGGCGGGTGATGGACTTGCTCGCCTGGACGTTGTCGGCAAAAGGACAAAGAATGCTCCCTTTGTGCTCCTCCCGCTCTACTTCGAACTTGCCGTCCACAACCTTAGCCCCTTGCCCTTCCTCGGCCTGTTCTGAAAAATAGCGCATCCGTTCAGCAATGGCCCGAGCAGTCAAACCCAGCGGCTCCAGCAGAAGCCTATCCTGGAAAATGATGTCGGCAAGGGTGCGCAAGTCGGTGCCTAGAAACTGGTGGGCTGCCAGGAGACCTGAACGCATATTATCCTCAATCCGCTTGAGGTCCGGTCCTTGTTTCATATTTCATTCCCCCTAAAACTCATCAAAGAATATGGCACTGCGGTCGAAACCAATCTTTGTCAGCACATTGACACATGCGTTGATCATCCCCGGGCTGCCGCAGAGATATGCCTGCCTGTTAACGCCATCNGGCACATGCCGAGCCACAACGTCTGTAATCAGCCCAGTTTCGCCCTCCCATTCATCTTCAGGCGCNGCCCCGGACAAGGCGGGGATGTACTCAAAGTTGCTGTACTTCCGCTCTAATTCCTGGAAGAAATCTACGTAGTAAAGGTCCCGCCTGCGCACCGCACCAAAGAAGAACTTCATCTTCTTATCCAAATTCTTTTCCAGGATATCCAAAACCAAAGAACGGATGGGTGCAAGTCCGGAACCTCCGGCGATGAAGATCAGCTCATCTGCACCGTCCCGCAGGTAGAAATCTCCGAAGGGACCGGCAAAGGTAATCTCATCTCCTTCACTGACATGTTCATGCATAAAGGTGGTGCAAATGCCGCCGGGCACCAGCCGGATAATGAGCTCCACGATATTCTTCTCGGACGGAACAGAAGATATAGAATACGCTCGGCTGACTGCCTCCCTTACTTTGTCATAGGGTTTGCTGTCTATTTGGATGTACTGGCCTGCTTTAAAGTCGATCGTTTTCGGTTCTAGCAGCTCAAAGCGGAACTGCTTGATATCATGGGTGAGCTGGACGATTTCCGCGACCCTGGTCCGATACTGTTTAATGTTAAACAGCTCTTCTGGAATCTTGATTTTCAGATCCTGTTTGACCTTCACCTGGCAGGCAAGGCGAACCCCTGCCTCCCTCTCCTTTTCCGAAATATAGGGTTCTTCCGTGGGAAGAATCGGTCCCACACTCTCCAGCATAGTCACTTTGCACAGGCCGCAAGTGGCCTTGCCCCCGCAGGCAGAAGGAATAAATACCTTTTGGCTCGCCAAAGTCGAAAGCAGGCTCGAACCGCCCTTGACCTCAAAGCGGCGGGAGCCGTCGTTGATGTCGATGGTACAGACACCATAGTTGTTGAGCCGGAAAT
>JGI24708J26588_10001032_pt1 | contig 22221 bp, 23 predicted proteins | sample BioPla1DNA2_FD_26588 | JGI IMG/M metagenome (IMG submission 26588) | reverse complement strand
GGCGAAGTGGAGCATGGGAGCGGCTGGTCTTAAAGACAGTTATAGATAAAACCGCCAGTCCCGACGCTGAGGTTCCTCTCCCGGAAGGGAGTGAACTAGTGGAGAAGCTAGGCACAGCCCTGACACCATTGCGGCCTGCGGGCATTGTAGAGATAGACGGAAAGCGGGTCGATGCGGTGACAGAGGGGGAGTTTGTATCTAGAGGTAGCCAGATCCAGGTGATCAGTATGGTAGGTAATCGGGTTGTCGTAAAGGCCGTTGCGTTATCTGACCAAGAAGTGTAGAGCATAAAGGAGGTGAAGGAGTAGTCCGCCATTACAGATGGTTGGACCACTCTGGAAGATGTATTTCATTGCGTGGGTTCCTATTATACTCATAGCTGTTGCGGTTCTGATTGTGCTGAACTTCATTCCTATCGGGTTGTGGATATCGGCCTTGGCTGCGGGAGTCAAGGTGAGTATTGTCACCCTTATCGGTATGCGGCTCCGGCGAGTGCCACCGGGTCGTATCATAATGCCCTTGATTAAGGCTCTCAAGGCGGGTATCGATGTGACTATCGACAAATTGGAAGCGCATTACCTGGCTGGCGGCAATGTTGATCGGGTCATTGATGCCCTCATCGCTGCCCACCGAGCTGAAATAGGACTTACTTTTGAGCGGGCAGCAGCCATCGATTTAGCCGGCCGTAATGTTCTAGAGGCTGTACAGATGAGTGTAAACCCCAAGGTGATTGAGACGCCGGTGATTGCGGCGGTAGCTAAGGATGGTATTGAGCTTAAAGCCAAGGCAAGGGTTACGGTAAGAGCTAATATCGATCGGCTGGTGGGAGGAGCCGGTGAGCCGACTATTATCGCCCGAGTCGGAGAGGGGATTGTCACTACTGTGGGATCAGCGGAAAGCCATGCGGAAGTTTTGGAAAACCCAGATCGGATCTCCAGTACAGTCCTAAGTAAGGGTCTTGATGCCGGTACGGCCTTTGAAATTCTGTCCATTGATATCGCAGATGTCGATGTGGGACGGAATATCGGGGCTCGGCTGCAAATGGATCAAGCTGAAGCAGATAAGCATATTGCCCAAGCCAAAGCTGCGGAGCGTCGTTTTGCTGCCCAGGCCCTAGAACAAGAGATGAGAGCCCGGGTAGAAGAAATGCACGCCCGAGTGGTTGAGGCTGAAGCTGAGGTACCCTTAGCCCTTGCCCTAGCTCTCAAGGAGGGCCGCATGGGTGTAATGGACTACTACTCCATGCAGAATATTCTGGCCGATACAGGCATGAGAGAGGCTATCGCCAAAGAATCTCAGGAGGGTCCGGGAGCAGTAGAGGGCGGCGAAAGAGAAAGACCGCGATCATAGAGGTGATGAGTGTGGCAGATCTCTTTGGAATAATCGTTATCCTCTATATAATAGGCGCTGTGGTAGGAGCTGTGCTTGAGCGGATGCGACGGGGACCTGTACTTAGTGACCCCGTCTTCCCTGATAAGACCATTATCCCTGCACAAGAGCAAGAACCAGAAGACGTCGAGGAAGTTGAGGACACCATTATTGTATCAGTTTCCCCCGGGGAGCCCATGGAGCAGGCATTTGAGCTATGGGAGACAGAAGGCGAAGACATAGGCGAGTTCCCACATACTGATTTGGCTAGCCCTAGGGCAATCCCGTCGTCAGCAATGACTGCCCGGCTACCTGGTGATTATGGTGGGTACTCGGATGTCACCGGTATAGACTGGCGTCGAGCAGTCATCTTGACAGAAATTCTGGGCAGGCCCCGGGCGGTTCAACCCTATCGACCTTTCGGCAGCCGCTAGCCACTCAAAGCTTAATATCTGACATGCCATGCCACTTTCTTCTTTGGAGAAAGTGGCATCTTTGTATGCCCGTAATGAAAGCCCCTTCGAGAGCATAAGGATAAGTGGATAAGTGCTAGGAGGGGGAGGTCATGGGCACATGGAAAAAAGGGCGGCTGCTTAAGGGATTAGCTAGTTCCTTTGAGTTGCCGGAGGATGTGATCTTGGATCTTGCTCGGATTACCATTGTTGGCGATAGGGAGATATTCATAGAGAACCACCAGGGGATACTGGCATATGGGCCCGATAGGATCCGTATTCGGGTGAAGCGGGGCGAGATCATAATCACTGGGGAACGCCTCAAGATCGATTCTCTGCTCGCGACAGAACTAGTCGCTATCGGTAGAATCGAAGGTGTCCAGTTTGACCGGCAAAGGGAGTGAGTTGCTTTGCTCCTTAGGGATTTGTGGTCATTGCATCAGGGGTATGTTATAATAAAAATCAAAGGTACGGGTATAGAGGAGTTTCTCAATGGGGTATCCCGACAGGGCATATACCTATGGAATGTGGAACGCCTCAGCCGGGAGCTCCTGGTAGCTCGGATCAATGTAACAGATTTTCGCAAGCTAAGGGGAATTGTGCGGTCGGCACCTGTTACTGTCGAGATCCGGCACAAAGCAGGGCTCCCTTTCTTGTGGCAGAGAGCTAAGCACCGCTATACTCTTTTGATTGGCGCCCTGTTAAGCATCTTATCTATATACCTGCTATCATCCATTGTTTGGTTTATCCAGATCAACGGCGTCAATGAGCTCGATGGTGCCTTAGTTCTACAGGTTCTCAAGACGGCGGGAGTCCAGCCCGGGACCTGGCGCACTTCAATCGAACCCATGGCATTAGAGCATAGGCTCATGTTGGAGTTACCTCAGTTGGCTTGGGTTGGGGTGAAACTAAAGGGGACTCTGCTGCAGATCGAGATTGTAGAGCGGGTTGAGGCCCCCAAAGATCAGCTGGCACCGGGAGATATTATCGCCAAGAGAGCGGCACTAATCACTCAAGTGATTCCTTTTGTCGGAAATGTATTGGTGACAGAGGGAGAGACTGTTAGCCAAGGGCAAGTGCTAATTGACGGGGGGCTGACGGAATACGGACTGCCGGGAGATGGTAGCACCAAGCATCTCCGAGCGGCGGGAGTGATTAAGGGGCGGGTTTGGTATACAGGCTTTGGTGAAGCAAGCCTGGTTCATTACGTAAAGCAGAGAACTCAAAGAATGCGGTCAGGACACTACCTCATCTTGGGTGCCAGGCGATGGGGTTGGGGGGCAACAGAATCACCTTTCCCCCACTATGAAGAGGAAGTTAAGGCCCGACAGTTGAGGGTACCCCGCTTAGGTCTGCGGATACCGATGCAGTTGGTGTCTGTAACCTATCATGAGCTCACGCTAGGGAGAATGGAGATTGACCTAGAGACTGCCAAAGAGGATGCTTGGCGCCATGCCTGGGAGGATATTGAGGGAAGATTGGGTCCGCAATCAGAGCTTGTCTCACAGGCAGTAGACGTCATTTGCGAAGACCGCAACGGAGATCCGTTGGTGAGAATTAGGCTGGTTGTGGAAGTCCATGAGGAAATCGGAGTGTTCCGGCCCCTACCAGCTAGGGAAGCCGAGGGTATACGGGGGGGAAGCCAATAATTTGAGTGCGATCCTGATAAGGGAGAAGTTCGCCATTGATGACAATGCTATTGCCTTGGCCCTCTTCGGTCATCGAGACGAAAACCTTAAGATCTTAGCCGAGGAGCTTGGTGTGAAACTAATCTCCCGAGGTAATGTTGTGGGCATTACCGGAGAGAAGGAGGCTGTTGCCAAGGCACAGCTTATTCTAGCTGACTTGCTCAAAATAGCTGAAGACCGGCCATTAACGGCTCAGGATGTCAGATATGCTGTTCAGCTAGTGGCCGTTGGTAAGAACGGTCAACTAGTCCGCCTCAATGGGGATGTGGTGCAGATTACTGCCAGAGGCAAGAAAATCACACCCAAGACATTGGGGCAAAAACGATATATTGACGCTATGCGCCAGGATCCTGTTGTTTTTGGTATCGGACCGGCAGGCACCGGTAAGACTTACTTGGCCATGGCCATGGCGGTGGCTGCCCTAAGAAGCAAGGAGGTCGAGCGGATCATACTGACCCGCCCAGCGGTAGAGGCCGGAGAACGCCTTGGTTTTCTGCCGGGGGACTTGCAGGAAAAAGTTGATCCATATCTGCGACCTCTATATGACGCCCTATATGATATTCTGGGAGTTGAAGGATTTCGCAAATGCTTAGAGCGTGGGGCCATTGAGGTGGCACCTTTGGCCTATATGAGGGGTAGAACCCTGGATGATTCCTTTGTTATCCTCGATGAGGCTCAAAACACTACTTCAGAACAGATGAAGATGTTTCTAACCCGGCTGGGGTTCGGCTCCCGCATGGTGATCACCGGTGATGTCACCCAGATTGATCTGCCCAAGGGTGTTTGCTCTGGCCTACAAGAAGTACGGCATATTTTGCGGGACATAGAAGGGATCAGCATCGTAGAGCTAGGCGAGGCAGATGTGGTGCGGCATCATCTGGTACAGCGCATCATCAATGCATATGAGCGTTTTGATCAGTCGCAACACCGAGGGTAAGGGCTAGATAGGATAGACACCCATAAGCGAGAGTGGTGGCTGACTTCATGAGTAGACAGAATAAAATAAGAGAATTGGGCCAGACGATAGTCCAAAAGGCGCAAGAGATCTGGCAGAAGGCCGGTGTAAGACGACTGTTGGTGGCCGCCATCATTTTTTTCACCTTATCGGGTATTCTGGTGGCCAACCTGGTTCCGTTGCAATACGACTTGAAGGTTGGGCAAGTGAGCCCGAGGGATGTAGAGGCACCTCGCACTGTTGAGAACCGTTTTGAGACGGAGAGGCTTCGACAGGAAGCTGTGGAGGTTGCTTTAGAGAAGGCTAGAGCCAATCCGGACAACTATATCATTGACGAGAAAATAGCCGTGGCAGCAGAGGAGAAGCTGTCCTTTGTATTTGAAAGGGCGGCCGCTCTTAGGGAACCACAAGAATCGATCCCGTCGGGTGTACCTGCCGAGCTGTTTCCCAAGGTACCGACTGCCAATCTTAAGCAACGGGTAACGGAACTGCAGACTACTATTCGTCAAGAAGTAGAACTCGATGTGGACAAGCAATCGATAGAGACTCTTTTGACTGTATCCACCGACGTTTTTGTGACGATGGAGCAAGCTGCTAAGACTACTGCAATCCAGACATTGCGCAGCAATCGCATCACCCAAGATAATCGCAATGAGATAGTGGACCGAGCCAAAGACCAAGTCTCAGAATACGATCTACCCCTTGAAGCCGAAGATACGGTGGTTAGCATAGTCAAGAACGTCATTAGCCCTAATTTGATCATAGACTCAGAGAGAATGGACACCATCAGACGGGATGCTATGCAATCAGTTGTGCCGGCCATGGTGCTGCAGGGGGAAATCGTTGTGCGCAAGGGTGATGTAGTCACCCGGGAGAAGCTGCAGATTCTAAAGGATCTTGGACTGCAAAAACGAAGCGCCAGTATAACCCGGATGATCGGTATAGTGGGTGTTATTTTCATTCTTATGGTTTTAGTCGGAGTGTTCCTCTGGCAGTATGAACGAGAGATTCTTGAAGATGAAGGCCTTTTAGCCCTTCTAGGACTCATCGTCATCATAGTGGTATTCATCATGAAAGTACTGAGCCTTATTCCTTGGTCTGGTACCGGGTATTTAATGCCTGTAGCCTTTGGTGCGATGCTGATAACTTTGCTCTTGGACTCACGCCTAGCCATTATCATCAGCGCAGCTTTAGCCGTCATCGTAGGCCTAGTCACTGATGGCGGATTGGAATATGTGTCGGTAGCGTTGATCGGGGCAATAACCGCCATATTGAGCTTAGGCAAGGTGACTCAGCGTTCTGATGTCACGAGGGTGGGCTTCATCGTCGGCGGAGTGAATTTTACCACGATGCTGGTCTTCGCATTGATCAGCGATGATATGTCTTTGGCCAAAAACTCCTACTTGGGCTTAGCCAATGGCATTATCTGTTCGATTTTTACCATCGGTTTTCTTCCCTATCTAGAGAACCTATTTGGGATAACCTCTTCCATCAAACTATTGGAGCTTTCCAATCCTAACCAGCCGTTATTGAGACGCTTGCTCTTAGAAGCACCAGGTACCTATCACCACAGCATTCTGGTAGGCAATTTGGCTGAAGCTGCGGCGGAAGCCGTCAATGCCGATGGTCTTTTGGCTAGAGTGGGTGCTGCCTACCACGATATCGGTAAGGTCAAGCGCCCGTATTTCTTTGTGGAAAATCAGATAAGTGGAGATAATCCCCATGACAGAATCTCTCCGTCCCTTAGTACTTTAATCATTGTTTCCCACGTAAAGGAAGGGGCCGAAATGGCCAAGCAGCATAAGCTGCCGGCGATGCTGACCGACTTTATCAAGCAGCATCATGGAAGTGATTTAGTTCAGTATTTCTACCATAAGGCCCTGGAAAATGATAAGGATGGGTCCGTAGATGAGCGAGACTACCGATATCCTGGCCCAAAGCCCCAGAGTAAGGAAACGGCCATCGTCATGCTAGCTGATGCAGTGGAAGCGGCGGTACGCACTCTGTCCCGACCAACCCCCGGGCGCATTGATGGATTGATCCACAAAATTATCAAGGCCCGCTTGAATTCTGGGCAGCTAGACGAGAGTGATCTGACTTTACGTGATTTGGATAAGATAGCAGAAGCCTTTGGACAAGTGCTTTCAGGGATCTATCACCATCGAATAGAGTATCCCGATTTACCTAAAGAGGGTGGCTAAAGGGGGGCTGTTGATTGGATGTAGCCATACTAAATCAACAGGACATGNTGCCTGTTACCGCAAGGCTGGAAAAGCTTTTNGGCGAAATTGTGGAAGTTGCTTGGCGTCTCGAAGGTCGCCGAGGTTCACCGGAAGTCAGCATTGTGCTTTGCGACAATGATTTCATCAGGCAACTGAATCGAGAGTATCGCCACAGGGACGAGCCGACAGACGTACTGTCCTTTCCCCAAGAGGAATGGGACGAAGGAGAAGCAATGCCCTTTGCTCCACCTACCGGGGACGATGAAGTTGTGATTTTGGGTGATGTTATTATTTCTTTGGAGAAAGCCGTGGAACAGGCGGAAACCTATGGGCACAGTTTTGAGCGGGAAACCGGCTATCTTCTGGCCCATGGGTTACTGCATCTTCTAGGAATGGTCCATACCACCGAAAAAGAGCGCCAGCTCATGAGGGAGAAGGAAGAAAAGATATTGGCGGAGCTACACCTCGGTCGATAGGAGGAGCACTAGCATATGCGAGCTCGCACAGTCTGGGATAGTTTTCGCTACGCGCTGGCCGGTCTCGTATATGCCCTCAACACCCAGCGCAACATGAGGATCCACTGCCTAATGGCAATATTGGTAGCGCTTTTGGGTTACGCCCTGCGTCTTCCCCCTTTGGAGCTAGCCATACTAGCTTTGACCGTGGGCATGGTGTTGATGGCTGAGATGTTTAACACCGCCTTGGAAGTAGCTGTTGACCTTGTGACTCAAGAGTACCACCCCCTAGCTAAGACTGCTAAGAATGTAGCCGCCGGCAGTGTGTTGGTAACGGCTGTTATAGCAGTAGTCGTTGGTTTCTTGCTCTTCTTTGACAAGATTGCGGAGCGTCTAGGTGATGCTTCTCCCACCCCAGCCTCGTCATCATCACTGCTAATTGTAATATCCGTTTTGTGCATCGCCGGTGGGATTGGGATTTTGAAGGTTCTGGCGGGTCACTCTCGTCTACAGGGAGGTATGCCCAGTGGGCATGTGGCGGTGGCGTTCGGCTTAGCCACTACTGTATACTTACTTAAGGCAGGGGGCACAGTGACTTTAGTGGCCCTTATCCTGGCTATCTTGGTGGCTCAAAGCCGCCTGGAAGCCGGCATTCATAGCTGGCCGGAGGTTGCGGTCGGTGGGGCAATAGGAGTCTTTTCTACACTGCTGATTTCCCAGCTATTATTGCGTATGTAGGTGCTGCCATTTATTGGCGCATTCCGGGTGCGTATAGAATTGCAGCTTGGATATAATAGGAATTGAAGATAGTCTCGCTACTGGCGGAAACAGGCACTGTTATTTGGAATAGGATGCTAACAACAGATGCCGAATTTCTTTGCTGTAGGAGGTAATCATGGCGAACTCGCTACTCCGATGCAGAACGGCTGCATTGTGTCTCCTCTTGGCTCTTGCTCTAGGTGTGGGACTCGATACAGCGGCAGCCGTCGTGGTGTTAAGGCAAGGCTCCACGGGAANAGACGTACGTGAACTGCAGCAAAGGCTAGTGGATTGGGGCTACGCCTTACAGGTAGACGGCAAGTTTGGGCCTTTGACTATGGCAACTGTAAAAGCATTTCAGACTGCTAACGGGTTGGACATAGACGGTATTGTGGGNAGNAAAACCTGGGACGCACTGGCGCAACTGACTGTAATCCATAAGGTAAAGCGGGGAGAATCCCTGTACGTTTTAGCTCGGCGCTATGGGGTGTCCATTGAAGCTATCATGGATGCCAATGATCTCACTGATGAGATAATCATCATCGGTCAAGAACTCACTATTCCAAAGGGACAAGTGGCTGCCGTTGCCAGTCTTAGCTTGACAAAGGAGCAAGAGACCACCAGCGCCCAGGTTGAGGTATATCAGGTGCGGCCAGGGGATAGCGCCTCTGTTATCGCGGCCAAGTTTAATACTTCGGTGCCGGTTTTAGCTGAAGCCAATCGTTTGGCAGACCCCAATAGGTTGCGGGCTGGGCAAAAACTGATTATCCCCGGATGGCAGGGAAATATGCCTAGATTCATCTGGCCGGTCAGGGGTCGGATTTCCTCAGGCTACGGTTGGCGAATCCATCCCGTATACAAGAACCGACAGTTCCATGGTGGAGTTGATATCGCTGTGCCCGTAGGTAGTAACGTAAAGGCCGCAGCCAACGGGAAGGTTATCCGCAGCGGCTATATGGGGGCCTTCGGCTACGGTATTGTCATTGATCACGGCCGCGGAGTGACCAGCTGGTATGGTCACAATTCGCGCCTATTGGTAAAGGTAGGAGAGCGAGTTCGACAAGGCCAGACAATCGCTAGATCAGGGAATACCGGAGTCACAACGGGTCCCCATGTTGATTTCCGCATCAAGGTTGATGGTGAGACGGTAGATCCTGTGCGCTGGCTGCCACGATAATAATCACCGGATAACCTGTCAGACATACCGGATAACCTGTCAGACATATATGAGAGGCTCGATCGTAAGAACCCACCTCCTATGGGGTGGGCTCTTAGTTCTAGGATGAGGAGAGGAACTCTTTGGCTCTCTTCCTATCGAGAAATGCCAAACTGTTCTCATGGAGGGATTGGCACTTATCATGAAGATCTCTGACCTTATCCTCATCCAGAGCTCCCTTGGCGTACCAATCAGTAATGTCCTGAAAAGAGTCGAACTTTGTGTATGTGACTCCTTCTTCTTCACATATACTGATTAAGGCATCCTTGGCGAAGACTTTGTGGGCTACGTGCACCGGGAATCGATCACTGGTACCGTCGCCGATATAAACTGTGTAGTAGCCCCTTCTGACGTAGTCCATAACTATGGCCGCCTTACATACACCGCAGAACTTACAGTTTGGGTTATGATGGGGAAATGAGAGCTCAAGCTCAGAGCCGAAGCACATCCCATTGGAATAGACGGGAATTCCACTAATTTTGGCTTGCTCCATGATGGGTTGGATGTAAGCATCGAATCCATCGCTGACAATGGCCACCGCATCACCGTTTCTCCGGGCCGATTCACAAAGGACTGCAAACCGTGGGTCAATAGCGGCTTCCATGACCAACTCAAGGAACTCTGTTTGGGTCGGTGGAGCGGAGCCATACCATCGGCTGTAGAGCTCTTTAGAACCGGCACCACTGGCAGCTATCTCTTGCAAGAGAGTAGGGGCCATTCGGGGAAAGACCAAATCAGTAAGAATAAGCTCTCCCACATCCTGAACACCTATGGTTCCATCAAAATCACATAAAAAGGCTATAGACTGTCGCATTCTTTACCTCCTAGAGCGGCAATCTGTATATTGGCGTTGCCTATCTAAGTCTAGTCCATCTTTGAAATCGGATCAAGGGGTGAAGAGATTGACTAAGATTGCCGTGGTTCGGGGATCTTACTTACGAGCGCTATTGATAGTTGACCGCATGCAAGCAGGAAACTGGCTTTAGACGCTCTAGCTTTGAGTGTCAGATTTAGAAAGGGAGAAGTCAATGGCGGGAGATAGGCATCAGAGATGGACAGACAGATTCGACCCCTGGCTGGCAATATTGATAGTGGTCATGCTCTTGAATACTGCAGCCTTAGCCCGTTCTATTTATCTTTGGCGCCGCCCGGGACTGGTGAGTGAGCTAGCAGCAGTCCGACTCGGAGCCGTAGCCTTAGGGGATTTCTACTCTAAGCAAGCCAAGGACTTGGATTTGGAAAATAACGCAAGTGTGCGAGAAGCCCTGGCTAAGTATCGTTTTGAGGTAGAGCAAGCCCTCACCCGGGACGAAGTAGCCCGGGCAATGAGTAGCTACGGTCGGAACCTATCTGATGCTCTGCACAGGGAATCGCAACTGAAGAGGGAGCAGGTAGCCTTAGCCATNATTAACCAGGATCCGGGTGTAGGCACAGCCAAGGAGGGGGTCACTGTCACCTTACAGGTNGAAAACGGAAAAGTGGTGGTAAATGATCCTGAAAGCATTCTGGCACCAAAGACTGTTGACAAGCTTAAGTCAAATAGCTCTGTACAAGCTCTGACAGAACTAGTACAGGTTCAAGTGCGCAACGGCAGGGGGAGACTCTTGACTACCCGCAGTTTGCCAGGCCAAATCCATACTCTGCGACAGGAGATCAACAGAGTGCAGGCGGTTTTGGAGCAGGCTATGCAGGCAGGAGGGTTTGCTGAACTAAATGGCGATGGCCTGCTGATACGGGCTCGACAGAGTGCCGGGCAGGCATTGATCGAAAACGTCTTAGGGTATGATCTGCGGGACATCGTAAACGAGCTATTCGCCGCTGGGGCTAGAGGGATCCAAGTTGGCAGCCAACGCCTCATCGCAACCAGCTCTATCCGGGCCGTAGGTGATACCGTTTTGGTCAATCATAAAGCCATCCCCACTCAGCCAATGGAAATCAAGGTTGTAGGGGACCCTGAGGTCTTGACTAGTGCTTTGGATTTGATTACCAATTCCCCCTATTTCGGTCTGGTTCTAGACATTCAGAAGCAAAATGTTACTCTAGCAGCTCATCCCCTTGAATAGAGGTGAGAAAATTGACAAACCAAGACGGCCACAAACAGATGCCCAAGGCTGTTCTATTGCTATCTATAGGCGTCCTTGTCCTAAGTTCTTTCGTGCTGGCATATGGTCGGGGCCCAGAGTTTGACGAGACGGCCTCGAAGGAGACAAGCAAGCTGGCTGCCAAGGTGGTTATTCAATACTATCGGCAGGTGGCCAGTGCTGCGGGAGTTCAGAGCAGTCTCTCCGTTCGTAAGGCTCTAGATGCCATGGATAAGGCCTTAGAAGCGGAGAATGTATCTGATGTCATGGTGGAGTTAATCCGACAGTCACAAGAGGTGGAAGCCGCTATCGGCTCTCAGATGCGCCGGCAGTATCGTGAGATTGTAATCCAGATTATTCAAAACGACCCCCGCATTCGCCAGAGCAATGCAACCGGCACCATACTGGTAAGCGGACAGGATGTGGTAGAGGGCCAAGAGCTGCTAAGTCCGGTTACCATTCGACGCCTCAAAGAAGCAAATAGCCTGAAAGGGATGACGGAACTTATTGGCCTGAGGGTTCATGATCAGCAGCTTAGGATCCTGTCGCCCACCGGCGACGTGGAGTACTATAACTCCATGGAGAAGGAGTTGACTCGATTACAAGAACGCCTTGGCCAAGTGGAGAGGGCCACCGGGCTGCTAGCAATAGAAGGGCAGGGAGTTATCATTGAGGCGGCAGATGCTCCCGGTGGATATCTATGGGAGGAAATCGTCCATGAGCAAGATATCCGGGAGATTGTCAATACCTTGCATTTCGCGGGTGCCCAAGGAGTGGAGATCGGAGGGCAGCGATTAGGCACAGGCGGGTGGGTGCGGTGTGTGGGACCGGTGGTAGTTGTCAACGGCCAGACGGTAGCTGCTAACCCTATCATCATCAAGGCTATTGGCCCGGCGAGGGAACTTAGGGATAGCGTTACAGAGTTGCAGGAGATATTTGCCCTGACGGGGAAACGTCTAGATACAAAAGAGAGTAGCTATCTGATGCTAAAGGCGCTACCAGGGGCCAGGGCAGAAGCTACTGGTACCTAGACGACGGGGAAGGGGAGCCAGATGACGGAAAAAGAGTTAATGGATCTTGTGGGAAGAGCGAAAGCAGCCCGGGATAAGGCCTATGTGCCATACTCTCATTTTGCTGTAGGAGCAGCGGTACTCACCAAAGAAGGGGAATTCTTCACTGGCTGCAATATAGAGAACGCTAGCTATGGCGCAACCTGCTGTGCTGAGCGAGTGGCACTGTTTAAGGCGGTATCCCATGGGTGCCGCGATATACGGGCCCTGGCGGTGGTGGCTGATGCCAAGCAACCGGTGCCGCCTTGTGGCATCTGTCGCCAAGTTATGATAGAATTGGCGCCACGGGCAGTTGTAGCTATGGCCAATTTGCAGGGCGAGACGAAGATTACAACTACAGATGAGCTTCTACCCAGTCCCTTCGGAGGCGGGTTTCTTTGAGATTGGAGATCGACGTACAGGAGCTCATTGACCCAAAGCCTCACATCGTAAAGGCATTGACGAGAATAGAGCGAGAGGCTTTTGCCGAAGGCGGCATGAATGAATGGTTCTTATCGCCCTTTGCCCGCTATGGGAAGGTATTTGTCCTGTGGGTGCATGGGGTGGATCGGCCTGTAGGTGTAGCTGAGTGTATGGTAATCTGGGATGATCCCCAATGTGTCTATCTGTTTGGATTTGCCATCGATAAAGAGTGGCGATGCAAGGGTTTAGGCACGCGGTTTCTTCAAGCGATCTGCCAAGACTTACAGCAAGCTGGTTACGTGGCGCTAGAGCTGACCGTTTCCCCGGAAAACGCTGCTGCCTTGAAGATATATCGGGATAAACTCGGTTTTGAAGCTATAGGGTTTCATCCTGATGAATATGGTCCAGGAGAAGATCGGCTAGTGCTTCGTTTGAGCCTAAACAGCATGGAGGCCATGTAGATGGAGTTTTTAGAAAGGAGGCGGCCGGTGACTACATTTCGTTCGGGTTTTGTAGCGGTGGTAGGCAGGCCTAACGTGGGGAAATCCACTTTGCTGAACAGTTTGATTGGGCAGAAGGTGGCCATTGTTTCCGATAAACCCCAGACCACAAGAAATCGTATCCACTGCATTTTGACTCGTGCTGATGCCCAAGTTGTATTTCTGGATACACCGGGCATTCATAGACCCTTGCACAAACTGGGCGAATACATGGTGGATGTTGCGTTGCGTACCCTTGATGAAGTGGATGTAATATTATTTGTCGTCGATGCCAGCCATCGACCGGGCAGGGGAGATGAATACATTGCCAATCTCTTGGCCAAATCAGAGACCCCAGTTGTTCTGGCCTTAAACAAAGTTGATCTTTGGCCGAAACAAGGACAAACTGCCAAAGCTCAGGAAGAGACGATACAGGGCTATGGAGCCTTGGGGAAATTTAAGGACATTTTGCCTATCTCCGCCCTGGAAGGGAAGGGCCTGGACGAACTGATGGAGGTTTTGGTGGGGTTGCTCCCCGAGGGTCCCAAATACTATCCCGAGGATTGGGTTACTGATCATCCGGAGCAATTCGTGATAGCCGAGCTAATTCGGGAAAAGGTGCTGCTACTAACACGGGAGGAGATACCCCACGCCACGGCAGTTGTGGTAGAGGAGATGCGAGCTCGAGAAGATCGCGACCTTATAGATGTGTGGGCGACCATCTACGTAGAGCGCAACTCTCAAAAAGGGATAGTAATTGGCAAAGATGGCGCCATGCTCAAGCAGGTTGGGCAACTGGCTCGCGACGAGATAGAGGCCTTGCTGGGCTCTCAGATCAATTTGCAGCTTTGGGTAAANGTCAAGGATGACTGGCGCAACAAAAAAGGTAGCTTATCTGATCTNGGATACAGATCGTATTCGTAGTTTAGGGCCCTGGAGGAAGTGACGCGTGGGGCGCTTTAAGGAGGAGGTAGGACGCAGATCATTGCCGGTCATAAGCGGTTGGCTGCGTCCGTCTTGATGAAGGTAGCGGAATTTGATTACCACCTGCCAGAGGAACTAATTGCACAAGCACCGATAGAGCCGAGGGATGCCTCTCGGCTTATGGTTTTGCATCGAAATACGGGACTGTTGGAGCATCGCGTCTTCCGTGATGTGGTAGATTATCTTGAACCTCAAGATGTCTTGGTGCTCAACGATACTCGGGTGATTCCGGCTCGCCTTTTGGGTACCAAAAGGGATACTGGTGCGAGGGTGGAGGTGCTCCTTTTGAGGCGGGTTTCTCAAGATACATGGGAGACTCTGGTAAAGCCAGGGCGGAGAGTGCGTCCCGGTGCACTATTGGAGTTTGGCGAGGGCCGACTTATGGCTAGGGTCAAGGACGTGACAGAGGCGGGCGGTAGGCTGATTGAATTTAAGTATAGCGGAGTCTTCGAATCAATTTTGGATGAATTGGGGCAGATGCCCTTGCCACCTTATATCCATAGCAAACTAGATGACGGCGAACGCTATCAAACTGTCTATGCCAGAGTCGAAGGCTCAGCAGCAGCACCTACCGCCGGTTTGCATTTCACTCCAGAGCTCTTAGGGACTATTGCTGCCAAAGGGGTTAGCATCTGCTCTATCACTTTACATGTGGGTTTAGGCACTTTTCGTCCGGTAAAGGTAGAAAATGTGGCTGATCATCATATGCACGGTGAGTACTATACCGTTAGCCAGGCAGCGGTAGATGCCATCCAAAAGGCCCGTCTTGCCAAGGGACGGGTCGTGGCAGTAGGGACTACTACGACCCGAACCCTAGAGGGTATATACAGAAAACATGGGGCTTTGGTGGCCGATAGCGGATGGACCGACATTTTTATCTATCCTGGGTTTGCATTTAGCGTCGTCGATGCTCTGATTACGAATTTCCACCTACCGCGCTCGACCTTACTTATGCTGGTTTCTGCTCTAGCGGGCAAAGACCTTATTCTTAGAGGATATCAGGAGGCGGTCCGGCAGAGGTACCGGTTTTTCAGTTTCGGCGATGCCATGCTAATCATGTAAAGGAAGGAGGGGCAAAGGTGCAGCCGATTCAGTTTAGGGTCACATGTGAATCCTCCAACACCTGGGCGCGGCTGGGAGAGCTAAAGACCCCCCATGGGGTGATTGAAACCCCGGTCTTTATGCCAGTGGGTACCCAAGCATCTGTCAAAGCTATGTCCCCTAGGGAGCTAGTAGAGGTTGGTGCCCATATAATCCTATCTAATACCTATCATCTCTATCTGAGACCAGGGCACGAACTTATTGATAGAGCCGGCGGCCTCCATGACTTTATGGGCTGGAACCGGTCTATCCTGACAGACAGCGGCGGTTTCCAGGTCTTCAGCTTAGCAGATCTCCGGAAGATCTCCGAAGAAGGAGTTGCCTTCCGCTCACATTTGGACGGCTCATCCCATTTCATTAGCCCCGAAGTCTCTATGGAGATCCAGATGGCCTTAGGTGCTGACATTGCCATGGCCTTCGATGAGTGTGCTCCATACCCAGCGGATTACAGCTATACTAAGGAGTCTACGGAGCTCACATCTCGCTGGGCTCGCCGCTGCCAAGCTGCTCATACCCGAGAGGATCAGGCTCTGTTTGGTATTGTGCAAGGGGGTATGTACACCGATTTGAGAAGACAAAGTGCTGACGATTTGGTGAGTCTCGACTTCCCCGGGTATGGCATAGGCGGACTCAGTGTAGGGGAGCCGAAGGAGCTTATGTACGATCTCCTGGAAGTCACTGTTCCACACTTGCCTAAGGATAAGCCTAGGTATCTGATGGGTGTCGGCTCTCCGGATTGCTTATTAGAGGGGGTTAGCCGGGGGATCGATATGTTTGATTGTGTGCTTCCTACTCGGATCGCCAGACACGGGACGGTATTTACCAAGAATGGTCCTTTGACAGTCCGCAATGCCGCCTATAGTGAAGACTTTGCGCCTCTAGATCCAGGCTGTGATTGCTACGCTTGTCAGAACTTTTCCAGAGGCTATATCCGTCACTTGCTGCGGAGCAATGAGATCTTGGGGGTGCGGCTGACAACTATCCATAATCTCCGCTTCCTCCTGCGTCTGATGGAAAATATCAGAAGGAGCATAGCTCAGGATACTTTGCCTGAGCTTCGAGCATCCTTTTTGGAAGAGTACAACCAAGGACATATTTGACCATTCTGCAGGAATGGAGCTGATAGCGAGGAACTAATGAGTGTTGTCCTTTATCTGGAATTGGGAAGGGAGGGGATCGCACATGGTCTTTTTGACAGCTGCAGGGGCAGAGACGCAGGGTAGCGTTTTTGCGCTGTTTATGCCCTTTATTATCATGTTAGTAGTGTTTTACTTCTTTCTTATTCGGCCTCAGCAGAAACAGCAGAAAGAGCGGCAGAATATGCTCAACGCCCTTAAGAAAGGGGACAAAGTTGTTACCGTCGGTGGTATTCATGGGGAGATAACCGCCATCAAAGATGACGAACTCACAGTGAGGATTGCCGATAAGGTTGAGATTCGTGTTTCCCGATCTGGGATTGGGCGGGTTAGAGACTAGGTTAGAACAGATAGGACACAAAAAAAGCGGAAGGCTACTGCCTTCCGCTTTAATCATGTTTGTGGTGGAGGTGAGCGGAGTTGCACCGCTGTCCACAAGCAAAGCCACAATGACTTCTACGAGCATAGCCCTTGTTTGGCATTCGCCTCTATCTGACCCCAAGGGCAGGATTAGACAGTGACTAGCTCATCAGGTTTCCCACTCTAGCTATGAGCATCCCCAGAATGGTATCCTGCAGTATGACACCCTATCCCCTCCGGCAGGAACAGAAAGGTAGAGCGTAGCCGCTGTTAGGCAGCAGCTAGAGCGTAATTATCGTTTGCGTTTACTTTTAGGTTCCCACTGTTTAGCGAGGCATGGGACCTCGGCTCGCTTACATTGCCACTCTTACCTGTGTCGAACCTAATTCACCCCCAGGTAGACTAGCTAAGTTAAGCATTACGTTCCTTTAGTATGCGTTCGATTCGTCGCCGTTCATCTCGTCTGGCGATGGCCTCACGCTTATCATATAGCTTTTTACCCCTGGCTAAAGCCAATTCTAGCTTGGCTATGCCCCTTCGGAAGTATACCCTAAGAGGTACTAAGGTATAGCCTTTCTCTTGGGTTTGGCCCAAGAGCCGCATGATCTCCCGCTTGTGCATCAAAAGCTTCCGCGTGCGTTTTGGATCATGGTTGAACATGTTACCATGGGTATAAGGGCTTATATGCATATTATACAGGAATAGTTCGCCATTTTCAACCGCTGCATAGGAGTCCCGTAGGTTAGCTCGGCCAGCGCGCAGTGACTTGACCTCTGTTCCAGTTAGTACCATGCCGGCCTCAAAAGTCTCCTCGATGTGATAATCATGGCGGGCTTTCCGGTTATCGGCAATGACTTTGATGTCGTTACTCATGTCGTCCACTTACTTTCTCGCCCTAGGATAACAACACCCTGCCGGGTTGAACAAGCTAACGCCAGTAGGGTTCTAGGTGCGGTAAGATACCTATGAATTTGCTAACACGCACCATTATTATACGAGTCTAAGGCCCATGCTGTCAAGGTCTGCAGCCTCCAATAACCGGCTTTTGCCAGGAAAGTCACAAATCAATGCAAGGAGACTAGCAGAAATTGTCGAATTAGACTTCACAGGGAGACAGGTAAAGAAAACTGTTTGCGAAGCTTGATGATTAAAGAGTCAAAGACTATTTCTATGGGAGGGGGAAACCAGATGATCCAAACAGAAGGATTAGTGAAGAAATTTGATGGTCTCACCGCGGTCAATGACCTGAATATCCACGTGGCAAAAGGCGAGATCTACGGTTTCTTGGGCCCCAATGGTGCAGGCAAGACTACTACCATTATGATGCTTTTGGGGATGGAGCGGCCTACGGCAGGAAAGATCAAGCTATTTGGCGAGGATCTCAGGGACAACTACTTCGAGATCAAGCGCCGGGTTGGTGTTCTATCGGAGTTTCAGTTCTTATATGAAGACATGACGGCAAAAGAGTACCTTCGCTTCTTCGCTGATCTCTATGAAGTTGAAAGTCCCGATCAGAAGATAGGGGAGGTTCTCGGCCGAGTCGCCCTAGAGGATCGGCAGAACGAGCTGTTGAGTGGTTATTCGAAAGGTATGAAGCAGAAGCTGAGCATGGCTCGGGCCCTGCTCCACGATCCTGACCTACTCATACTCGATGAACCTCAATCATCGCTGGACCCTTACGGCATTCGGGAGATCCGAGATATTATCATGGAGGAGAATGCCAAGGGCAAAACACTGTTTATCTCGTCACACATCCTGTCAGAGATTGAGCGCACATGTCATCGTGTGGGAATTATCCACAATGGCAAGTTGTTGGCAGAGGATGACATGACTCATTTGAAGCAACAGGTGACTGATGAAATCGAGATAGATGTGGAATTGGAGGAGTACACACCTGCCATTATTGCCGCGTTAGAAGAACTTGAATTCGTCAGCTCTGTCGCCAGTGAGGGTGCACGATTGGTCATCAAGACTGGTACCGAGGAGGATTATCGGCCTCAGATCTCCAGGGTGATCTCCAATAATGGAGGAGTAGTATTATCTATGGTGGCTAAAGAGCTGAGTTTAGAAGAAGCGTTTGTTATCATTACAGAGCAGAACCTTTCTTTGCTGACAAAGGAGGGGCAGGCATCGTGAGTAATACTAGATACAGATCCAATGCTATTGGTGTCATTGCTCGCAGGGATATCAAGTCCACGATCAATGGCATCGGAATCTATGTTGCCATATCTTTGGCTTTCTTGATTTCCATGCTGTTTGTGCGCAGCAACCTCAGAGGGGTCACGGAAAACGGCTTAATGGTTATGGTAAACCCACTTAACTACCCGCTGTTTATCGCTGTGATCATTGGAGCTACGTACTTGGCACTTACTTCCACCATTTCCGTAAGCAGAGAGCGGGAGCAAGGCACTTTGGAGGTGCTCTTTTATGGACCTGTGGATAGCACCACCTATATCTTGGCTAAGTTCCTGGAGCAGTTGGTCACTTTTGTAGGGATGATTGCCATTTATATAGTGGTTTTCTTTGTTATCTCCAAGTTGACCAACTTCGGTATGGATGGTAGTTTTCTAGCCATGGCAGGACTCTCAATCCTGTTGGCTGCGTCCATCGTGGCTTTTGGCCTCTTTCTATCCACCTTTGCCCGCAGCACACGTACGTCAGTTATCTTACTTTTGGTGCTTTTGGTGGCGTTTTTGGCCATCGATATCGTTGCGGGAGTTCTAAACAGCATGTCAGCCAGGGATATGTCTGTGACTCTGATTTATGCCAGGGTAGCTATGGACATGCTCAACCGGGGCCTTAAGTGGATATCGCCGTTTGCTTATCTAAATCGCGGGGTTGTGGCTATAGGGTTAGGAGGCACCAGTCATATTCTAGGTAGTATTGGTGCATCTTTGCTATATACTATTGCTCTCTTGGCTCTTGCCACCCACTTTCTGGATCGTAGGGGGGTTCGCAAATGAGGAGCAAGGTCTTGGGCATTGCATTCTTGATCGCCTGCGTTTTAATTGCAGGGGCCGGTGTACAGGCTGCGCCCCCTGAGCGGGAAAAGCAAAATGTTTACGGGATTACTCCTTGGACAGGCAAGGAGTATGGGGGTACCTTTGCACCCAAGGGTATTGATAGGATATATCTTCTGGCCAACACAAATAACGTTTTGAATGCGTTGGAGACGGAAGTGTATTTCTGGCCGATTACCAACGAATATATGGCTAATTGGTTTGAAAGCAAGGAAGTCATCGGTGCCAAACTCCGAATTCTGCAAGATGGCAAGGAGATCATGGTTTTAGAAAGGCAGCCATACGTCCACATTTATCCCGACGGTTTCTATGGTGGCGCCTCCGAGCTAGCAGTTGGTGATGCAGCACACAAGAAGCATCAGGAGTATAAGGATGCCATAGATGGTTATTGGCAAGCGGCCGCTGAGTACCAGGAAGCATATGCTGCCTATGAAGAAACGATGAGCAAAATCCTGGCGGAGGTCATGGAGACGGGCAAGACCTACGCGGAAGATGAGTTGCCCACCGCTCCTACTCAGCCTCAGCCTCCCATTTGGTATGTAACTAACGTGATGGAGGCCTTTGTCGTCAACTTGCCGGTGGGTGAATACACCATCCAGACACTTGACGAGAAAGGCAACTTGGTTGAGGGTACAGAAAAGAAGCTGAGGGTCTTCGAAGAACGACGAACCGGAGTTGGCTATCAGATCATTCCGGAGAGTAAGTGGACCAGGCCAGTGCAATCAGATGATGCTACTCAGATTCTCTATCTCGAAGGCAAGCGCACGATGTATATGAAGGCCTTTCATGAGGCGGAGTACAACCAAAACCATTATTTGCGGATGACCAGCCTAGAAAAGCCCTTGGCCGGCAAAGGGGCAGAAAGCTCCTATATGTGGGTGCACATTAATGAAGTGCCTGATACAAAGGTGCAAGTGCTGAAGGCAGGAGAAGTCATCCAGGAAGTGACTACCAAGCCATATTATGTGAAGCAGACTCCAGGCTACGCTTTGGGTTACGACATCGTAGAATTTGATCCCAACGCAGAAGAGAACTACGGACGGCAGCCTAGCTTTGAAGCAGTTAAGCTAGAATTGGAGCCGGGTAGTTATCAGATCCGGGTGGTAGATAGCTCTGGCCAGGTGGTAAAGGGCAGTGTTAGGGATATTCGCTCAGTGAACGCGGTACCTGATTGGCAGCTGTACCTGATTTCGCTGTTGCCTTTGATGGTAGGAGTGATTGTTGCTGTAAGGCGACGCAGATTGCGTATACAATCAGCTAAGCCCATGGCAGTCTAGATAGTTACGCAGGAATGCTTTTCATGAGACAAATGACAGGGTGCCGGGAAGGCACCCTGTTCATGTCTGGGGCATAAGTAAATCGTCTCCGGGATTATACATACTGTAGAAACCATCATGGTGCGCGCACCGCCAATGGACAATGATATGGAGGTATAGGTATGCATGATCCGGAGTTTTGGAGGAAATTTCGCAAAGTAGGATGGGGTACCATTGCTTTGTGTCTCGGCGCCTTGTATCTAGTGATTTCGGTCTATACCCTGAGTGGCAGTTTCTTGTCGCCCAAACCTATGTGGACAATAGCAGGGTTCTTACCTCCATCCGACGGAGGCACTGTTGAGGGTATTGTCTGTGACATATTGGGCAATCCAATTGCCGGTGCCAGTGTAGAGATCCTCGATGCCCAGGTGGTTACCGACATCCACGGCAGATTTTGGGTAGAAAGTGTGCCGCTCGGCCCAGTTGAGCTGGTTGTTAAGGCCCCTCGGTTCCGAGAGTCAACTATACAGATTCTGGTGGAACCGGGGATGAACCATCCTAGAATCGGCCATGATACCGGTCTATGGCCGATGGATTTCTACGTTCGATTCCACGCTTTCACCAATTCTTTGGAGGAAGGTGATACCCAGCTGCTTTTCGGGCTGGTGGAAGTGGTAAACCCAGGTAAGGAGCCTATCTGCATCAGCAAGATCGAGATCAAGGATCCACAGGGGCGAGTAGTCTACGATCTTTTGGAATCCAATGATGTCTTGCACCACATAAGTGAGACTTATAATTTGGGATTGATGATGGCACCAATTCCTGCCTACATTCTTCCACCCCAAAGCGTAGTTGTCTTTGAGCTCGATGCTTTGCCTAGACCCACAAGGGGGAGCTACCATCTGTGGTTAGCCTATGCTAGCCCTGAAGAACATACAAGAGGTCGCATGCTGGCTTTGCATCTTGCCGATGAGATGGTATACGACCCTGATCTGGATCCTCACACCCCGTAATTTGCCTACTCTTACATGAAATGGCCCAGATCCTGTCAACTAACAAGGAATGCGTGGTTTTGCTGTCGAATTAATTCAGTTACCAGCCCTTTGATCATTTGCATGGGCTAGGTAACCTGATTTGCCACAGGATTCTTGGAGGGGCGAGGTGCCGTGTCACCCGACTATGGAAAACATAGCATGTCTCTACTCCGCCGATTACTA
>JGI24708J26588_10001030_pt1 | contig 22270 bp, 22 predicted proteins | sample BioPla1DNA2_FD_26588 | JGI IMG/M metagenome (IMG submission 26588) | reverse complement strand
AGCCGCCATGTACCCTCGCTATTACAAAGGAGTTCATGGGTTTGAGTATCGGATATCAGATGTGAGGAACTAAAAGGACCGCGCTAGCGGTTTTTCTTATTGTTAAAGGAATGTGAGTTGATAAATTCAAAATTAAGTTAATATGATGAAATATGACTATATATTTTTTTTCCCACTCTTTAGTGCTTGCAACGCATATTACCGTACGTTACGGCCCTTGTTGTTCTTTCTAGGGGAGTGGGGCTTGTTATTAGTTCATAAAATAACACACTATTTTGACAATAAGACTCGTAAATTAAAAGGATTTTAGATAAATTTAGCAAAATAGATACACAATGTAGGGAAATTACCTACATTGTTGTAGGAATCTCTCAGTGTATAAAGGAGAGGATTAGCTAGAATGTTATTTTACTTCCTGCCAGCTAGTTTCTTGGACATTCTACTTGTGTGAGCAATGCTCTTGCGGTGAGAATATCCAGTTAAACTAGATAACCAAGTTCCGTTTAAAAAGTAAGAAAGAGCTGTATTAATGCAAATGGGAAAGAGGGGATACCTATGGAGAAAGTCCGCTTGCCAAGTATTTCCAGGGATAATCATCAAGAAATTCAACGTTTAGCAAAAAAAGCTGGGATGGATCTCAACAAATGCTACCAGTGTGGCAAATGTTCAGCTGGTTGCCCGGTTGGTTTTGCGATGGATGAATCACCACGCAGAGTTATTAGATTATTACAACTTGGGTTGTTAGATGAGGCTCTAAAAACACACTCCATTTGGTTATGCGCGACTTGTGACACATGCAGTACCCGTTGTCCAAATGGAATTCCGGTTGCTGTTCTTATGGATACATTACGCCAGGAAGCCAAGCGCAGATCAATCATCACCGAGAAGAACATAAACTTATTTAATGAAATATTCCTAAGTAATGTAAAGATGTTCGGGAGATCACCTGAAGTAATTTTAAGTGGCTTATATAATTTAAGATCAGGAAATCTATTTCAAGACGCAGATGCCGGTTCCCACTTATTTAAGACTGGTAAGGCTCACATTTTACCAAGCAGGGTTAAAAATACGCAGGCTATAAAGAGAATATTTGCTAAGTGTCTTGAAAAGGGGGGGCAACATTGAAATACGCTTATTACCCTGGTTGTTCGCTAGATGCTACCGGTGTAGAATTTGATACTTCAAACAAACTAGTTGCAAAAAAAATGGGTGTTGATTTAGTTGAGATCCCTGACTGGAATTGCTGTGGAGCATCATCGGCCCATGCAGTTAATCATATGCTTGCCTTGGCTTTGCCGGCGCGTAACTTAGCTATTGCGGAGGCTGAAGGTTTTGATACCGTAGCTATACCCTGCGCAGCTTGTTTTGCACGGTGTAAGACTACCGCAGCTGAGGCACAATCTTCACCTGAAACGAAAGCCGAAATTAGTGACATAATTGGAATGGACTATCAAGCCAACATTGAAATACTATCTTTCCTAGATGTACTAGGGAAAAAAATCGGTTTAGACAACATAAAGGCCCATGTTATCAAGCCTCTCACCGGTCTAAAAGTTGCCTCTTATTATGGCTGTTTGCTAGTACGTCCTCCGAAGATTGCGCAATCAGACGATCCTGAAAACCCGATGGTTATGGACAATATTATGGCAGTTCTGGGAGCAGACCCAGTGGAATGGGGCTATAAAACTGAATGTTGTGGAGCTAGTCATGTAGTACCTGTTCCTAAGATTGGGCAGCAGATGATTCATGATATTCTTAAAAACGCTCAGATTAATGGGGCCCAAGCCATTGCAACCGCTTGTCCGTTATGCATGATAAATCTTGATATGCGACAGAAACAACTCAATGTCCAACTTGGGACTAATTTCAATATGCCAGTCTTCCATTTTACCGAACTTGTTGCCCTATCTTTCGGCTATTCTCCTAAGGAGATAGGTATACATAAGCATTTTGTACCAGCGGAAAGTCTTGTTGAGGATGCACTTAGTACAGGAGCAAGGAGGGAGGGCGCATGAAACGTATAGGAGTATTTATTTGTCACTGCGGCAGTAATATTGCAGCTACTGTAGATTGCGCAAAAGTCGCGGAAGCTGCTAAAGCCTTTCCTGGTGTATTCTTCTCCTCAGACTACAAATACATGTGTTCCGAGCCTGGCCAGGAATTTATAAAAGACTCTATTAAAAAGTATGACTTAAATGCAATAGTTGTGGCATCCTGTACACCACGGATGCATGAGCATACTTTTCGTAAAACTTTAGCCAATGGTGGTTTGAACCCCTATATGTTTGAAATGACAAATCTCAGAGAACAATGCTCTTGGGTTCATTCAGACATTGAAAAAGCGACTGATAAAGCCATTGATTTAGTACGGATGTCCGTCGCCAAAGTTGCCAAAAACGAAGAACTATTTTCAACAACCATTCCTGTACACAAAAAAGCCCTTGTTATAGGCGCAGGTATTGCAGGAATGCAAGCAGCCTTAGACATAGCTGATGCGGGCCATAAAGTTGTTCTTGTCGATCGGGAACCAACTATCGGCGGGAAAATGCCTATGCTCGATAAGACATTCCCTACAATGGACTGTTCCGCGTGTATCAGTACTCCTAAGATGGTTGAAGTTGCTCAGCACCCCAATATTGAACTAATGGCCTATTCTGAAGTTATTGAAGTAAACGGCTTCATCGGGAACTTTGATGTTAAGATCAAAACAAAAGCCAAATACGTAGACCACGTCAAATGCACTGGTTGTGGCTTATGTGAAACAAAATGTCCTAAAAAGGTTCCTAACGAGTACGATCTAGGTATGGGGCTTCGCTCTTGTATTTATAAGCCTTTTCCCCAGGCTGTTCCTAATAAACCTGTTATTGATGCACAGAACTGCCTTAAGCTTACCTCAGGAAAGTGTGGAGTTTGTGCTAGAGTTTGCCCAACTGGTGCTGTAAGATATGATGATACAGAATCATTCATTACAGATACTTTTGGTGCTATCGTTATGGCGACAGGCTACGATTTGTATAAATGGGAAGATGTTTATGGGGAATATGGCTATGGAAAATACCCTGACGTTGTAACAGGCTTGCACTTTGAACGCATGGTCAATGCATCTGGTCCGACTGGCGGTAAAATAAAACGTCCATCCGATGGTACTACCCCTAAGACCGTGGTCTTTATTAAGTGTGTAGGATCTCGCGATTCTGCAAAAGCGAAAAGCTATTGTTCTAGAGCGTGCTGTATGTATACAGCGAAGCATGCTCACCAGTTCGTAGACAAAACCCCTGAGGGTAATGCCTATGTCTTCTATATGGATGTCCGAACCCCTGGTAAAGCTTATGATGAGTTTTATGAGTCAACGCTTAGAGACGGAGCTGTGTACTTGCGCGGAAGGGTTTCTAAGATTTATCAAGATGGCGGTAAACTTATTGTTAAAGGTGAAGACTCGCTTATTGGCAAACAGGTTGAAGTCGCAGCGGATATGGTAGTACTGGCTACTGCCATGGTGCCGAGTGCAGGCTCTAGGGAATTGGCCCAGGCTGTTGGATTTTTGCCTGATTTAAATGGCTGGTACCAAGAGGCCCACCCCAAGCTGAGACCCGTTGAGACACCTACTGCCGGAGTGTTTTTAGCAGGAACCTGTCAAGGGCCGAAAGATATTCCAGACTCTGTAGCTCAGGCTGGAGCGGCTGCCGTTAAAGTTTGTGGACTTTTAAGTAAAAGTGAACTAGAGACCAACCCCATGACTGCCAGAACAAACACAACTGTTTGCTCAGGTTGTGGGATATGCGTCTCAGTATGTCCTTATAAGGCCATCCAACTACAAAGCATTACCGAACGAGATCACCATGGTCATAGGATCACCAGAAATGTTGCTTCTGTTAATAACGGGCTTTGTCAAGGTTGTGGTGCTTGTACAGTTACCTGTCGTCCAGGAGCAATCGACCTGCAAGGCTTTAAGAACGACCAAATTCTTGAGGAGGTGGATTCTCTATGGACGTGATAGAAGAACAAAAATGGGAACCTAAAATTCTAGCTTTTTGCTGTAACTGGTGCTCTTATTCAGGCGCCGATTTAGCAGGTCTTAATAGGATGAAGTACCCTGAAAATATCAGAATACTGCGGGTACCGTGCTCAGCTAGGGTTAACCCCCAGTATATATTAAGGGCCTTTCAGAAGGGTGCAGACGGTGTTCTAGTAGCTGGATGCCACCCTGGCGATTGTCACTACTCAACAGGAAACTACTACACAAGACGACGTTTTCTGATCATGAAAAGACTGTTAGAATATAGCGGAATCGATCCTCGACGTTTTCAAGCTAGGTGGGTCTCAGGAGCAGAAGCCGAGAAATTTAGAACTACGGTCACTAAATTGTGTGAGGACATTAAAGCCATAGGTCCTAACAGGAAGTTGAGGGGATTAAAGTGAGTGACACTACTGTCAAAATGCGAGATATAGCTAAAGACCTGCTTGATAAAGGCACCGTTGATTATATTATCGGCTGGGAAAAAGGTAGATTTAGTAATCAATCACCACCAGCCTTTATCACCTCAGCAGCTCACGTGGGTCGCCTAATCTGGGATGAATACTGTTTGGCTGGAACCGCTAAGTATTTGCTTGATGATAAGTTTCCAACCGGTAAGATTGGCATATTTGCTCGAGGGTGTGATGCACGAGCTATCAACCGTCTTATTCAGGATGGACAAATTAACCGAGAAAATATCTATATAGTTGGTATATGCTGCAGCGGAATGAAGGATCCGGCCACTGGCAATACGGCTGAAAAATGTCAATACTGTACTCACCCTAACCCTATTGTAAACGATATATTGCTCGGCGACCCAGTACCTGAAACAAACAAGCCAGAGCGTTTTAAGGCAATAGAAGAATTAGAGAGACTTTCCCCTGATGAAAAATATGAATATTGGTCTAAGCAATTTGAAAAATGTATCCGTTGCTATGCCTGCCGAAACGTTTGTCCTGCTTGTAACTGCCGTGAATGTTTTGTAGACCAATATCGTGTAGGGTGGCAAGGAAAACAGAACAATGAGGATGAGAACCGGCTCTTCGGTCTAACGCGAGTCTATCATATCGCTGATCGCTGCATTGAGTGCGGAGAATGTGCACGTGCCTGCCCTATGGGATTACCTTTGATGGAGTTAAACCGGAAACTTATTAAGGATATCAATAAATTATTTGGGCCCTATGAAGCCTCCATGGACACTGAAACTACCCCCCCTTTGGCGAAATACAATTTAGAAGATATTGAAGAATTTATGTAGGGAGGCGGCCAAAATTGAAAACAATCGCTAAATCTAGAATCAATGAAGTTCTTGATATTCTTGCTAAAGAATCAAAAGTATTAGTCCCAATGAAGGTCAATGGGGTTAGTAAGTATACCCCTTGGGGCAGCGAAGGAAGAATTGCACTCGAGGAAGTAAATACATTGTTGCCACCTAAGGATACCTTATTTCCTCAGACTGAAAAGATGTATTCTTACAAAATGGCTAACCAAGAAATAACCGAACTAAACATACACGATGACTCGGCGCCTCAAATAATCTTCGGCGTTCGCCCATGTGATATGCAGAGCATTAAATGTATGGATGATGTTTTCCTAACAAAGTCCTTTGTAGATGATTTTTATAAAAATAAGCGGGAAAAGCTCACTACTATATGCATAGGCTGCTCCAGAGTTGCCCCTACCTGTTTCTGTGATTCAATGGGAGTCGACCCCGGCAGGCATGAGGCTGCTGATGTTCAGATGTATGATTTAGGAAATTCATACGGAATTGAGGCTCAGACCGAAGCCGGTCAAGCACTTTTAAATAAACTACAAGGACTTATTCAAGAACAAGCAGGAGAGCTTACAGCAGTTTCCTGTACTTTAAAGGTTGACACTAGCGGAATATCAGATAAATTAGCTAAAATGTTTGAGCATCCCATCTGGAAAGAAGTCAGCCGTAAATGTATTGGTTGCGGTACCTGTACCTATCTATGCCCGACTTGCTACTGTTTTGACATGGAGATAAAAAACAATGGTAACGAAGGTTATCGTTTTCGTTGCTGGGATTCCTGTATGTTTTCCGAATACTCTAGAATGGCCGGCGGTCACAACCCAAGACCCAGTAAAAACGAGCGTATTCGGAACCGCTTTCTTCATAAATTGGAATTCTTTAACGAGCGGTACGGGAAAAATCTATGCGTAGGCTGCGGCCGCTGCCTATCGAAATGTCCGGTAAATGTTGACATTACATTGTTTATAGATAAAATCAAGGAGGTTGCCGTCGATGAGCCAGTGTAAGTGCGAAAACCCATTGGTTCCCTCTGTAGTCACGGTATTTAAAATTGTAGAGGAAACCCCTGATATTAAAACGTTTCATATAAGTACGAAGGACGGTAAAAAGCCTTTTACTCCAATGCCAGGACAACTGGGTATGTTCTCATTGCTACATGTTGGCGAAGGTATGTTTTCGGTCACAGCGCAAGGAGAAAACCATTTAGAATTTGCTATAAAAAAATGCGGGATGTTAACGGATGCTCTACATGAGATTAAACCTGGTCAAATGATGGGGGTCAGAGGGCCTTACGGTAATGGTTTTCCAATTGAACTATGCAAAGGGAAAGATATGCTTTTCATTGGTGGCGGCATAGGCTTAGCACCTGTTCGTTCTTTAATAAAATACTGTTTTGAGAATCGGGACGACTTTGGAAAAATAGACATAATATACGGTGCACGATCTATGAATGATCTATGCTTCAAGGAAGATCTTTTCGAAAACTGGCCAAAGGAACGAGATACTAACGTCCATGTGACAGTTGACACTGGTGACGAAAATTGTCCATGTCATATTGGGTTTGTTCCAGCATTCTTAGAGGAGATTAATCCGGATCCCACGGGGAAAATTGTTGTATTGTGCGGCCCGCCGATTATGATAAAATTCTGCCTAGAGTCGTTAACGAAAATGGGCTTTAGCGACGAACAAGTAATTACGACTCTAGAAATGAGAATGAAGTGCGGTATCGGCAAATGCGGCCGCTGTAACATTGGCAGCAAATATGTTTGTTTAGATGGTCCAGTATTTACCATGGCTGAACTTAAACTTTTACCTAATGAATTTTAATTGTAAACCCCGTGTACATCGATACAAAGCTTAATGATTATCCCAATTTAGCAAATTAAAGGGTTAATCCAAACAACAAATCATTAAAAGCAGCCCAAACCCCTTGTGATTAAAGGGTTTGGGCTGCTTTCGTTGAAGAGGACAAGGGGACGGTGGTTGTGTCTTGCGCATATATGCTATAAGTGATATGGGACAAAGACCAGTTAATTAAAGTCAAGGCCTTATCCACAATTTTTGTTTAAAGAAAAATAAGTACAGCAAATATAAACGCTAATATATAAGTGAGCCACTTTAGCACAAAACGCTCATGAAAAAATGAGCCACCTTAAGTAATTTAACCTTTAAAATAACTTAAGCGAGTCTGTTTTGGAGGGGAAAAGGTGGTAATCACATTGGAAGATTATGCTGAAATACGCAGGCTATTTAGTTCTGGCATCAGCAAGCGGGCTCATTGCCAAAAAACTCGGCATTGGATTTCATTCGGCAATGCTTAGACGAGTACGAACGCGAAGGTGTTCGTAAGCAGAAGCATACCGCAGGGTTCTTTGTATGCCTAGAGCCCAGTTTAACAAAGAATTTAAAATCAGGTTGTAAAGCAGGTACTTGAGGAAGGGAAAACAGCATCGTAAAGAGTCCGTCTTTTAATGCATCGAGATATTTTTACAATAGGCAGAGAACAAATTCTGCCTTGGGTACCTATCCCCAAGGCAGTTTGAGCAGCAGAATTAGTCATTTTAATTTCTATATGCAGGCTTTATCCAAGTAGATTGCTCTCCAAGATAGCGTTGTTTTTTAAAAAATAACGAGTGCTTTCTCAATTTATGGGGCATAAATTGAAATTGTAGTATATGAAACCTGCGCATACTATCACTGATTAATATAGAGGTGGTACTGTAGATTCTTGTTCAAAACTATTTAGGGAAAAAATTGTAATGCTACTCATTTTATGATATTCTATTATTATGTAACATTGGGAGGGGCATTGTGGAATACGTAGATCCTATTAAAGATATCGATAAAATTATTACCATTAGAAAACTACTGAGTCAGCAATCTCAGAGAGATCTTTTGCTATTTGTCCTGGGTATTAATACAGGCCTGAGAATAAGCGATCTGCTTTCGTTGCAAGTTAATGACGTATGGGACGGAGAGAAAGGTAAGGAATTTTTAATTATCTATGACGAAAAAAGTGGAGAAGAAAGAATATTTTATCTAAACAATAAAATACAAACGGAGTTAAAAAAATACTTGACCCTTTCCCAGTTAAAGGAAAGTGACTATCTCTTCAAGTCAAAAAAGAACAATAGCGCTATTACGCGGCAGCAAGCCTATAGAATTATAAACAATGCTGCAAAAGAAGCAGGTATTACCGGTAAAATTGGTACCCACACCCTACGAAAAACCTTTGGTTACCATGCCTATAGAAAAGGTATTGCTATATCGATTTTAATGAAGATTTTTCAACATCATTCTTACTCCGAAACCTTAAAGTATATTGGTATTGATAATAATGAAAATAAATTGGTTAAAGTAGACGTGAATCTATAAAAAAAGCCAATCTAGAAATCGCTATCGTCATCATCATTTGTGTCAAGCTCAACATTGGTAAAATCTTTAACAATATCTTCTATTACTTCAACTTGTAATGGTTCGTTATCTTTAATGAACTTGAATATTCCGTTATTAAAGTCTGTCCCAATTTCTTTGAAGAAAATGCCTTCATAGACAGCCTCTTTTGTATGTTTGAAAACCAGGTGATAGACTTCGTCTGTTTTCTTCACAAGGTAAGCTCTAATACCTTTTTCATAATTAATGCAGCAATTACCACCGGTTTCTTTGAGGTAACGGGCAACAGAGATAATATGGAGATCTACAAAAGGAATTTCCCTTAATAATGAATTAACAATGGATTCCTTAGCGATTTGTTCCCAGCGACTTTGGGCTGTTTGTCCAATAATTATTTGGGTTATTCCCTTTTCACGGGCGACTTCAGCAATTACCTTGTAGGCGGGACGTTCTTCATTATCCTTTAGAATAAAAGCATCGGCATCAATTGCTTTAGCTAACTTTCGCCATTTTGTAATGTAATTTGATTTTTCTGGGTCAAGCTCATCAAAAGGCTTGCTATCCACAGTCAAAATATAGAAGGGACAATCAAAGACTTTCGCAATCTTATGGCCACGCTGTATCAGGCGTTCACCATTTGGCCCATAATAGATACAAACGAGAATGCGTTCATCCATACAGCTTTTCTTTTTTAACATTTTGCGTCCACCTCGGATAATTAGTGTTATAGCGGCATCTTATAAGGCCACGAAACTATATATAATATTAACGTTTGTACCATTAGGAGTCAATCATTTAAGTGGGCAAACTAGGTAGTTAATTTTAGAACGTAAAAATAACTTGCAAGGAGGCGGATAGATGTCTTATTTCTACCTCGTAAATGTTATTCCATTTATATATGCTCTATTAATCCCCGTTCTGCATAATAAATTTAACGAGCGAATACATACTGGCTGGTTCGTTCTTTTGGTTCCTTTGGCAATTTTCCTTCACCTTTGTTCCTATATTCCAACTATTGCTAATGGTAATACAATCTATTTAACTCTATCTTGGATTCCATCATACAACATTAATGGGTCAGCGAATATTGATGGGTTGTCCCTAACCTTCGGTTTGATTATTAGCGGAATTGGTTTTCTTGTTATCTTGTACTCTATATATTATATGTCCAAATTAAAAGAGGCTTTGCAAAACTTTTATATATATTTGCTTTTATTTATGGGAGCAATGCTAGGACTTGTGTTTTCTGATAATATTTTTGTTTTATATGTTTTTTGGGAAATAACAAGTATTTCGTCATTCTTATTGATAGCATACTGGTTTGAGCGGGCAAAGTCGAGGTCTGGTGCCCAAAAATCCCTGTTGATTACCATTTTTGGTGGGCTATCAATGCTAGCCGGATTCATTCTGCTCTCGATGGTAACAGATACCTATAGCATTCAGGAAATGATCAAAAAGGTGGATATAGTTCAGTCACATTTTTTATTTTTACCCGCAATGGCTCTAGTTCTACTTGGAGCGTTTACAAAATCGGCACAATTTCCGTTTAGTATATGGTTACCCGATGCTATGGAGGCACCTACTCCGATAAGTGCGTATTTACACTCTGCCACTATGGTAAAAGCAGGGATATATTTAGTTGCCCGCTTCACTCCTGTTTTTGGCGGAGTTGGAGAGTGGTTTTGGTTAGTTTCAGGTATTGGTTTCATTACATTGTTATATGGTTCCATCAATGCAGTGAGACAGACGGACCTAAAAGCCTTATTGGCTTACTCGACTATTAGTCAGTTGGGCTTAATTATGAGTTTACTAGGATTGGGATCTGCAGCTTTATATTTTGATGTTGCTACCGATGGGGCGATATATGCTATAGCCGTCTTTGCAGCAATTTTCCATCTTGTTAACCATTCAACTTTTAAAGGTTGTCTTTTTATGGTAGTTGGAATTATTGACCATGAAATAGGAACTAGGGATCTTAAAAAATTAGGCGGCTTAATGCAATTTATGCCTGTATCCTTTCTGCTTACTTTGGCTGGAACTTTTGCTATGGCCGGAATACCTCCATTTAATGGCTTCCTAAGTAAGGAATTATTCTTTGCCTCTGTTTTGAATGCGGCCGAAATGTCCTTTTTTAACATGAAAGCTTGGGGAATAGTTCTGGCGGTTATTGCCTGGCTTGCAAGTGTATTCACGTTTATTTATAGTATGAAGATTCTTTTTAAAACGTTTTTAGGAAATCAAAAAGCTAATAAGTTAAAAAAGAAAGCACATGAAGCTCCAGCAGGTATGTTATTGCCTCCCGTGATATTGGCGGGCTTGATAGTGGCCATATTTTTCTACCCGAATATCTTGTCGCAATATTTATTGCAGCCTGCATGGAAAGCTGTCCTGCCCACTTTTGCCGAATCGACATCTTTACATATTGAAATTAGTGCTTGGCACGGTCTTAATACAGCATTGCTAATGAGCATTGGAGTAGTGCTTATGGGGACATTGATGTACAAAAATTCTAAAAAATGGTCCAGCATCTATCGTTTTTATCCCAAGGTAGTAACTTTGAACAATGCCTATCTATGGATTATGGAAAAAATGGAAGAATACTCGCGAAGAATAACTGAGCGATATATGACGGGCTTTGTTCGGGATTATCTTGTCTATATCTTCGGATTTATAATCATAGCAGTGGGCGGAGCTACCTTGTTATTTAAGGGAATAGTCTTTGATTTTTCACAAGATGCTAAAGTTAGTTTTTATGAGTTAGTGCTGCTGCTTGGAGTTGTTGTTGTTTCGTTAACCGTTATTTTTGCAAAAACAAGGCTGACTTCCATAATCGCAGTTGGTGCATTAGGCTTTCTTGTCGTTTTCTTTTTTGTCCTTTTCCGGGCACCTGACTTAGCGCTTACTCAATTAGTTGTGGAGACAATAACAACGACATTGTTTTTGTTGTGCTTTTATCATTTACCGCGACTTAGACAAGAAAATAACAGTATACAATTTAAAGCGATAAATGCGCTAATCTCTATTGGGGTTGGCATTGTGATATCAGTGGTAGCTTTGTCAGCAAACGGAAATCGATTATTTGAACCAATTTCAGGGTACTATGAAAATTCTTATGAACTTGCAGGAGCCAAAAATATTGTTAACGCAATCCTGGTAGATTTCCGTGGTTTTGATACAATGCTAGAAATTTTAGTACTATCCATGGCTGGATTAGGCGTATATACGCTGATAAAGCTGCGTTTGGCTGGGAGGAGAGAGAATGAAGGAACCAAATGATGTCATTTTAAGGACAGTTACAAAAGTAGCGGTCGTTATCATACTTACCTTTGCTATTAATCTTTTTGTTTCAGGGCACCACCACCCAGGCGGAGGATTTATTGGAGGGCTGGCTTTTGCCGCAGCCATTGTTCTTCTCTTTCTCGTTGGCTCAATTGAGAAGGTCAGGAATAATTTGCATGTGGATTTTAAAGTGGTTTCCGGAATAGGGGTATTAATCTCTGTTTTCACAGGGGTGAGCGGGATGGTTACTGGAGAACCATTTTTAAACCAGGTATTCGGGTATGTTAATCTTCCGATTTTTGGTAAGACGGAGATGGCAACAGCTGTTTTGTTCGATGTAGGAGTTGCCCTGGTCGTGATAGGAACATCGTTGACCATCATTATGAGTATAGGTGATGATCGTTAATGGAAACAAGCATGTCAATTATTGTCGGAATTCTATTTGCTATTGGAACTTACCTAGTCCTTTCTAAAACTTTGTTTCGGATTATTTTAGGCACATCTATTATCGGGCATGGAGTAAATTTACTGATTCTTACAATGGGCGGTTTAAAAAAAGGAGCTCCACCACTTCTTGGATTTGAGGCAACTACTTTTGTCGACTCCTTGCCTCAGGCCCTTTTGTTAACAGCTATTGTAATTAACTTTGCAACTACTGCCCTCTTTTTGGTGCTGAGTTATCGGACTTACAAAGTATTAGGGACCGATGATGTAGAGCAATTAAGGGGTTGTGAGGATGAATAATTTAATTATATTACCCATTATCATACCTATCATTGCTGGAATGATAATGGTTATTTTCAGATATGGGGTTAAACTGCACCGGTATTTAAGTATTGCAGCGACAGCAATTATTGCTATTGTATCGATATTTTTGGCTGAGCAAGTTAAAGCTTCAGGTATACAGACCTTACAATTAGGTGGATGGGAGGCACCATTTGGCATTACTCTAGTTGCAGATATGTTTGCATTATTACTTGTGTTTGTTACTGCTATTGTAACTTTATGTTGCTTGTACTATGCTTTTTCATCAACAGATGCAGAAAGAGAGAGGAATTACTTTTATCCTTTGAGTTTATTCCTAATAGCAGGGGTTAATGGTTCGTTCTTAACCGGTGATATTTTTAACTTGTTTGTTTGTTTTGAAGTCATGCTGGTGGCATCTTATGTATTAATTTCATTAGGGGGAACTAAGATTCAGCTCAGGGAGTCGGTGAAATATGTTCTAATCAACATGATTTCTTCCTTCTTATTCCTTGTGGCAATTGCATTCTTATATGCTATGACAGGCACCTTGAATATGGCTCATTTATCCATGCGGATAGCAGAAGTTGGACAAGGGGGGCTAATGACAGCAGTGGCCTGTTTATTTTTAATAGTTTTCAGCCTAAAAGCAGGCTTATTTCTTTTCTTTTGGCTTCCGAATTCTTATAGTGCTCCTCCAACCGCTGTAGCGGCCATCTTTGCCGCTTTATTGACAAAGGTCGGAATCTATGCGATTATCCGTTTGTTTTCCATTATTTTTTATCACGAACCCTACATTACTCACTTGTTTATAGGGGTCTTAGCAGCAGCGACCATGGTGCTCGGAGCAATGGGGGCTGTAGCTTATTGGGATATAAGAAGAATTATTACTTATAATGTAGTGGTAGGTGTTGGATTTATTTTAGCAGGTTTTGCTTCTTTTTCCTTGGTAGGAATAAGAGGTTCTATATATTATTTGATTCATGATATGATCGTCAAAGCTCTTCTTTTTCTTTTAGGAGGAACAATTATTCATCTAACAGGCACAAGTAAGATTGGAGATATGAGCGGCCTCATCCGCCTACATCCCCAATTGGGTTGGATGTTTTTCATTGCAGCATTATCCTTGTCCGGAATTCCACCGCTAAGCGGCTTTGTTGGTAAAATTTTCATTACCGAAGGGACTTTTCATTCGGGCTACTTCTGGCTAGGAGGGATAGGTCTATTAACAAGCCTTATGGTGTTATACTCTGTGATGAAAATTTTTATGAACGTTTTTTGGGGATATACTAATTTTACCGAAGAGACGGAAAAAGGAACCATGGCTGGATTAGTGTTGCCATTAAGTATTCTAACGGCTTTAACTATTGCTCTTGGATTAGGAGCGGAAGGAATTCATGAATATGTGGATCTGGCAGTAGCGGGATTAATAGATCCTAATATGTATTTAAATGCAGTGCTCGGCGATAAATTTCAGCAGTAACTGTTATGAAGGAAAGAGGTGATTACGATGCCTATGCAAGTACTAATTAATTTATTTATTGGATTTTTGTGGATGTTCTTTCAAGATAATTGGAGCGGTTTAACCTTTATTAGTGGTTACTTATTCGGTATATTTGTGTTATTTATCTTACGGCGTTTTTTGTCTTCAAAATTCTATCTATTCACATTGAAAGATGTTATGAAACTCTTTTTTATTTTTATTCACGAACTATTTGCGTCAAGCATAGTGGTTATACAGAGAATCATAAGACCAAAAATTAATATCAAACCCGGAATTTTTTCTGTTGAAACTAGTTTGAAAGGGGACGTGGAAGTTACGTTACTGGCTCTGCTCCTTACTTTGACGCCGGGGTCAGTTGTGATGGAGATTTCTTCTGATAATAAGGTAATGTATATTCATGCTATGGATATTCCCGAGATGAGTGATTCGGTTCTGCGGTCCAAGGGTAAATTTGAAGAAGCAATAAAGAAGGTGTCAAGAGCATGAACAAGTGGATACTAGTTATTTCGTTATGTTTTCTAACACTCTCTATATTGATAATAATATATCGTTTAATAAAGGGGCCTACACCTCCTGAAAGAGTTCAGGCATTAGATGTTTTAGGAAGCTATATTATTGCGGGAGTAGCGATTTTTTCTGTGTTAATCCGAAGCACAGCCTTTTTTGAAGTAATTCTGTTGATAGGAATACTGTCCTTTATCGGAACCATAGCCTTTGCAAGATATATTGAAAGGGGTGTTGTTATTGGGCGTAAGCAATCTGATTGAATTATGCATCGCAATCATTATTCTAATTGGGACTATATTTGGTTTCCTTAGTGCCATTGGTTTTATGCGCTTACCAGATGTTTATAATCGTGCTCATGCTCTTTCAAAAAGCTCAACCCTAGGCATTTTATTCGTTCTTCTTGGGACATTTCTTTTTTTTCTATTTGTAGAGGGATATTTTAGTATAAAATTATTTCTAGGGATATTCTTTGTATTTCTTACCTCTCCTGTCTCCAGTCATGTAATTTGCCGAGCTGCTTATCGTTCAAATGTAGTACTGGCTCCTGGAAGTGTTCAGGATGATTTGAAGGAAGTAATAGAAAAACATACACGAGGCAATACATGTGACACAAGAGACGGTGTCGATTTGGAAAAAATGTAACAAAAAGGACGGTCCTATATGTCAATTGCGATATTATTAATTGTTAGTGATTAAATGTCACTGGCATTTTTTTTTACTTATATAATTATTATCTTAAGGTATTGGACAAAAGGATAGGTTGATTTATTCGCATTTCAGGTTCGTATCTATACAAGCATAGGAGGGAATCTTGCGAGCATGACAGTTGAGTGCCAGGTGAGGTGTCGGCAGTTATTTAGTAAGACAGAACCACCGTCCCGGTGTCTTCGATGTCTTTGGGGCTGAAGAAACTGAAAAAGAGCGTAGTTAGGCATATTTGCATCGAACTGACTTATTAGAAGAATAATATACAAAGCCATAAGTGTTCATAATCTTGTCTTATGGAGGATAAATTTGTGCTTTATATGTAAGACTAAAGGAACCAGGGTGAAGGGAGTACGCGGCGATACATGAAAAGACTTATCTTGGGGCTTATGTTTGTTTGCCTCGCAACTGTTATATATCTTTTATCTGTACCTACAACAGTGAATATCGGTTATTATACTGATGTAGGTAATATCATGCACGTAATTACAGCGGATATGAAGCACGACCGGATGATTTCATGGAAGTCGCAAATAATTGGTGAGTCCGGGAATTTAGAGATACGCCCCAAGCAGTCGAATAAAATTACAAGGATTAAAGCAGAGGCGGTGGAACTGCCTTCGTATAATGGCGGCAAGCCCTTCACGCTTTACACGTCGCATATTAGAAACCTTACGGTTGGAACTGACTATGAATATCGTGTCTCCGTTGGAAAACGACAATCTGCATGGAAAGAATTCAGGACGGAACCAGATTCAACATTATTTAAGGCGCTTATTTTTGGTGATTCACAGTCCTTAAATTATGAAGATTGGGCTAAAACAGCTCAGATAGCGTGGAAGAATAATGCAGATGTAGCATTTTTTATTAATATGGGCGATCTCGTTGATAATGGGCAAGACGAATTGCAGTGGAATGCCTGGTTTGATGGAGCAGCCGGTCTTTTGGAAGCAATACCTATAGTGCCGATCATGGGAAATCATGAGGCATATAGTCTTGACTGGAATATGGCCAAACCTAACTACTATCTTTCGCTTTTCGCTCTTCCGGTGAATGGTCCGGCAGGCCTAGAACGATACGCTTATTCCTATGATTATGGCGATGTCCATTTTGTTGTACTCAACACACAGCTAAAAGAGCTGCGGGAGTGGTACCCTGACTTGTTAGAGCAACAAAAGAAATGGCTTATAGAAGACCTTTCCAAAACCCAGAAAAAGTGGAAGGTAGTACTTATGCATCGTGGGGTGTGGATATATCCTTTTAATGGGCCGCTAGATGAGTGTGGCCAAACCTTTGTACCAGTGTTTGATAAATATAATGTTGACCTCGTATTTATTGGACATGTGCATTCCTATGCGCGGACCAAGGCACTGAAAAATGGTAAACTCGATCCATCAGGTACTATCTATATTTCGACTGGACGCAGCGGTGATAAGGTATGGGAAAAGTCTCCGCAAAAACCGGTGGACGAAATTTATTATAATCCGCTCGATATGCCGAATTACCTTGTGTTTGAAGCCTCTAATGATACCCTTAAAGTCGCTGCTTTTAAGCTGAATGGTGAGCTTATTGATCAAACTGAAATAAAAAAGCAATAGACCATGACAAAATCCCCCTTCGTAGGAGTATGACACTACAAATGGGGGATTTTTTGGTGTTCTTAATTAAAACTCGGGCTACTGGCCATTGATAGAATTACCATGAAAGTATCTGACATATAAATCTTGAACCCAATGAATCAATGCTTTTTCCTGGGAATTTTGATTTTTTCCGCTATACATATCAGTTTTTATTTGGCGGTCGCTTGACCAGTAATAAATTGTTTCTCCCAGAAATCCTATTGCATAACTTTGCTCCGCCGGAGTATTAATTATATTTTTCCCGGAAAATTCAGGCGGCGAAGGAATGCCTAATATCCCTAAAAGTGTAGGGGCAAAATCAATCTGACTCGCAAATGTTGAACTATTAAAATCGGCAAATGGCTGCAAATTTGTGCTAACAAAGATAAGGGGAATGGGAGCCAAGGTCATTTGCAGATATCCATTACCAAGCCCCTTGTAATTGTCATCCTGACTCGGATGGGGATTGTGATCGCTTGTGAAGATGATAAGAGTCTTATCGTCCATTAAATTCCGGTTTTCAAGATCACTGAAAAATTTTTGCAAGGAAATATTTTCCCAGTAAATTGCTTTAAGATAAAGATTTTTCTTTTGCTCATTGATAGTCATCGGAATATTATCATTAGTAAACCCGCAATATGGATATGGCTGATGCGAATCGATCATCTTAGTAACTATGAAAATTTTATTATTACGATTTTCCTCCAATAGCCTGATTGTTTCTTCGTACATAACGTCATTATGGAAGCCCCAGCCGCTGCTTCCAACATATCCTTGTCGTTCAAGATCTTCTTTCGCTCTGTAAAGCTGCATCCCAAAACGTTTTTTATATGCTCGGAATTCATCATTATAATATTGGCTGGTAGCCTCCAAAAACACTGTATCGTAACCGTTATTCTCAAGAGTTTTAAATAACGTGACATTATTATCGAAAGATTGATCGTCTGAATAAATCGACTGGGAGAGAAACATTGAATTGAGGCCCTGAGTTGTAGGCTTGTTGGAAGTGTAATAGTAATCGGAATGGGGATATTTGGCCAATAAACCATCTAAAAATTGAGTCGTCTCAGCTGGAATTTTTGGATTATAGAAATGTAAATAATCTCGATGGAAAGATTCAGCGATAATTACAACTATTTTTTCATATGGAAAAGTCTTTTGAGTTGAAACAGGTTTTTCATTAACCGCAATTTTCAACTCACTCAATAGTCGCGTTTCCTCTTCTGTAAATGCTACACGGTAAAGCTGGCTAGAGGCGTTCACTTGTATAGCGTCATTTTTTAAAAACTCTCCTATTAAGTTTATAGTCACAGACTCAGATATCATATCGCGTGATAAATTTCTTGATTTTTCTATTTCTCCTTCCTCATAAAAACCATTAGCCACCAGTGCTTTTGGGTATACGTAAGCAGTACCAATATTAATAAGGTTAGCCAAGATGCAGATCGCAATAAGAGTACAGACATTTTTTGTATGCAAACAGCCTGTCTTTTTCGGAGTTTGAAATAATAACATTAGAACGGAAAAGCTTAATAATATGCCTAGTAAAACAATCTTATCAGTAGTATATAGTACACCCATTATTGAATAATTATTTAAATTGTCAAAAACGACTCTTTCAATATGCGTTGATGTAACAAAAAAATATATTGTATCGCTATAAAACAATAAAATGGTAAAAAAATATGACAAAAAGTATATAGTTTTAGACAGTTTATTACTCCATTTAGTATATATGTAGCCGGCAAGTAGGACGAATATAATATTATTAATCACACCTGTAAGAACTGACATTATAGTTATTGCGCTAAAATTTAAATTTAATGATTTGATAATAATAATTGAGATGGCTATCCATAGAATTGCCGTAACCATTATTGGACGGTAATCTTGTACACTTTGTCTGACGAGCGCAATATGTTTTCGAAAAGAAATTAACATGACTGCTAATAACATATCACGTAAAATAGCATTAGATACATCAAGTGCAAATAGCCCTGTCGGGAACTCGGGTTCTCCGATGTAGAACTGAAATGAAAGATAAATTTCTACGCAAAAAATCACCAATATTGCGATAAGCTTATTTTTGTGCAGGAAAAATTTCTCTTTTAAAAGTGCTCCTTTAATTGTAATAACTCCTTTCAAAATACCTTGTTAGATATTGGCTGCGACACAGTATAATATAATCTTATATTCATTATATTTCTACCAATACCTCCAAACACTTAGAAGAATACTAAAGCACCTGATATAAAAAAATTAAAGCCTGCAACAATGGCATTGCCGCTTTGATATGCTTCCATTGTTACAGGCTTTAGCGTTTTTAGCGAATAAATAATTGAGTAATCATCATACCGTAGGGCCCGCTTTTAATTATACCAATGCCGATTTTTGTATAATTAGCATTGAGAATGTTAGCGCGATGGCCTGAAGAGTTCATAAGGCCTGTGTGAGCTCTAGTAACAGATGAGTTACCAGCAATGTTTTCACCGGCAGTTTTATAGGTAATACCCTGAGATTTGAGAAGGTCAAACGGAGATCCGTATACTGGAGATTGATGCCCAAAATAGTTGTTTTCGATCATATCCATGCTTTTCATACGAGCGGCTGTAACCAAACGCATATCTATTGTGAGTGGTTTTAAGCCGCGGTTGATGCGTTCTTTATTTACGAGGTCAACCATCTGCTGTTCTTGGGCTGTGATAGAAGCTGTTAGCTGGTCATCCTTAGTATTTGTTTGCTGTGGTGCTGGATTATTGTCAGGAACGGGAGTCGGCTGCGGCGCCGGAGCAGGTGCAGGTTTAGTCTGCGAAACTGGTTTTTGTACTAGATTGTAAGGTTGATAACCTTTGCTAATAAGGTATTGGTTAAACTGTTGATAGGCATTCTTTTGCTGTTGTGATGAGTAATAGAGAGTCGGAGCTGCTGCTGCCGGCACAGTGGCGGTAGCAATGAACAAAGCTGATAGAATGGCAGCCGTTGTAGTACGAATTTTTCTCACTGTGTTACTCCTTACTTATTAAAATTAGTTTATCTATATTCTTTTGTAAACAACATTATAGCGTAAGACAATTAACTTGGCATCCTACAATATTTGTCATGGTAATCTAATGGTATTATCTTTCTTATGATACTGTTGGAGAAGTATGCAGAGTTAGAATTATGGGAAATGTAAGAGGATTTTGTGGAAGCGTATGGAATTTTTCAGGAAACTAACATTAGATAAGGGCAGAGAGAAAAGGGGGCAAAATGAATATTAGAATAAGAAAAGAGACAGAGCGCGATTATCGAAATGTAGAAGATCTAGTTCAAAAAGCCTTTCAAGAGGCACAATTTAGTGATCATAGTGAACATCTGCTGGTAAGCAGACTAAGAAAAAGTAACGCTTTTATAGCAGAGTTATCTTTGGTAGCTGAAAAAGCCGGACTGTTAGTAGGACATATTCTGTTTTCAAAGGTTAGAATTGTTAACGAAAGAAAGATAGTAGAATCACTAGCTTTAGCCCCAGTTGCAGTTTTGCCGGAGTACCAGAATAAAGGTGTTGGCAAGCTGCTAATTCGGGAAGGCCTAAGAATTGCGCAAGAACTAGGATTTGAGTCTGTCATTGTTTTAGGACATGAACACTATTATCCAAGGTTTGGCTTTAAGCCGGCTCGGTCTTGGGGAATCAAGCTTCCATTCACGGTGCCGGAAGAAAATTTTATGGCTTTGGAGCTAAAGGAGGGTGCCTTAGATGATGCTGCGGGCGTTGTAGAGTATCCGCAAGAATTTAATATTATAGGAAATTAAAGATATCATTAGTATACTTCAACAAAAAAGAAAGGAAAATTAGTTTGCGGGAATATAAAGTTTTAGAAGTTAAAAGAAAAGGGCTATTAGGAACTTCACGTTTAGATGCAGAGCGTCTTGAGGAGATTCTTAATGAACAAGCCCAGAATGGCTGGATTTTCGACAAGCATTTAGCAGGAGAAACATTAATTCTCGATAAAGATACTGTTATGCTGGTTTTTTATAGGGAAAATTAGTTTAATCGACAGATAAGTGAGGATAACTATGAAAAAGAAAATTATGAATACAACTTCAAACAAAGCATCTTCTGAAAATCCAGGTGCTAAGATGTCATTAGGCTCAGATGCCCTTTTTATTGCCTTGGCAGGAATTTATATTATTTCTCGCCCCCTACTCGTAAGTTCCACAATAATAGATATAGCCGTAGGGGTATCTTTATTGCTGATAGCGCTAAAGCAGTACATAATTGCAAGAAGAAGTAAGCAATAAGGAGGAAAAGAGGATTAATATGATATCAGCTATGAGGTGATTTCGGAAGATAACATTACCTGTATTAAGGATTTATGCAATGATTTAATGACTTATCGAAAATCTAAGGCCTATATCCACTCTGAGTTTTTTGATAATATGTGTTTGAGACCAGGATGCTTCCGTCCATTAAGAGTGCTAAGGCTAACTATATAATAGTGGCTAAAAATGACAATGAACTTATAGGATACGCATAAATACAGGTATCGGCACTGCACTATTTGAAAAGTCGCTTGATTGGTTAAATTCTTTTGAGTCAATAACTGATCTGTTTATTTTTGTATCAAATGGTAACGATAATGCATTAAAATTCTATCAAGACAAAGGTTTAAAAATTAGTCATCAAACACTTAATGGGTTCATCACGGTATTAAGAAATAGTTGACAATAATCAAATGTACTGGTATAGTAATAATTCCAATGCGGAAATAGCTCAGTGGTAGAGCATCGCCTTGCCAAGGCGAGGGTCGCGAGTTCGAATCTCGTTTTCCGCTCCATTAGTCGGGGCGTGGCTCAGTTTGGTAGAGTACCTGGCTTGGGACCAGGGGGTCGCAGGTTCGAATCCTGCCGCTCCGACCAGTAGATGTTAACCAATATATAACAGTTGACATAAACTTCAACAAATGATATTCTGTATAAGTCGCCTCGCATGGCGGAAAAATTTGGATAAAACAATCTTGTTGACTAGCAGAGTAAACATGCTAGGATAACAAGCCGCTTGTAGTAAAGCGACAATGTTCCTTGAAAACTGAACAATGTAAGGTTAAACAATATGCCAGATGTGCGGTGCTTTTCGAAGCACAACTAATATTTCTTTATTGATTATAAGAGCCATCAAGGCTCCAATAATATAACTTTATTGGAGAGTTTGATCCTGGCTCAGGACGAACGCTGGCGGCGTGCTTAACACATGC